>Ga0208537_1000021_pt1 | contig 24398 bp, 23 predicted proteins | sample MayberrySE_TuleA_FD_185672 | JGI IMG/M metagenome (GOLD analysis project Ga0208537, IMG submission 185672) | Natural and restored wetland microbial communities from the San Francisco Bay, California, USA, that impact long-term carbon... | ecosystem: Environmental > Terrestrial > Soil > Wetlands ...
GGAGTCGATGGAGGGCATGGTGCTCGGCATCGAGGAGGCCTACGCCACCGGCCCGAGGAACAACTTCGGCGAGCTTCCCGTGGTCGCGCCCGGCACGGCGGGGCCGTTCACCGAGCGCGGCGGCCTGTACGTCGACCCGGAAGACTTCAACCCCGAGCGCGTCATGATCGACGACGACCTGGCGCCCACGCCGATGGCGCACACCGGCGACACGCTCCCCGGTACGACGGTCGGCGTGCTCGACTACTCCTTCGCCAACTTCAAGCTCCTCCCCTGGGAGTCCCCGGAGGTCTCGTCGGGCGGCCTGACCCGCGAGAGCACGAGGCGTGCCCTCGGCAGCGAGCTGGCCATCGCGTCGTACAACGTGGAGAACCTCGACGCGGGTGACCCGCAGGAGAAGTTCGACGCACTTGCCCAGCAGGTCGTCGAGAACCTCAAGTCCCCCGACGTGATCGGGCTCGAGGAGGTCCAGGACGACAGCGGGCCGGCCGACGACGGCACCACCACGCCGGCGCGGACCCTGCAGATGCTGACCGAGGCCATCACGCGCGCCGGCGGTCCGACCTACGACTGGCGCCAGATCGACCCGGTCGACGGCGAGGAGGGCGGCCAGCCCGGCGGCAACATCCGGGTGGCGTTCCTGTTCAACACCGACCGCGGCGTGGAGTTCGTGGACCGCGGCAACCCGGACTCGTCGACCGCGGCGACCGTGTTCACCGACGAGAAGGGGGTCGCGCACCTCGAGACCTCCCCCGCCCGCGTGGCACCCGGCTCGGACGCCTGGGACGACTCGCGGGTCCCGCTCGTGGGTGAGTTCACCTGGAAGGGCCGGACCTTCTTCGCCGTGGCGAACCACTTCAGCTCCAAGGGCGGGGACGACCCGCTGTTCGGCCGGTGGCAGCCACCGACCCGGTTCACCGAGGAGGACCGCCACAAGCAGGCGGCAGAGGTCCGTGAGTTCGTCGACACCGTGCTGGACGCCGACTCCGACGCGAGGCTTGCCGTGGTCGGTGACATCAACGACTTCGAGTTCTCCGAGACCGTCGACATCCTCGTCGGCCACGGCGACACAGAGTTGACCGACCTGCCGCGCACGCTGGAGGAGGAGGAGCAGTACACCTACGTGTACCAGGGCAACAGCCAGGTGCTCGACCACATCCTGCTCTCCCCGCAGTTCGTGGCCGACACCTTCGACTACGACATCGTGCACGTGAACGCGGAGTTCGCCGACCAGATCTCCGACCACGACCCGCAGGTCGTGCGGATCGGCAACCCGAACCGCACCCGCCCGTAACAGCCGGACCCTTGGGGGGTGAGCGCGCGCAGCCGGCGCGGGCTCACCCCCTTCGGCTTCTCACGGGGTGTGGCGGGCGTACGCCGAGGCATCGCGTCCGCTCACCACCGGACCGGTTGGGTGGCGCAGTAGCGTGGGCGTCATGGGTTACCAGGTCTCCAAGAGCGACGACGAGTGGCGCGAGCAGCTCTCCCCCCAGGAGTACTCCGTGCTACGCCAGGCGGGCACCGAGCCGGCATTCACCGGTGAGTACACCGACACGAAGACCACCGGCGTCTACCGTTGCCGGGCCTGTCAGGCCGAGCTGTTCCGCTCGGACACCAAGTTCGAGTCCCACTGCGGCTGGCCCTCGTTCTACGCCCCCCTGGCCGAGGACCGCGTGGAGTACATCGAGGACAGCTCCTTCGGCATGAAGCGGGTGGAGGTGCGCTGCGCGAGCTGCGGCTCGCACCTCGGGCACGTCTTCGAGGGTGAGGGCTACGGCACCCCGACCGACCAGCGGTACTGCATCAACAGCATCAGCCTGTCGCTCGAGCCCGCGGAGTAGCTCACCCGCCGAGGCGGCGTCCCGCGCCGGAGACCACCTCAGGGTAGGTCGGTGACGAGCTCTGTGGGCGTGCGTCGACGGCCCGTGTAGAAGGGCACCTCCTCGCGGACGTGTCGCCGCGCGTCCGAGCCGCGCAGGTGACGCATGAGGTCCACGATCCGGTGGAGCTCGTCGGCCTCGAAGGCGAGCATCCACTCGTAGTCGCCGAGCGCGAACGAGGCGACGGTGTTCGCCCTGACGTCGGGGTAGCCGCGTGCCATCATGCCGTGCTCGGCGAGCATCCGGCGCCGCTCGTCGTCCTCGAGGAGGTACCACTCGTAGGAGCGTACGAAGGGATACACGCAGACGTACTGCCTGGGCTCCTCGTCAGCGAGGAACGCCGGGATGTGGCTCTTGTTGAACTCCGCCGGCCGGTGCAGGGCCATCTGCGACCACACCGGGTCGAGCCGGCCGCCGAACGCCGTGCGGCGGAACCGGTGGTAGGCCCTCTGGAGGTCGTCGGAGTCCTCCGCGTGCCACCAGACCATCAGCTCCGCGTCGGCGCGCAGGCCGGAGACGTCGTAGAGACCGCGGATGCGTACGTCGGACGACTCCAGGTCCTCGAAGAGCTTCTCGACCTCGTTGGCCTCGCTCGCCCGGTCGCCGTCACCGATCACGTCGCGCAGGTGGAACACCGACCACATCGTGTAGCGGATCGAGTCGTTGAGGTCGCGGGCGACCTTGCCCCGGTTCGGACCGCGGCCGTGGCCGCCCTCAGGGCTCTGTGCGGAATCGGTCATGGGTTCATTCTCCCTGCTGGGCCAAGGTGTCGAGCACCTGGGTGACGGCGGCCTCGGCAGAGGCGATGCAGGCCGGGATCCCGAGCCCGTCGTACGCCGCTCCGCACACGGCGAGGGCGCCTGCCTTCGCCACGGACAACCGCACCTGACGCACCCGGTCGATGTGACCCACGGCGTACTGCGGGAGGCCGCCACCCCAGCGCTGCACGTGCCAGTCGACGGGCCGCACGGACAGGCCCACCGCGTCGCTGAGGTCCTCGAGCGCGATCTGGACGAGATGCTCGTCCTCGACCTGGAGCACCTGCTCCTCCCGGTGCCGGCCGATGGAGCAGCGCATCACCAGCATGTCCTCGGCGCTGTCTGCGCCCCTGCCCGCGTCGGCCACCCAGCCCCACTTGGCGAACGAGTACGTCGCACCCTTGACCGCCCTGCCGTCGACGGGCGGCACGAGGAAGCCCGAGCCCGTGACCCGCGGGAAGTCACGCCGGCGGAACGCCATGGTGATGATCGCCATCGACGCGTACTCCACCTGCGCGAGCTCGAGCGCCGCGTCGGGCGCGACGTCGCTGAGCAGCCGGGCGGTCGGGGCGGCCGGGGTGGCGAGCACGACGGCGTCGGCCTGGACGATCTCGGGGTCGTGCGCGGAGCCCACGACCAGGTTCCATCCACCGCCTGCCCGGCGCGCGAGGTCCCGAACCGTCGCTCGGGTGCGGACCTCGGCCCCGGAGTGCGCGGCGATCGCCTGTGGAAGCCGCCCGACACCGCCCACGAGCCCGGCGAAGACCGGTACGTCGGAGGTGGCGGACGTCGCGGCAGCGGCGGCTCGCAACATCGACTTGTCCTTGTCCAGGAGCGCCACGACCTGTGGGACGGTGGCGCGTGCGGAGAGCTCCCGGGCGTGGCCGGCGTACACCCCGCCGAGCAGCGGTTCGACCAGGCGGTCCACGACCTCCCGGCCGAAGCGCTCCTCGATCAGCCAGCCGACGCTCACGTCGCACTCACCGATCCGGGTCGCGGGTAGCACGGCGTCGAGTGCCGCCCTCGCCAGCCCGGCCTTGGAGATCACGCCGCTCTCGGCGAGGGCCCTCGCGTCCACGGGCACGCCCATGAGCGTGCGGGGCATGGCCGCCATCTCGCCGCGGGTCCACAGCTTCGCCGTTGTCGTCTCCGGGTGCACGAGGCTCTCCGCGAGCCCGATCTCACGGGCGAGGGAGGTGGCCTCCGGGCGGCGGTTGAGCATCGCCTCGGCGCCGACGTCCACGGTGATCCCCGCGACCTCGGCCAGGGCGAGCTTGCCTCCGACGGACTGCGACCCCTCGAGCACGGTGACCCTGATGTCCGGTGCCTGACGTCTCAGCGAGGCCGCAGCGGCCATCCCACTGATGCCACCGCCTACGACGACGACGTGGAGAGGCTCTGCGGGGGCCGGCCGGGGGTTCACAGGTACCAGAGTCCCAAACCGGCCGGGGCATCTCCAAGTCCGGTGGAACCGGACCCGGATGACGCGCGTCACACCTGCAGCGGATCAGGGCGCAGCCGGGGTTCAGGAGGACTCATGCGAAACAGCGTGCGAGACAGAGGAGCAATGTGGGCGGTGGTGATCGGCGCAGTCGTCCTGGTCGCCTTGGCCGGGTGCAGCAGCGGCGCCGAGTCCATGTCGGGCAGCGACGCGGACGGCGGCATGGGCAGCAGTCTGACCGCGCAGGAGATGCCGGCGCCGGCAGGCGGGCAGCGCGCCGGTGGCGACGTGGCCGGCAAGGGCGCGGCGGACGGACTGACCGCGGAGAGCGAGCGTTCCCAGACCGCTCCCGGGACCGCGAACCGGCCTGAGGTGGCGACCCGCGCGGTGATCCGCAAGGGCGAGATCTCGGTGGTCACCAAGGAGATGAACCGCGCCCGGGTCGAGATCGAGGACATGCTCGGACGCCACGGCGGCTACCTGGCGAGCGAGGACACCTCGAACGACCGGAAGGGCAGGCCGGAGCGCTCGGTCCTGGTGCTGCGCGTCCCCGAGCCCGCCTTCGACGAGGTGATGACCGAGCTCGCGAAGGTCGGACGGACGAGGGACGCGGACCGGAGGTCCGAGGACGTCACCACCCAGGTCATCGACGTGGACAGCCGCGTGGCGACCCAGGAGGCCAGCCTCGCCCGGCTCCGGCGCTTCCTGGACCAGGCGACCGACGTCGACGACATGATCCGGGTCGAGGCCGAGATCGCCGAGCGGCAGGCCGAGCTCGAGTCCCTCAAGGCACAGCAGAAGTACCTCAGGGACAACACCGCGATGTCGACGGTCACCGTGCGACTTCGCACCCCCGCTGCTCCCCCACCGCAGCCGGCCGAGGAGGACACCGGGTTCCTCGCTGGTCTCGAGGACGGCTGGCAGGTGCTGAAGGTCGTGCTCGTCGGCGCGGCGACCGTGGCCGGTGTGCTCGTCCCGTTCTCGATCGCGATCGCCCTGGTCGGCGTACCGGTCTGGCTCCTCGTCCGTGCGGCCCGCCGCAGGCGTCCCGCCACTCCCCCGCCGACTCCCGAAGCAGGCTGACGCCCGGGGACAGGGTCAGCGAGCGGAGTACTCGTGGACGAAGTCGGTCAGCCGCGCGAGCTGGTCGGGGTCGGTGGAGGGCATCACGCCGTGGCCCAGGTTGAAGATGTGGCCCGTCGCAGCGCGACCGGCGTCGACCACCTGCGCGGCACGCGACAGCAGGAGCTCGGTGGGCGCGAAGACCAGGGACGGGTCGAGGTTGCCCTGCACCACCCGTCCCGCGACCCGCTCGATCCCGGCCGAGAGTGGGACGCGCCAGTCGACGCCGACGACGTCGGCCCCCGCCTCGCCCATGAGGCCGAGCAGCTCACCGGTGCCCACCCCGAAGTGGATCCGGGGCACCCCGAGGGTTCCGGCGTGGGCGAGCACGTGGGAGGAGTACGGCATCACGTATCGCCGGTAGTCCGCCGGTGCCATCGCGCCCGCCCAGGAGTCGAAGAGCTGTACGGCGGAGGCGCCGGCCTCGACCTGCACCTCGAGGTAGGCCGCGGAGATGCCGGCGATCTTGCGCATGAGCGCGTCCCAGACGTCGGGGGCGCCGAACATCATCGCCTTGGTCTTCGCGTGCTCCTTGGACGGGCCGCCCTCGACGAGGTAGGAGGCCACCGTGAACGGGGCACCGGCGAAGCCGATCAGGGGCGTGCTGCCGAGCTCGGAGACGAGGCGTTGCACCGACTCCGTGATGAAGCCGACGTGCGAGGGCTCGAGGTCTGGGATCGCCTCGACGTCCGCGAGCGAGCTGACCGGCTTGGCCACCACCGGGCCTACGCCCGGCACGATGTCGAGGTCGACACCGACGGCCTTCAGCGGCAGCACGATGTCGGAGAAGAAGATCGCCGCGTCCACGCCGTAGCGCCGCACGGGTTGCATGGTGATCTCGACGACCATGTCCGGGCGCATGCACGACTCCAGCATGGGGACGCCCTCGCGGAGCCTGCGGTACTCCGGCAGGGAGCGCCCGGCCTGGCGCATGAACCACACCGGCGTGTGCGGCACGTCCTCCCCGCGGGCGGCGCGGAGGAAGGCGGAGTCGTGTAGTTCGGGGTTGGTCTGCGAGGCTGCTGGCACGCACTCATCCTCGCAGGTCAGGCGGCGAGTCGGCCCGCCGGTCGTTGCGTTCCGGCTTAGCATGACCACATGGCCGCACGACAAGAGCCCCGTGTGGAGGCACCGGCGACGCCCGAGGAGTTCCTCGAGGCGGTCGCTCGGATGCACGCCGCACGGCTGCGTCCGGAGATCTTCTGCGAGGAGATGCCGGCGCCGCAGCGGATCGCGCCCTTCGCCTCGGCGCTGTCCGCCGACGTCACCGTCGACGGTGAGGACGTCGGCACCGGCCGCCTCGTGCTGCTGCACGACCCGGCCGGCAACGAGGCCTGGGGAGGCACCTACCGGTGCGTCGCGTACGCCCGCGCCGAGATCGACCCGGAGATGGCCAACGACGCGCTGCTCGGAGAGGTCGGCTGGTCGTGGCTGACCGAGGCACTCGACGCCCACGGGGCCGAGTACACCTCGCCGTCCGGCACGGTCACCAAGGTCTCCTCCGAGAGCTTCGGGAGCATGGCTGACGAGGAGGCGAGCGCCCAGCTCGAGATCAGGGCGTCGTGGACTCCGCTCGGAGACGTCGCCGACCACGTGGAGGCGTGGGGCGAGCTGCTGTGCACGGCATCGGGTCTGCCCCCGGTGCCCGAAGGTGTCGCGCCGCTGCCGAGCCGACGAGGACAGCGCGGCCGTAGCTGATGCTTCCCGAGCAGCCCCCCAACACGGGACCGGACGACAAGACCGAGGCGGAGGCGGAGACCCCCCAGGCGCCGTTGCTCGAGCTCCGCGACGGACTACCCCCTGTCGCCGACAGCGGGGGTGCGCTCAGCGAGATCGTCGAGGCGATCCGCTCTGGAAGCGGTCCGGTCGCCGTCGACGCCGAGCGCGCGTCGGGTTACCGCTACTCCTCCCGTGCGTACCTCATCCAGCTGCGCCGCGAGGGCTCGGGTTCGGCGCTCGTCGACCCCATCGCGTTCGAGGACATGTCCGCGCTCGACGACGCGATCGGCGACGCCGAGTGGATCCTCCATGCGGCGACCCAGGACCTGCCGTGCCTGAACGAGCTCGGCATGCGCCCGACCGTCCTCTTCGACACCGAGTTGGCCGGTCGGTTGCTCGGCTACCCCCGGGTCGGGCTGGCCACTCTCGTGGAGACCATCGTCGGACGCCGGATGCGCAAGGAGCACTCGGCGGTGGACTGGTCGACTCGACCTCTGCCCGAGCCTTGGCTGGAGTACGCCGCCCTCGACGTCGAGGTGCTGATCGAGCTCCGCAACGCCCTGGCCGACGAGCTCGAGCGCACCGGGAAGGCGGAGTGGGCGCGCCAGGAGTTCCAGCACCTGGTCAACGCGCTCCCCAACGCGCCTCGCCAGGACCCCTGGCGCCGCACGTCCGGCATGCACCGGGCCCGCGGCCGTCGCGCCCTGGCCGCCGTCCGCGAGCTGTGGGAGGCCCGCGACGCGATCGCCGCGCAGCGCGACGTCACGCCCGGCCGCATCATCCCCGACTCTGCGATCGTCGAGGCCGCGAACGCGCTCCCCGGCGACCGGGCCAGCCTCCTCGCTCTGAAGGGGTTCAAGGGGCGCGGCGCCCAGCGCTACGCGAACCGCTGGGTGGAGGCGCTGCGCACCGCACGCGCCCTCCCCGAGGACGAGCTACCGCTGTTGGCAGCCAGGTACGACGGCCCGCCGCCGCCTCGCTCCTGGGCCGACCGCGACCCCGTCGCGGCGGCGCGGCTGAGCTCGGCACGCAGCGGGCTCGCGGGGCTTGCCAAGGACCTCAACATCCCGGTCGAGAACCTCCTGACCCCGGACTTCGTCCGCCGCGTGATGTGGGAGCCACCGGACGTGGAGGAGCACGAGCTCCTCGACGCGGTGAGCGCCCGGCTGCGAACGCTCGGCGCCCGCGAGTGGCAGGTGGGCCTGACGATCGACGTGCTGACCCGGGCCATCGTCGACGCACCCGCGAAGGTGGCCACGGAGGCCGAGCCTCTCGACGGGACGGAGAGCACCGGCTCCTAGCTCTGCGGGGTGGTCCGACCGCGATGCCGGGAGGCCGGTCCGCAGAGCGACCTGCCGGTCACTCCTCCTCGGGTGCGAGGACCTCTTGAGAGCGGGTGTCGATGTCCTCGAGGAGCGAGTCGAGGTCGATGACGGGCGCGTAGAACATCGTGTGGAGCGGATCCTCGACCTCCTCGGTGAGCTCGGGCCAGACGGCTGTGAAGGGCATGGGCTGCGCCCGTCGTACGCCCTCGTTGAAGACGAAGGCGCTCTCCGGCTGCTGCGAGGGCTGCGTGAAGACGGCTGAGTTGGCGACCTCGAGGTTCGAGGGCACCACGTAGCCGGTGCGAGTCGTGATCGTCGCGCCCTTGCGGCTCACCGCGAAGGCGACCAGGTCACCCGCGGCCTCGACGTGCTCGGTGTCCGAGGAGACGCAGTACCCGGTCATGTTGGAGACCGTCCGCACCCGGCCGAGGCTCGGCAGCGGCATGACGTCGAAGCTGAGGCCGTCACCGGCACGGAGCGCGGGCGTGAGGGCACGGGTGCCGAGGATCATGCCGAGCTTGCCGTTCCTGAAGCGGGCGACAGCGTCCCTCTTCTCGAGCTCGCCCGCCGTCGGAGTGACCTGGGGGTCGCGGACGAGCGCGAGCACCTGCTCGAGCGCCTCGCGAGAGTCGCCGTCGGAGAGCGTCAGCGTCGTGGGCGACTGGACGTCATCGACGATCTCGCCACCGGCGGACCACACGAACGGCGCCAGCGAGGCGAGCGAAGGCTCGATGTACACACCGCTGGCGGGACCTCGCGAGGCCTGACGAACCGCGGTGGTGAAGGTCTCCCAGTCCCAACCGTCGAGCGGGTTCGGCGGAGTCTCGGTCTCGTCCACGAGTCGGTTGAGGTCGACGAGCTCCTTGTTGTAGTACACGACCACGGGCGAGACGTCGTGCGGCATGCACTGGAGCGCGGCGTCGGCGGCGAAGGCGGTCAGCCCACCTCGCTGGTAGCCGTCGCCGAAGTCGACCTGCCGCGCCTCGAGCAGCCCGTCGACCGGCTGGAGTCGCTCCTCCTCGACGAGCCGGGCGACGTGGTCGTGGTCGATGAGGAAGACGTCGGGCGCGCCACCGCCCTCGACGGCGGTCATCACGTCCTCGGCGTCGTCGTGGCGCTGCACCTCGACCGTGATCTCCGGGTGCTCCTCGGTGAACGCCTCGGCGAGGTCGTTGTAGGCCTCGAGCATCGCATCGGGCCCGTACACACCGAGGGTCAGGGTCACCGGCTCGGCAGGCGAGCTGCTCGGGCTCGTGCTCGGCGTCGGTGCCGTGTTGGGCGCCGGGTCGGTACTCGTGCACGCGGCCACGAGCGCGCAGAGCAGGGTGCCGCTCAGGAGCGCCGTCACCCCACGACCGACTGCCACCTGACCTGCCTCCTCAACCCTTGCTGCCCTGGATCACGGGCGGAGCCCGTGTGGCACACCGTACCGGCCACCACCCACCAGGCGGATGCCGACGCAGTGCGGCGTGGCGATCACCACACCGCCTTCGCTCGCCGTAAGTTGGCAGGCTCATGCATCTCGTCCGACCCGGGAGGACCACCCGATGCCGATCCGAAACAGCCGGCTCGACCTCGGCCTCGGCGCCGTCGCCCTGGGCCTCGTCCTCGCAGGGTGCTCGACCGGCGGCGACGCCCCGTCGACCACCGCCGCGAAGCCCGAGGCACCCTCCACGTCTCCTTCGGGCAAGCCGGCCGCGCCAGGACGCACGACTCCGAACGCGTCCGCACCGTCGACCACGCTGCCCACGGAGTCCGCGGAGGCAGGTCCGGCCGCGACGCCCTCCGCTTCGCACGTGCCCGCGGCTGCGGGCAACAAGACGCTCGCCGACCGACTTCTGGCCGCCGCGGAGATGCCCGGACTCAACGAGCAGCACACCTGGCGCGAGGTCCGGACGCGTAAGAGCGAGGGCAGGGACCCCTTCGGCACCTGCCACAAGTTCGCGATGACCTCGATCGGGGCGATGCGCGTCGTGGTCCGCGACTACACACCGAACGGCGCCGACGAGGCGACCGCGAGCCACCTGGTGGCCGAGTTCGCCGACCAGGAGACAGCAAGGCGGGCGCACGAGGTCCTGAAGTCGTGGCGCGGGCGGTGCGAGGAGGAGCTCTCAGAACACGACCGGCGAGACGTCGGCGGCTTCCGGACCGTGGCGGTCGACGGCGCGACCGCCGGCTGGTACCTCCTCGTCTACGGTCCTCCGGCCGGCGGCAGCACCGACGTCGCCTACTTCGACGCGCAGGGGGTCACGCGGGTCGGCAAGCGGGTCTCGGTGCTCCAGATGCGCGCCGTCGCGCAGGACTACGACTACCCGCGCGGCAACGAGCCGATGGCGCAGGCAGTGCGCGCTGCCTCCGCACAGCTCGGCTGACCCGCGCAGCAGCGACTGCCCCTCCGAGCCGGCACGGGGTCAGGCGGCGTCGAGCCTCGCGAGGTCCTCGCCGTCGAGGGTCAGCTCAGTCGCGGCGACCGAGTCCACCACGGACTCCACACGGCTCGCGCCGGGGATCGGGATCACGACCGGAGACTTCGCCAGCTCCCATGCCAGTGCGACCTGTTGCGGAGAGACACCGTGCTTGTCCGCCACCTCGGCGAACGGCGCGAACCGGTCGCCGAGCTCGCTCGCCCCGCTCATCCCGCCGAGGGGGCTCCACGGGAGGAACGCGATGCCCAGCTCGGCGCACAGGTCGAGCTCGGCCTGCGAGCTCCTGAACTTCGGGGAGAACTCGTTCTGCACCGAGACCAGGCCCGCGCCGAGGATCTCGTGCGCCAACCTGATCTGCTCCGAGTTCGCGTTGGAGATGCCCGCGCCGACGATCACCCCCTCGTCGAGAAGCTCCTTGAGGCCGCCCATGGTCTCGGCGTAGTCGACCTCGGGGTCGGGCCGGTGGTGCTGGTACACGCCGATGGCCTCCACGCCCAGCCGGCGCAGCGAACCCTCGCAGGCCTTGCGGAGGTACTCCGGCCTGCCGTCGAGCGACCACTCCTTGCCCTCGCGCGTGTGCCCGCCCTTGGTGGCGACCAGGACCTCGTCCGAGCCGGCGCCGTACTTCGCGAGCGCCCGCGCGATCAGCTCCTCGTTGTGCCCGAACGTCGCCTCGTCGACGGAGTAGGCGTCCGCGGTGTCGATCAGGGTCACGCCCGCGTCCAGGGCGGCGTGGATCGTGCGCACCGCCAACGTCTCGTCGTTGTGCTCGCGCACCGACATCGGCATCCCGCCAAGCCCGATGGCGCCGACTGTCCGGTCTCCGATTCGTCGCTGCTGCATCCCACCAGCGTAGGTGGCGCTCTGGCACGATCAACGCCGTGAGCGACCTCCCCGAGACCCTGGACCGCGCCTGGCAGCGCGGACGGTTCTCCGCCCGAGCCCGCCTTGCCCGCCTGAAGTCGAAGTCCTGGCACATCGGCCAGGCCTCCGTCGCCGCCGCAGTCGCATGGGTCATCGCCAAGGAAGTCCTGGGGCACCCCACGCCGTTCTTCGCCCCGATCGCCGCGGTGGTCTGCCTCGGGACGTCGTACGGCCAGCGGCTGCGCCGCGTCGCCGAGGTGACCGTCGGAGTCGCGATCGGTGTCTTCGTAGCCGACCTTCTCGTCCTCGCCCTCGGCACGGGCTGGTGGCAGTTGGCCCTGGTCGTTGCCCTCGCCATGTCGACCGCCGTCCTCCTCGACACCGGGGGACTGCTCGTGACACAGGCGGCAGTCCAGTCGATCATCGTCACGACACTGCTCCCGGACCCCGACCAGGCCCTTCTCCGATGGACCGACGCGCTCGTCGGCGGAGCGGTCGCTCTGGTGGCGGCGGCGGTGGTGCCCGGTGCCCCGCTGAGGCGTCCACGGGAGCGGGCTGCGGTCGTCGTACGCAAGATCGCCTCGCTGCTGCGGACCGCCTCGGAGAGCGCGGTCGACGGCGACCTCGAACGGGCCCTGGAGATGCTCGCGAGCGCGCGCACCACCGAGCCCCTGATCCGCGAGCTCCAGGCCGCCGCGGACGAAGGGATGTCCGTGGTCGCCTCGTCCCCGTTCCGGCGTAGGCATCGCGGACAGGTACGCCGGATGACCGAGCTCATCGAGCCGGTCGACCGGGCGATGCGCAACACCAGGGTGCTCGTGCGCCGGGTGGCGGTCGCCATCTACCATGGCGAGCAGCTCCCCCGCGCCTACGCCGTACTGTGCGCCGACCTCGCCGACGCGACCGACGAGATGGCAGCCGCCCTCGAGCGCGACGAGATGGCCTCGGGCGTGCGCGACGCGCTGATCCGGATCGGGTACGGCACCGCAGAGGTCGAGCGGGTGCCCGATCTCTCGGCAGAGGTCGTCCTGGCCCAGATCCGGTCCATCATCGTCGACCTGCTGCAGATCACCGGTCTGGACGTCGTCGAGTCGACCGACGCGCTCCCGCCCGCGCGGTGAGCGCATCCGTCGTAGTCTGGTCGGCGATGTCCGAGACACCCCGCTACCGCCGCCCCGCCATGCCAGGCGAGGGGCACTTCCACGCGATGCCGGCCGGCGACGACCCCGCGATGCGCGCCGAAGCCGCAGACCGGTGCGCGACGCTGCTCGTGCGCGGAGCGCGGGACCGGGACGACGAGGAGGTCGTCGCCCGGGTCGTGTCGCTGGCCGACACCGAAGGTCTGGAGACGCTCGCGGACCTGTGGGCCGGCTCTCCCGCGGACTCGCTGGCCGGCTGCCTGTGGCGGCTCTACCTGCTTCGCTCCTGGGTGTACGCCGACCCCGCGTCCGCGGCGGCCGAGTTCGACACCGGACGTCGGCACACCCCCGTGCACGAGGTGGTCGCCGGAGTCGTGGACCCGCCCGGGCCCGACGAGGTCCGCCTGCTTGTCGACCAGGTCCTCCGGGGCGTCGCCCGCGGTGACTTCGCCGACACGCTGTACCGCGCCGCGGCGTTCGCCCGGGTCGTGTCGGCCGGTCGGGCCCATCGCGCCGACGACGGGGCCCGCTCGACCTACGCCCACGACCTCTCCGCCGCGAAGCTTGCGACGATGGCCGAGCAGCTCGAGCACGCAGCCCGGCTCGAGGTCGAAGGTCTTCTCTCGTGATCTCCGGATCTGCTGGGATCACGGAGCCCGACTTGTACAATTGAGCTCGTGCCGGGCCGCGGCAGCCCCGGGTCCCAAAATTAGCCGCTGAGAGCGGCCACGCGCCGTGAGGCGCTCCCGGTCCGGCACGCACGAAGCGAAGGCCCGCCGTCCCTCGGGACGGCGGGCCTTCGTGTGTCCTCTGATCGGCTGGGGTGCGTCCCCCGGCTACCGGGCTCGTTCGACGTGGGCAGCGATCTCCGCGGCCACGCGGGCGTTGGCGCGGACCAGCGCCACGTTCGCCGCCAGGCTGGCGCCTCGGGTCTGCTCGTGGAACCACGCGAGCAGGAAGGGCGTCACGTCCTTGCCCCGCACGCCGGCTCCCTCGGCCGCGGCCAACCCGGAGTCGAGGGTCCGCCGGTGCAGCTCGTGGTCCATCTCGTCGGCTGCGGCGATCGGGTTCGCGACGACGATCCCCTGGCGCAGAGCCAGCGCGTCGCGCCGCTCCATCGCTGCAGCGACCTCGGCGGGTCCCTCCACCCGCCACGGCACGGGCAGTCCGGTGTCGCGGATGTAGAAGCCGGGGAACGTGTCGGTGCGGTAGCCCACGACGGTCACCGACAGCGTCTCGAGACGCTCCAGGGTCGCCGGGACGTCGAGGATCGACTTCACCCCGGCGCAGACCACGGTCACCGGGACCGAGGACAGTGCTGCCAGGTCGGCGGACTCGTCCCAGGTGTCTCGTGCGCCCCGGTGGACACCGCCGAGCCCGCCCGTGGCGAAGACCCTGATGCCCGCGAGGTGTGCGAGGTAGGACGTCGACGCGACGGTCGTCGCGCCCGTCGTACCCCTGGCCAGGACCATCCCGAGGTCACGGATGCTGGCCTTGACCACGTCCTCACCCTCGGCGACACGCACCAGGTCGTCGTCGCCGAGCCCCACGCGGACGAGCCCCGCCACGACGGCGATGGTCGCCGGGACCGCACCGCGGGCGCGTACCTCCGCCTCGATCTCGCGGGCGGTCTCGGCACTGGTCTCGGTCGGCAGCCCGTGACTGATGATCGTGGACTCCAATGCCACGACACCCGTGCCGGATGCAATAGCGTCGGAGACCTCTTCGGACAGTCGGAGGGGAACGCTCACCCGCGCATTGTGCCGGAGGAAGGGGCGCAGCGGTGCTTGTCGCGTGTCTCGGCGACATCATGCTCGACGTGATCGTCGACGTGTCCGACGGACTCGTGCCCGACGACGACACTCCCGCGCACATCACCTTCGCCGCGGGCGGCCAGGCCGCCAACGTCGCCGGGTGGGTGCAGGAGTACGGCGGACGTGCCCGCCTGTTCGGACCACGCGCCGCGCACGGGCCGGGCCAGTACGTCGACGAGGCGCTGGAGGCGGCGGGCATCGACGTGCACGGCCCCGTCACAGGGAGGGCCGGCACGGTGGTCTCCGTCGTGTCGCACGGTGCGCGCTCACTCGCCTCCGATCCAGGAGCGTCGCTCTGGCTGGACGAGGCCGTCCCCGGACCGTGGCTGGAGGGTGCGGACTGGCTGTTCGTGTCGGGCTACGCCCTGTTGCGCGCGCCGCATCCAGAGGTGCTGGTCGACCTGGCCGCCACCGCCCGCGCGGCCGGCACGAGGGTCGCCGTGGACCTCTCCTCGGCTTCGTTGATCAATGCCTACGGCCCCGCGAGGTTCCGTTCGTTCTGGCAGGCGCTTCGGCCGTCCGTGGTGCTCGCCAACGAGCTGGAGTGGGCGGCGACGCAGGGTCCTGGTGAACCCGGTCGGGACCCGGTCCCGGGGTTCGGCGCCGGTGGCACCACCGTGCTCGTTCTGAAGCAGGGTGCGAAGGGCTGCTCCTTCGTCATCGACGGGGTCGAGGACCACCGCCTTCCCGTGCCGGGGCCCGTCGTGGACGTCACGGGCGCCGGCGACGCCCTGGCCGCGGGCTACCTGGTCGGAGGCCCCGGCGTCGCGATGGAGGCCGCGGCCCGCTGCGTCGCCCGCGCCGGCGCTCAGCCCAGCACGATGCTCCCGGACGCGACATGAGCTCCGGCGGGATCCGCGCCGGTGGGGTGAGCGTGCCGGAGCAGGAGCTGGCGTGGCGGTTCAGCCGGGCGGGCGGACCAGGAGGCCAGTCGGTCAACACCACAGACAGCCGCGTCGAGCTGGTCTTCGACCTAGCGGGGTCACCCTCACTGCCCGAGCACCTGCGACAGCGTGCGTTGGGGCGGCTCGCGCACCGCCTCGTCGACGGGCGTGTGAGCGTGGTGGCGTCGGAGTACCGGTCGCAGCACCGCAACCGTGAGGCAGCGCGGGCTCGCCTGGCCGAGCTGCTCGAACGGGCGTTCGCTCCCCCCGCGCCAAAGCGGCGCCCCACCAAGCCAACGCGGGGCTCGAAGGAACGGCGGCTGGCCGGGAAGCGCCGCCGTGGGGACATCAAGCACCTGCGCCGTCGTCCCGACCTCGGAGGCTAGAAGGTCACCTCGGCAACCACCCCGGCATGGTCGGAGGGCCAGAGCCCCGAGGCGGTGCGGTCCTGCGGACGACCACCCACCACCCGGCAGTCAGTGACCTCGGCATCGCGCACCCAGACGTAGTCGATCCGGGTCGCCAGCCCGTGGTCACCGGTCAGGTCGGCGTTGGGGCCCGAGGTGAGACCGGCCCCGTCCCGGCCAGCGACCGTCCACGCGTCGACGTACTCCTCCGGCATCCCGACGACCTCCGGTGTGGCGTTGAAGTCGCCGACGACGACCAAGGGGCGGTCGGTGGCCGCGACCGCCGAGAGAAGCTCGTCGCGCTGGGCGTCGCGGATCTCGGGGTCCCACGCCTCGGTGTGGACGTTGACGAACCGGAAGTCGCGGCCGTCGACCTCCGCGTCCACCCATCCCCAGCTGCGACCGACGTCGAGCTCTAGGTCCGGCATGCCGGTCGCGATCCTCAGAGCGGACGAGAAGCCGAAGATCCGCTCACCGGTGACACGAACGCCGCTGCGGCGTCGTACCAGGATCACGTTTCGGCCCTGGACCGCCATGGAGGACGCCCCGGCGACGTGCGCGCCGCCCTGGAAGCTCTCCACGCTGGCATGGACGTCGAAGGTCTCCCCCACGCGCTGGAGCGCCCCGAGCAGCACGCTCAGGAAGTCGAGCCACACCTCGTGACGCTCACCCGAACCGTCGTCGACGACCCTCGACCAGGATGCGACCTCCTGCAGCCCCACGACGTCGACCTGCTCCTCGACGAGCGTGCGGGCGATCGCCTCGGCTCGCGCGCGGAAGTCCGTCGCCATCACCTGGTCGAGCACCAGCCGCGCCTTGCCGGCGAGGTCCTCCGGGCTCGCCACGCCGAAGATCACGGTCAGGTCGGCACCCAGGTAGAGGTTGTACGTCGCGACGGTGCACATCGTCGCAGCAACCTACACCGCGGGCCCGCATGTGAGCGCGACGTCCGGGGTAGCTCGCGGTCAGGGGCCGGGGGTGCCCGCACCAGGAGGTGCAGCTCGAGCAGTCTGACGCCGTGCCGCCCGCGGTCTCGTCGGCCGGCGTCGCGGTACGCATACCATCGGCGCATGACCGGTCTCGGCAAGCTCATGCGTACCTTCGTCCGTCGGACCACCGAACCGCTCCACACGCCTTCCGGCGAGCCGGACTCGCCGGCGGACCGGGCCGGCTCGGTGCAGTACTCCCCCGAGCTCGACGGCGAGCCGGACCCCGGCGAGGTCGTGTGGGCCTGGGTGCCCTACGAGGACGACCCGTCGCAGGGCAAGGACCGCCCCGTGCTCGTCATCGGCCGAGACGGGAGCACGCTGCTGGCGCTCCAGCTGACCAGCCAGGACCACGACCTCGACGCCGAGGACGAGGCCCGTTACGGCCGCTACTGGATGGACATCGGCAGCGGTGCCTGGGACCGCGAGGGACGCGCCAGCGAGGTGCGCCTGGACCGTCTGCTCCGCCTGGACGAGCAGGGAGTACGGCGCGAGGGCGCCATCCTCGGCAAGCCCATGTTCGATGCGGTGATCCGCGAGGCGCACGCCCACCACGACTTCTGAACCACCCGACCGTCGGTCCCGCGCGCGGCGCGAGCGTGGTGGCAGACTTCGCGCGTGATCTCGATCCGCCCCGCACACGGCAGTGACGACCCGTCGCTCGCAGCCATCGACGAGGGCACCTGGACGGCGAAGGTCTCCCCCGCTCCCCCTCGTGAGGCCGGCGCCAGGTTCTTCAACGAGCGGACGCGCCCGGAGGACGTCCTCGTCGCGGAGGTGGACGGCTGCGTGGCCGGCTACGCGGTACTGCACCAGGCGATATCGCTCCCGTCGCACGAGCACGTCCTGGAGGTGAACGGGCTCGCGGTCTCCCCGAGACTCCAGGGCCGAGGGGTCGGTCGGTCGCTCGTAGAGGAGGCGAAACGGGAGGCCTCCCGGCGGGGAGCGCGGAAGCTCGCCCTTCGGGTGCTGGAGCCCAACGCTTCCGCGCGCCGGCTCTACGAGGAGTGCGGGTTCGAGGTCGAGGGAGTCCTGAGGGGAGAGTTCGTTCTCGAGGGGCGGCTCGTCGACGACGTGCTGATGGCCTGTCACCTCCAAAGAGACGGCACCCGGTGACTGCGCCCGGGGTCGCCGGCACGCAACGTCTCGACCAGCAGGAGGACCGTTGAGGAGGCTGTACGTCGTCACACATCCCGAGTCCGTGCATCACGTGTCCCGCCTCGTGGGCGGGTGGTTCGACTCGGAGCTCACCGAGCGCGGGCTCCGTGAGGCGGACCGGATCGCGGAGAGGATCCGCGAGCTCGTTCCCGAAGGCTCGGAGGTGGAGCTGTACGCCTCCGACCTCAGGCGTACGGCACAGACGGCGCAGGCGATCGCTCGGCGTCTGGGTGTGGAACCCGCCCTCGTCAAGGGCCTGCGCGAGAAGTCCTACGGGGAGGCGGAGGGCAGAGCGCAGGACTGGCTCGACGAGCGGTTCGTCCCACCTCCTCCGACCGGTGACAGGATGAACCATCACGAAGGCATCGAGGCCGCGGAGACCAGGCAGGAGCTCGCGACCCGCGTCTACGGAGCCATGGAAGCCATCCTCGCCAGCTCGTGCGCTCACCAGGTCGTCGTCACGCACGGTTTCGCGCTCACCTTCGTCGTCGCCGCGTGGATCGACCTGCCGCTGGAGTCCGCGGGCTACGTCAGCATGCGTTCGAGCAGCGGCGGCATCACAGTGCTGGAGCAGGACGACTTCTTCCACAACCGCGCCGTGGTGAGTCTGAACGACACCTCGCACCTGGAAGCGGTGTAGTGGCCGCTCGTCCCCGGCCGGGCAGTCGCGCCTGATCCGACGCCCCGTCGGGGCAGCCCGCCGCGGCGACCCCGGTGCGTGGGTCAGGGAACGGTCGAAATGGGTATCCCGGCCTGCTCCAGCTCGGCCTCGACCCGGAGTCGTTCCGACTCACGCTCGAGGCCCTCAGGCAGCGAGTCGAGGTCGGTCGGCACCCCCACCGCACGGCAGGCGGCGAGCAGGAGGTCGTCGTAGGCCGCCACGACACCGCGATGTTTCGCGTTGGCGGTTCCCTGGCGGTGACGCCTGGCCTCGGGCTGCAGGCGACGCAGGTCTCGCGCGATCCGCTCGAGCGGCAGCCCCAGGGGCGTCGGAGCGGGTCGGGGCAGGAGACGTAGGCGGCGCCCGATCCGGGTCAGCCAGACAGCGACCTGACGGGCGTAGAGCACGCCGCCGACCACGAGCGCCAGGAGCGTCGTGGCGGCGAGGATCCGAAGGAGGCCTCCGACGGTGTCGTCGACCATGACTCGACGTTAGGTCACGACGGTGGGTGGCACAACGGAGGGCGATCGCCGTCCACACCCGCGAACGCGGGAGTCACGCGGCGTCGAGCGCCTTGCGGATCCGGGTGTCGGACACCGGATGAGCGGTCCCGAGCTGCTGGGCCCACAGGCTGACCCGCAGCTCCTCGAGCATCCAGCGGACCTTGGACAGCCCGGCGCTCTGTGGCCGCCCCTCGGGAAGCGCGTCGACCCGGTGCAGGTAGGCCTCTTGGAGACTGGCGACCTGGTCCATGAGCAGCCGGTCACGACCGACGGAGGCCGGCAGCTTCTCCCGGCGCTGGCGTACGGCGGTGAGATACCGCGGGAGCTCCCGCATCTGCGCGGCTCCCACATCCGAGACGAAGCCGCGGAAGACGAGCCTCCCCACCTGTGCCTTCATGTCGGCGAGCGCGGGGAGCATCGGCAGGTCCGCCGACCCGCTCAATGCACGGTCTGTCTCGCGCCACTCACCGAGCACCCGGCCGACGGAGTGCATGACGGCCCGGGTCCTCTCCTCGAGCTCCTTGCGGACCCTGCCCGCCAGCACGTCGAAGCCGGCCTCGTCCCACACGAGACCGTGTGCGTCGACGACCTCGTCGACCGCCGCTGCGACGCAGTCCTCGAGCAGCTCCTGCGTCGAGGGGTACGGCGAGGCCGACAGCGTGAGCTTCTCGGCGTTGCTCAGGTCCTTCGCGATGGCGCGCGCCGGAGAAGGCACCGTGAGCATGAGCAGTCGTCGCAGACCGTGCCGCATGGAGGCCTCCTGCTCGGCCTCCGACCCGAACACCTGAAGACCCACGGTCGGCGCTCCACCGGGAAGCAGGGCCTCGTCGACGAGTGCCGGGAAGCCGCGGACCTCGTGGCCGGCTCGCTGCTGCGTGAACGTCTGCTCGATCGTCCCGAACGTCCACGTCGTCCGGCCCGTGACGGTGACCCCGCTCGACTCCGCGGCCTCGGCCATCGCCTGTGCGAACTTCGGGCGCAGCGGCGCCCGGAGCGCCTCGAGGTCCTTGCCCTCGGCGACGACCCCGCCCTCCTCGTCCAGGACCCGGAAGGTGGGGCGCAGGTGGTCGGGCACCTTCGACCAGTCCCAGGCCTCCCGGGGTACGACGACGCCGGTGGTCGAGCGCAGGAACCGTTCCAACGCGTCGAGCAGGGGCTCCTCACCGGGTGAGACGGCCGCCAAGAACGCACGGGCATGGTTCGGGGCGGGTACGAAGTTCACGCGCAGCTGCTTGGGGAGCGAACGGATGAGCGACACGACGAGGTCCACACGCAGACCCGGGACCTGCCAGGAGAACGCCTCGGGGCTGACCTGGTTGAGCGTGCCCACCGCGAGGTGGACGGTGACCCCGTCCGCCGCGGCTCCGGGCTCGAACTGGTAGGTCAGTGGCAGGACGAGGTCGCCCTCTCGCCACTCGTCGGGGTAGTCGGCCTGGTCCACGTCGGCCACCGACGGGTTGACCAGCATCTCGGGGTCGAAGGTCAGCAGGTCCGGCCTGCGCTGCCGTTCGCGCTTCCACCAGGAGTCGAAGTGCGCCCCCGACACCACGTCCTCGCCGACACGGGCGTCGTAGAAGTCGAAGAGCGTGTGCTCCTCGACGAGGATGTCCTTGCGTCGGGCGCGGTGCTCGAGCTCCTCCACCTCTTCGAGCAGAGCCCGGTTCTCCGCGAAGAACCTGTGACGGGTCGACCACTCGCCGTACACCAGGGCATGTCTCACGAACAGCTCCCGCGCGACCGCCGGGTCGACGGAGCCGTAGGAGACCAGCCGGTCGGCGACCAGCGGGACGCCGTACAAGGTCACCCGTTCGTAGGCCATCACGGCGGCCCGCTTCTTCGACCAGTGCGGCTCGGAGTAGCTGCGCTTCACCAGGTGGGCACCCAGCCGCTCGGCCCACTCGGGCCTGATCGCGGCGTTGACCCGTCCCCAGAGTCGCGAGGTCTCCACCAGCTCGGCTGCCATGACGAGCTGTGGCTGCTTCCGGAACAGTCCCGATCCGGGAAAGATCGCGAACCGCGTGTTGCGAGCGCCGAGGTAGTCGCGCCGGTCGGGATCGCGCAGCCCGATGTGCGAGAGCAGCCCGGCGAGCAGCGACTGGTGGATGGCGTCGGCGTCGGGAACATCCGCGGGAGGACCGACGTCGAGCTTCAGCTGCTTGGCAACCTGGCGTAGCTGGGCCTCGAGCTCCTGCCACTCCCGGATCCGCAGGTAGTTGAGGTACTCCCCCTTGCACATGCGCCGGAACGCGCTCGACGACAGCGCCCGCTGCTGCTCACGCACGTAGCGCCAGAGGTTCGTCAGCGTCATGAAGTCGGAGGTCTCGTCGCGGAACCGCGCGTGCATCTGGTCGGCCTGCGCTCGCAGTTCTGCCGGTCGCTCGCGCGGATCCTGGATGGACAGCGCCGCCGCGATGACGAGGACCTCGCGGAGGCAGCCGAGCCGGTTCGCCTCGATCACCATGCGCGCCAGGCGCGGGTCGATCGGGAGTACGGCGAGCTGGCGACCGAGCTTCGTCAGCCGTCGTCGCGGGTCCTTCTCGCGCGGGTCGAGGGCCCCGAGCTCCTCGAGCAGCTGCACGCCGGCCTTCACGTTGCGCTGGTCGGGTGCGTCGACGAACGGGAACCGCCCGACGTCGCCGAGCCCGAGCGCGGTCATCTGCAGGATGACGGAGGCGAGGTTCGTGCGGAGGATCTCGGGGTCGGTGAACTCCGGCCTGCCCTCGAAGTCCTCCTCGGAGTACAGCCGGATGCAGATGCCCGCCTCGACGCGGCCGCACCGGCCCTTGCGCTGGTTCGCCGAGGCCTGGCTGATCGGCTCGATCGGCAGGCGCTGGACCTTGGTCCGGAACGAGTACCGGGAGATGCGCGCGAAGCCCGCGTCGACGACGTACCGGATGCCCGGCACGGTCAGCGACGTCTCCGCGACGTTGGTCGAGAGGACCACCCGGCGCTTCGTGTGCTTCTCGAAGACCCGGTGCTGCTCGGCGCTGGACAGGCGTGCGTAGAGGGGGACGACCTCGAGCTCGTCGACGGCCCGGCGAGGTCTGACCTTGCTCAGGACGTCCGCGGTGTCGCGGATCTCCTGCTCGCCCGGCAGGAAGACGAGGATGTCGCCGGGGCCCTCCTCGACGAGCTCCTCGACCGCGTCGACGATCGCCTCGGTCTGGTCGCGGACCACCGGCTCGCCCTCCTCGTCGTCGTAGGTCTCCTCCACCAGCGGGCGGTGGCGGACCTCGACCGGGTAGGTCCGCCCGGACACCTCGACGATCGGCGCGGGTTCGCCGTCGGCGTCGGCGAAGTGCCGGGCGAAGCGCTCGGGATCGATCGTGGCCGAGGTGATGACGACCTTGAGGTCCGGCCGTTTGGGCAGCAGCTGCTTGAGGTAGCCGATGATGAAGTCGATGTTGAGGCTGCGCTCGTGCGCCTCGTCGATGATCAAGGTGTCGTACGCCGAGAGCATCCGGTCGTGCTGGAGCTCGTTGAGCAGGATGCCGTCGGTCATCAGCTTGACCAGGGTGTCGTCGCTCGACCGGTCGGTGAAGCGGACCTGGTAGCCCACCGTCGTGCCGAGGTCGACGTCGAGCTCCTCGGCGATCCGCTCCGCCACGCTGCGGGCCGCGATGCGTCTGGGCTGGGTGTGACCGATCAGCCCGCGCACCCCGCGGCCGAGCTCGAGGCAGATCTTGGGCAGCTGGGTGGTCTTCCCCGAGCCGGTCTCCCCCGCCACGATGACGACCTGGTGGTCGCGGATCACAGCAGCGATGTCCTCGCGTCGTTCGGCGACCGGGAGCTCGGGTGGGTAGCGGATGTCTGGGACGAGCGCCCCGCGTGCCTCCACCTGCTCGGGTGTGAACCGGTGACGACGCTGTTCTCGACCACCCTGGCCACGCCTGCCTTGCCGAGGTCCGGGTTCCTGGGGTCGTCGACGGGGGCGACGACGCTGCGGGTGGCCTGCCTCAGTCATGACGTCAGCAGTCTAGGTGCGCGCCGACACGCCCGGCTGTCACCCTCGGGCTTGAAGTGTCGGCCGAAGCATGTGCACGGTGGAGGTTGACCGAACGCACTCGAGCGAAAGGCACGTTCGTGCTCACCCTGACCGAGAACGCCAACAACGTCGTCAAGAGCATCGTGGAGCAGGCCGGGCAGAGCGCCCAGGCCGGACTGCGCATCAGCCAGGACGCCCCTGACAGCCCTGCCTTGCACGTGATGCCGACCGAGGCTCCCCAGCCTGGCGACCAGGTGGTCGAGGCGGAGGCCGGCGCTCGGGTGTTCCTCGAGGAGAACGCCGCGGAGACCCTCGACGACAAGATCCTCGACGCCCAGGTCGACGAGAGCGGCGGCGTGCAGTTCACCATCGCCGTACAGCCTGGCTGAGCCGACAAGCCTCAGCGCAACGCGGACCGGGTCAGCGGCGGGTTCAGCTCGTCGGCGCCCTCGACGTGGCGGTACAACGCCGCGGGGCGCCCCGGTCCGCGTTGCACGCTGTCGCCCGTCGGCTCCACGAAGCCGGCGCTGGTGACCTTGCGATGGAAGTTCCCCGCATCGAGCCCCACCCCCCAGACGACCTCGTAGACCCGCCGCAGCTCCGCCACCGTGAACTTCGGCCCGACGAACGCCGTGGCCATCGCGGTGTACTCCAGCTTCGACCTCGCCCGCTCCACACCGTCGGCCAGGATGCTCCTGTGGTCGAACGCGAGCCGCTCCCCGCCCAGCAGTGACGAGACCGGCTTCCACTCCGCGTCCGCCGCGTCGGACCCCGAGGCGGGGGCCACCCCGTGCGGCAGCACGGCGAGCCAGGCGACACTCACCACCCTGCCTCGCGGGTCGCGGTCGGGGTCGCCGTAGGACCCGAGCTGCTCCAGCCGCCTGACCCGGGTGCCCACGCCGGTCTCTTCCTCGAGCTCGCGCACGGCGGCGTCCCGCAGCCCCTCCTCGGGCTCCACGAAGCCGCCCGGCAGCGCCCAGCGGCCCTTGAAGGGGTTGCTACCGCGCTCGACCACGAGGGCGTGCAGCGCGTCGTCGCGGATGGCGAGGACCACCACGTCGACGGTGACGTAGAAGATCGGGTGCTCGCTGGTGTAAACCACACCCAGACCTTATCTTGTGCAACTGACAATTACCAGGCCGGGGGCCCTGAGCGACGCGCCTGCCCCCCGTCCGGGTGGTCCACCGTTTGAGACCTCACAAAGCGGGCACCCTCCTCTCACCAAGAGGAGGGAACACATGGCTACCTTGTTGTGGATCATCGCAGTCGCTCTCGTGATCTGGGGGATCGTGACCCTGGTCCGGGGCGGAGTCCTGATGGGCATCC
>Ga0208537_1000022_pt1 | contig 24006 bp, 20 predicted proteins | sample MayberrySE_TuleA_FD_185672 | JGI IMG/M metagenome (GOLD analysis project Ga0208537, IMG submission 185672) | Natural and restored wetland microbial communities from the San Francisco Bay, California, USA, that impact long-term carbon... | ecosystem: Environmental > Terrestrial > Soil > Wetlands ...
CACGTCGCACTGTTCTCCGCCACGATGCCGGCGCAGATCCGCCGCATCTCGAAGAAGTACCTCACGGACCCGGTCGAGATCACGGTCAAGAACAAGACCAAGACCGCCGCGAACATCACGCAGCGCTTCCTCCAGGTCGCGCACCAGCAGAAGCTCGACGCGCTCACCCGCATCCTCGAGGTCGAGAACTTCGAGGGGATGATCGTCTTCGTCCGGACCAAGCAGGCCACCGAGGTGCTCGCCGAGCGGCTTCGGGCCCGGGGCTTCTCGGCGGCCGCGATCAACGGCGACATCGCCCAGGCTCAGCGGGAGCGCACGATCAACCAGCTGCGCGACGGTCGCCTCGACATCCTGGTCGCCACCGACGTGGCCGCCCGCGGCCTCGACGTGGAGCGGATCAGCCATGTCGTGAACTACGACATCCCCACCGACACCGAGTCCTACGTGCACCGCATCGGCCGTACCGGGCGGGCCGGTCGCGCCGGCGACGCGCTCCTGTTCGTCACCCCGCGCGAGCGGCACCTGCTCAAGGCCATCGAGCGCGCGACACGGCAGCCGCTGACCCGGATGCCGCTCCCGACCGTCGAGGACGTCAACGTCACCCGGGTCGCGCGGTTCACCGACTCCATCACCGACGCGCTGGCGTCGGACAAGCTCACCTTCTTCCGAGACCTCGTCACCGAGTACGAGCAGGAGCACGACGTCCCCGCGGCGGACATCGCCGCCGCCCTGGCGGTGATGGCGCAGGACGGCCAGCCGTTGCTCATGGAGCCCGAGCCGGAGCCCGAGCCCCGTCGCGTCTTCGAGGGCGGGCGCCAGGAGAAGCGCGGCGTGTGGGACCACGACAAGGGCAGGCGCCGGGACGACGAGGGGCGTCCGCGGAAGCGCGAGCCCAGGCCGAAACGGGGCCGCCCCGGCGCAGGCTTCGCGACCTACCGGATCGCCGTCGGGAAGCGTCACAAGGTGGAGCCGCGCCAGATCGTCGGGGCGATCGCGAACGAGGGCGGGCTCGGCCGCGACGACTTCGGCCACATCGACATCCGGGGCGACCACTCACTCGTGGAGCTCCCTGCCGACCTGCCGGCCGGGACGTTCGAGGCGCTCGGGCGCACCCGGATCTCCGGGAAGCTGATCGAGCTCACGGCAGACGGCGACCAGGCCTCGTCCCCGCGGCCGTCGTACGAGCGGCGGAAGCCGTCCGAGGAGCGCGGTGGCAAGCCGTCGGAGTCGCCGGGGAAGAAGAAGCCGCGCACGAAGAAGCCGCGGTCCTGAGCGAACCCGGACCGCGGCCTCCCCTGAGCAGGCTCGCTCTCCCGGAGGTCAGCCGATCCGGACCACGGTCGTGCCGCCGGCGAAGTCGTCGTGCCAGCCGTGACGCGTGACGGTGTCCCGGCTGATCGTCACCGCGATCATGATCACCGCCGCGAGACTGAGCAGACCGGCGATCAGGCCGAGGAACGGGATCACGCCGAGGACGCCGATCGCGGTGAACGCGTTGCGCTTGAGCGCCTGCTCCATCGTGGGCCGTCCGCCGTCGGGGCCACGCGTCTCCAGCTTCATGATCATCTTGCCGAGGGTCTGTCCGCGGTTGGTCTCCATGAGCACGAAGTAGGCGAGGTAGATCGCCGCGGTGACCACGGACGAGACCGCGTTGACCGCGAACCCGGCGCCGCCGTCCATGCCCCAGCCGGTCGCCGCCCCGGAGTTCGAGCCCATGATGACTCCGACCACGAGCACGCTCACCAGCAGGGCGTTGACGAAGCCGAGCAGCACGAAGTCGATGAGCCTGGCCACGAACCGCGGCAGCAGGTCGGCGGGCTGGCCGACCCCTCCGGTCTGACCCTGGACGGGAGGCGGCATCGCTCCGGGCTGCCCGCCGGGCGGTGGAGGGGGCGGTGGCGTGGTGCCGTAGCTCCCTTGTCCGGTCGGCGGAGGCGGGGGTGGCTGCGTGCCGTACTCGCCCTGGTCGCTGGGCTGTCGCTGGCTCTCGCCCTCCCCGGGCGCGGGTCGGCTCCCGCTGTCCTCAGGTGGCGGGTTCTGCGTCGGGTCGCTCATGGTGAACCTCTCTCACAGGCGTCTACGGTCGACGTTAGTGACTGCGCCGCCCGATGTCCTGCACCACGCGGCGTCTCCCCACGCGCCGTGGACGGTTCCCGCGCGGTATGTCGCTTGTGGACGGTCCGTAACCCCGCGTTACAGGGGAGGGGGCGCATGATGGGGGGATGACCGCAACTGACCTCGAGGCCATCAAGGCCCGGCGCGACCGTCTCCGTGAAGCCCATCTCGCCCCGGCGGGAGAGCGTCCGGCCTCGAGCGCGAGGGGCCTGCACCACACCGCCCTGATCAGCAGCGATGTCGAGCGGACCATCGAGTTCTACCAGGGTCTTCTCGGCTTCCCGCTGACCGAGCTGATCTCGAACCGCGACTACCCCGGTTCCTCGCACTTCTTCTTCGACATCGGCAACCAGAACCTTCTCGCCTTCTTCGACTTCCCGGGACTCGACCTCGGGCCGTACGCCGAGGTGCTCGGCGGCCTCCACCACGTCGCGATCTCGATGGAGCCCGCGCGCTGGAAGCAGGTCGTGGACCGTCTGGACGAGGCAGGGGTGGACCACGTCATCCACAGCGAGGTCTCGGTCTACTTCACCGACCCCGACGGTGCTCGCATCGAGCTGATCTCGGACCCCCTCGGAGAGATGTACGGCGACCAGGTGCTCTGACGGGTGGCCCACGACGCCGCCAACGACGCCGCCCACGGCGGACACGCCCGAGCGCACCCGGCACGGCGCCGGCAACCTAGAAGGCGCGGGAGCTCTCGAGCCAGCGCATGACGGGAGTCGCCCAGACCCCGTGGACGAGGACCGACAGCGCGATCGTGAAGGCGACGGTCGACCAGAGCAGCTGGTGCTCGGCGAAGTCCGCCTGCCCGGTGGCGTAGGCCAGGTAGTAGAGGGAGCCCACGCCGCGGACCCCGAAGAAGGAGACCGTGAGCCGCTCCGGCCTGGTGAGCACGTGGTCCCCGATGTGGGTCCGCCACCGCGGCGGGCCACAGGCGACCAGCCCGGCGACCGGTCGGATCACGAAGATCAGGAGCACAGCGAGCAGGATCGCCTCCAAGGACAGGCCGCGCAGGAGCCCGTTGGTCATCGAGATCCCGAGCAGGAGGAGTACGACGAGGGTCAGGAGCCGTTCGAGCCGCTCGATGATCTCGTGCATGTGGGCGTGGTACTGGTGCCCGCGCTCGGCCGACCGCAGGGTCATGGCGCAGGTGAAGACGGCGAGGAAGCCGTACCCGCCGAGGACCTCCGCTGTCCCGTAGGACAGCAGCACCGCCGCGAGCGCGAGCAGGGGTTCACCCGTCTCGGCGAGACGCAGGGAGGGAGTCGGGGACCGGAACGCCACCTTGGCGAGCAGCCATCCGACCACGAGGCCGAGCAGCACGCCCACGAAGACCTTGCCGAGGAGCTCCCAGCCGAGCCAGCGCAGCCCCCATTCGGTCACCGGGCCCATCGAGGCCAGGAAGATCGCGGCGTAGACGAACGGGAAGGCCAGCCCGTCGTTGAGCCCGGCCTCGGAGGTGAGCGCGAAACGGACCTCGTCGCTCTCGTCGATCTCGTCCGGTGCGCCCTCGTCCGCCGGCGTGGGGCCCGCCACCTGCACGTCCGAGGCCAGGACCGGGTCCGTCGGTGCGAGGACCGCGCCGAGCAGCAGGGCGGCCGCGGGCGCCAGGCCGACCACCCACCAGCCGACGAAGGCGACCGCGGCGATGCTCAGGGGCATGGTGATGCCCAGCAGCCGCCAGGCCGCGCTCCACTTCCTCCAGCTCGAGAACCTGCGGAGGTCGAGAGGACGGTCCAGGGCGAGCCCGACGCCCATCAGCGCGATGATCACCGTGAACTCGGTGAGGTGCTCGATGAACGCCCGGTTGCCCATCGGCGTGACATCGGTGTCCTCGAAGGGCAGCAGCCCCATGAGTGCGCCCACCACCAGGAGGACGATCGGCGCCGAGACCGCGGCGCGGCGCAGCAGCGTCGGGAGGATCACGGCGAGCAGCAGGGCTGCGCCGGCGAGCAGGTAGACGGTGTCCGCGCTCACTGCGCCTCCGGTCCGTGCAACGTCTCTCCTCGGGGCTCGGAGGATGGGGTCGCAACGGCGGGAGTGCCCAGGACGGGCGGTTCGCGCCGTAGCCGCAGACTAGCGACCGTCGTACCCGTTAGGGCACTCCGCAAGCGCGCCGCGGCGCGCAGCCCGCCCGCGCTGTTACCGAAGTGTGGAGCTCGCGTGGCTCCGACGTTGCCTTGACGTTGTGAGTGTCGCCGTAGCGTTCTGCACAAGCTCAGGGGGATGGAAGTCCAGCAGGGCCGTCACGGGGCGGGAGGCGGCCCTGCTGGGAAACACAAGTCTCGTAGGTGCCTGACATGAACTCGACCGGACGCAACGTGCTCACCTCCCATGAGCACGTCCAGAGGTTCCACGGCGGTCCGACCGCCGAGGATGTCCGGCAGGAGCCGCCGCGCTCCACGTCCCAGACCGTCACGGTCCGGAGCCCACGGTGACCACCACCGGGTTCGTGTCAGGCACCCGCGACCAGACTGCCCCGAGCCACTTCTCGCGCGTCGCGGCGCTCTCCTCTCTCCTTCTCGGGCTCCTCCTGGTCGCGCTGCTCCCGGCCGTCGCTCAGGCGGCGTTCTACGTCGGGGTCCTCACCGCCGCCTCCGCGGTCGCAGCGCTCGCCTCCGGCTACGTCCTGTGGTCCAAGGCGACGCTGGTGGCCCGCGCCGTGGTCGCGATCGTGGCGGGAGGAACGCTCGCCGTCGAGCTGCTCCACGTGCTCAAGGGCCTTCCTGGCGCGAGCGAGCTCCGCTCCAGGATGCCCTGGGAGAGCACCGTCGCCGGAGTGCTGGCGGGGGTGGTCCTCGCGTTCCTTCTCGTCGACGCGCTGCGTCGTCGCCCGGACGAGGCGCCGGAGCACCCCTATGCTCTGTGACCATGGCCACGGTGCTCATCGTCGAGGACGACGAAGGAATCGCGATGCCGCTCGTGCGCACCCTCGGTCGCGAAGGCTACGACGTCGAGCGGGTCAGTGAGGGCTCGAGCGCCGTGGACAGAGCCCTTGCCGGTCGGGTGGACCTGATGATCCTCGACCTCGGACTCCCCGACATCGACGGTCTCGAGGTGTGCCGTCAGGTGCGTGCCGGCGGGTACGACGGTGGCGTCCTGATCCTGACCGCCCGCGGCGGCGAGCTCGACCGGGTGGTCGGCCTCGACGTCGGGGCGGACGACTACATGTCCAAGCCGTTCGGCCTCGCCGAGCTGCTCGCCCGCACCCGGGCTCTCCTGCGACGCAGCGGCGGTCAGCACCCGGACACCACTCCCACGACCGTGCCCGGCCTCCGCATCGACACCCACGCCCGGCGGGTGTGGTCCGGTCCCACCGAGGTCGCGCTCACCACGAAGGAGTTCGAGGTCCTCGCGCTCCTGAGCGAGGACCGCGGCGCCGTCGTCACCCGCGAGCGGCTGATGGACGAGGTGTGGGACAGCAACTGGTACGGCTCGACGAAGACGCTCGACGTCACCGTCGGCCGGCTGCGGCAGAAGCTGGAGGAGAGCGACGCGCCCGCGAGGGTGGTGACCGTCCGGGGGGTTGGCTTCCGCCTCGAGGACGGCGCCACCGATGCGTGACCGGCTGCTCCTGGCCTTCGTCTCCCTGACCGTCGTGGTCATCGGGGTGTTCCTCGTGGTGCGGGGCTACGCCGTGGCAGACCTCGTCCACGCGCAGGAGCACCGCAAGGTCGAGCGGTCCGTCGACACCATCGCCGTGCTCCTCGGTGACACTCGGGGGGAGGTGAGCGGCGAGCGGCTCGAGAGCCTGCTGTACGACGGTGAGCACGCCGTCTACGTCGACGCGGACGGCAAGCGGGTCGAGGCCTCCCACCACGTCACCGAGGGTGGGGAGCACCGACCCCACGACGTCGAGATCACCCGTCCCGTCGAGGGCGGCGGGACCGTCACGCTGACGCGTGACGCCGAGGTGGTGGACGCGATGCTCGCCGACGCGCTTCTGCCGCTGGTGCTCGTGGGTCTGGGCCTCGGCGTGGTCGCGTCCGCGGCGGCCGTGTGGTTCTCGCGCCGGCTGTCCCGGCCGTTGCAGGAGCTAGCGGGAGTGGCCGAGCGCATCGGCCGCGGTGACTACGACGTGCCCGTCCCGCGCTACAGCGTCCCCGAGGCCGACACGGTCGCCGGCGTGCTGAGGGCCAGTGCGGCCGACCTGCGCGCCCTGGTGGCCCGCGAACGCGACTTCGCGGCCCACGCCTCGCACGAGCTGCGGACGCCGCTGACGGCGACCCGCCTGGAGCTCGAGGACCTCGCGCTCTCCCCCCGGACGCCGCCCGAGGTCGCTACCCGCCTCGCCGGCGCCCTGGAGCACCTGGACCGGCTCGGGGCGAAGGTGGTGGGGATGCTCGACGCCACGCGGGAGAGCAGGCTCGAGGCAGGCGTCGACATCGACCTCGCTGCCCTGGTCCGCGACGAGACCGTCCGCTGGCGGGCCCTCGCCCGCGACCGGCGCATCGTCGACGACTGCGAAGGCGTCGTGGCCGTGCGGCTGCCGGTCGGCTCGCTCCTCGAGGTGATGGACGTCCTGCTCGGCAACGCGGTCGTCCACGGCGAGGGCACGATCACCGTCAGCGTCTCGCAGACACCTGCGTACGCCGAGGTCACGGTGGCCGACGAGGGGCCCCACGAACGCGCCGTGGAAGGTGCGAAGCGTCGTGTCGACGGTGGTGCGGGCAGCCTGTCCACCGCCGCCGAGATCGTCGAGTCCCTCGGTGGGCAGCTGCGGCTCACCGACGAGCCACGCACGACGTTCAGCATGGTTCTGCCCGCAGCGAGCCGTGAGACGGTGGCCCCATGAACGACGAGCCCCAGGAGCCGGAGGCCGGAGAGCCCGACGAGCGGGCGGATGCCGAGGTCAACGTCCTCGGTGGTCCGCTCGAGCCCTGTGGCACCGACCCGGTCACCGGGTTCTACCGCGACGGCCGTTGCAGCACCGGCCCCGAGGACATCGGGAGCCACACCGTGTGCACCGTGGTGACCCGCGAGTTCCTCGAGCACCAGGCGGCCGTCGGCAACGACCTGGTGACGCCCCGTCCGGAGTGGCGCTTCCCCGGCCTCACGCCCGGGGACCGGTGGTGCGTGGTGGCGGCGCGGTGGCTCCAGGCCTACGAGGACGGGGTCGCCGCCCCTGTCGTGCTCGCGGCCACTCACGAGCGCACTCTCGACATGGTGCCCTTCGAGCACCTGCGCGAGCACGCGGTCGACGTACCGCCGGACCCCGGCTCGCTCACCTGACGCAGGGGGCGGCCCGTCCCTCCTGCCCCGGAGCTGGGCACAAAGACCCTTACGTCGGGCGATCCCCGACGAGACGATCTCAGTAGAGGCCGAGCGGGTGCTCACTCGGCGGTTCGGAGGTTGTCATGACCACATCGACGACACCCAGGAGAGCCCACGACAAGAGAGTCCTGCCAGTCGTCACGGCCCTGGAGCGGCACGGGCTGGTCGACCTGTCGAGACATGACGAGACGGTCGCGGTGGTGGACCAGGCGCTCGGCGGACAGGTCGTCGGAGCCACGACCCTGCGCAGCAGGCTCGCCGAGCTGGCGGGCTACGTCGGCGGGGCGCTGGTCGCGGTCGCCGGCGCGCTGTTCGTCGCCGACCAGTGGATGAACCTGTCGGTCGTCCAGCAGGTCGGCCTGCTCGCCGTCGTCGCCGTACTGCTCTTCGGTGCTGGTGTGACGGTCGGGGTGACCGGCGGCGGGGTGGCCACGCTGCGTGCCGGCACCCAACCGGTACGCCAGCGGCTGGCGAGCGTGCTGTTCACCGCCGGAGCCGCCGCAGCCACCGCGGCCGTCGTCGTCTGGCTGATAGACGTCATCGAGCAGCGCGGGACGGAGATGGAAGAGGGCTCCCTGATCGGTCTGGGCGGTGCCCTCACCCTCATCGTCGTGGCGGCGGTCGGCTACCTGCTGGCGCCCACGCTGCTCGGCCAGGCAGCGGTGGCGGTAGGCGCCGGGTACGCGGTCCCGTTCACGCTCGACAGCATCGGGGACATGGATCCGCTCCCGCTCGGCCTGATGTTCCTCGCCCTGGGGCTCGGGTGGCTCGCTCTGGCCGAGAGGGGCCTGTGGCAGGAGCTCCTGGCGGGCAGGATCATCGGATCGGTGTTCGTGGTCGTGGGAGCGCAGATCCCGGTGGGCTCCGAACAGGCCTGGATCGGCTACCTCCTCACCCTCCTGGTCGCGGCCGCCGGCTTCGCGCTGTACGTCTCACGCCGGGCTTGGCCCTACCTCGCGGTCGGTGTGGTGGGCGTGACCCTCGCGGTCCCCGAGGCACTCCTCGACTGGACCGAGGGCTCGCTCGGAACCGCGGGCGTGCTGCTGGTCGCCGGTGTCACGCTCCTCGGTGCCTCGCTCGCCGGGCTGCGACTGCGCAAGGAGGTCGAGGAGACGCCACCGCGGTAGTCGCTTCGAGTCTCGCCCGACATGAGAGGCCGCGCACGGAAGATCTCGTGCGCGGCCTCCTGCTGCCGTGGCACTTTTGTGACAGAGGAGGACACGGGTAACGAAGTTGCGTCATATCTCCCCATATGCCGAAAGAAGAACTACCGTGGCCTTCGCCCCAGACTCGTCTCGAGGAGCGTCATGCCAAGTTCCCCCCGATCAAGCAGCGTGCGGAGGCTGGCCACGGCCGGTCTCGCCGCGGCCCTCACCGTCTCGCTGGCAGGCTTCGCCGGGTCGTCAGCGACCGCCAAGCCCAAGCCGGAGAAGAAGAAGGCTCCGGTGGCGGTCCAGCTGCTGTCCTTCAACGACTACCACGGCCATCTCGAGAGCAGCGAGTCCGGACAGATCGAGAAGGTCGACGCCGGTGGTGCGGAGTACCTCGCTCGCCACCTGGAGAACCTCCGCAGCGGCCACAAGAACAGCCTCACCGTCGCCGCAGGCGACCTGATCGGTGGTTCGCCCTTCCTCTCCGGCCTGTTCCACGACGAGCCCTCGGTCGAGTCGCTCAACGCGATGGAGCTCGACGTCTCCGGGGTCGGGAACCACGAGTTCGACGAGGGGGTCGAGGAGCTGCACCGCATGCAGGACGGCGGCTGCCACCCGGTCGACGGCTGCTACTTCCCGGACCAGCCCTACGGGGGCGCCGACTTCCAGTGGCTGGCCGCGAACGTCAAGCACGAGGAGACCGACAAGACCGCGCTGCCGCCCTACGAGATCAAGAACGTCGGTGACAAGCGGATCGCCTTCATCGGCATGACGCTCGAGGGCACGGACAGCCTGGTCGCCCAGTCCGGCATCAAGGGCTGGAGCTTCGAGGACGAGGTCGAGACTGCGAACCGTCTCGTGCCGCAGATCCGCAGGCAGGGCGTCCAAGCCATCGTCGTCCTCCTGCACGAGGGCGGCACGCAGAGCGGCGGCTACAACGACTGCAAGGGCATCTCCGGTCCCGTCGTGGACATCGCCGAGCGCCTCAAGCCCGCCATCGACATGGTGATCACCGGCCACACCCACCAGGCCTACAACTGCGAGATCGCCGACCCGGACGGCAACCCGCGCCGGGTGACCAGCGCCGCGTCGTACGGTCGCGTGGTCTCGGAGATCAACTTCGACCTCCACCCGGGCAGCGGTGACGTCGTCCGGGAGTCGGTGCAGGCCGTCAACCACGTCGTGACCCAGGACGTCGAGCCGGTCGCGGAGCAGACCGCGATCATCGAGAAGTGGAGCGCCCTCTCGGACGAGGTGGGAAGCAGGCCCATCGGCAAGGTCACCGAGGACATCGTGCGCGCCTACGAGGCCGGTGGCTCCGACAACCGCGGTGCCGAGTCCGATGCGGGGAACCTCATCGCCGACGCGCAGCTGTGGGCGACCCAGGAGAACGACGCTCAGATCGCTTTCATGAACCCCGGCGGCGTCCGCGGCGACTTCCTCTACGCCTCGTCGAGCAAGGGTGAGGGCGACGGTGTGGTGACCTACGCCGAGGCCTACGGTGTGCAGCCGTTCGGCAACCTGCTCGTCACGATCCCGATGACCGGCCAGCAGATCAAGACGATGCTGGAGCAGCAGTGCAACACCGGGCGGCAGTTCCAGCTCGGTGTGTCGGAGGGCTTCACCTACACCGACACGCGCGTCGCCGAGGGGCGGGCGTGCTACGACATCGTGGTCACCGACCTGAAGCTCCACGGGGAGGACATCGACCTCGAGGCGACCTACCAGGTCACCGTGAACAACTTCCTCGCCGACGGCGGTGACGGTTTCACGGTCTTCAACGAGATCGACCCCGGCACGCGCATCGGCGGCGGCGGCGACCTCGACGCCCTGGTCAACTACTTCGCCGACCAGAGTCCGCTCTCGGCGCCCGGCACCGACCGGGTGCACGAGGTCCGCACGGCTCCGACCGGAAGCTGACCCAGCAGCATCGACGGCCCCCGGCCCGCCCCGAGCGGGTCCGGGGGCCGTCGGCGTTCGGGCGGTCCACCTAGGGTGGCGTCATGCCTGTCCCCACCCTCGGCTCCCTCCACTGCGTCCCGGCGCTCGAGCGCCCGGACCTGCTCGCAGACCCCGTCGTCGCCGCCCTCCGGGCGTGGCCCGGGGCCGGCGCCGTGTCGGTTACCGAGATCGACCCCGACCTCGCCGACACGGCCGCCCTGACCGAGGCCTACGACCTCCCGTTGTCGGCGAGCGCCAACTGCGTCGTCGTCTCCGGCCGCCGCGGAGGTGAGGAGCGCGTCGCGGCGTGCGTGGTTCGCGCCGACACCCGCGCGGACGTCAACAACCTCGTGAAGGGGACCCTCGACGTGCGGAAGGCGTCCTTCCTGCCGACGGAGCGTGCGGTCGAGGAGACCGGGATGGAGTATGGCGGGATCACGCCGGTCGGCGTTCCCGCCGGCTGGCGGGTGCTCGTCGACGCCTCGGTGCTCGACATCGACGTCGCGGTCATCGGCAGCGGGGTGCGCCGCTCCAAGCTCCTCCTGGCCGGCCGGGACCTGGCGACGCTGCCGGGCGTGGAGGTACTCGAGGGGCTCGGCCTCTGACGCGTTTGCCCGGTTGCGGTCCGGGTTACCGCGGTGGTGACACCTACGAATCTCGGAGGTACCACCCATGAAGGCAGTCACCTGGCACGGACGACGTGACATGCGCGTCGAGGACGTCCCCGACCCCACGATCAAGGAAGCCGACGACGCGATCATCAAGGTCACCTCGACCGGTCTGTGCGGCTCCGACCTGCACCTGTACGAGACGCTCGGCCCCTTCATGACACCCGGTGACATCGTCGGCCACGAGCCGATGGGGATCGTCGAGGAGGTCGGACCGAACGTGAAGAACCTGCAGGTCGGCGATCGCGTGGTGGTGCCGTTCAACGTCTGCTGCGGCTCGTGCTGGATGTGCGAGCAGCAGCTGTTCAGCCAGTGCGAGACGACCCAGAACCGCGAGTACGGCACGGGGGCCTCGTTCTTCGGCTACAGCAAGCTCTACGGCCAGGTCCCGGGCGGCCAGGCGGAGTACTTGCGCGTGCCGTTCGGCAACTTCTTGCCGACCAAGGTCCCCGAGGGGCCCGCCGACGAGCGCTTCCTGTTCCTCTCCGACGTGTTGCCTACCGCCTGGCAGGCGGTCGAGTACGCCGAGGTGCCCAAGGGTGGCACTCTGCTCGTGCTCGGTCTGGGGCCGATCGGCGACATGTCCGCGCGCATCGCGATGCAGCACGGCTTCCGGGTGATCGGCGTCGACCTCGTCCCGGAGCGGCTGGCCCGGGTCCAGGGCAGGGGTGCCGAGGTGATCGACCTGAGCAAGGTCGACGACGTCGCCGATACGGTGCGGGACCTGACCGCAGGCCGCGGTGCCGACGCGGTGATAGACGCGGTCGGCATGGAGGCACACGGCTCCCCGGCGGCATCGTTCGTGCAGCGGATGGTCGGCTACATGCCCAAGGCGGTGAGCGCGCCGCTGATGCAGAAGGCCGGCGTCGATCGGATGGCCGCGCTCTACACCGCAATCGACGCGGTGCGGCGTGGCGGGACGCTCTCGATCGTCGGCGTGTACGGCGGCCAGGCCGATCCGATGCCGATGCTCACGCTGTTCGACAAGCAGGTCCAGGTGCGCATGGGCCAGGCCAACGTGAAGCGCTGGACCGACGACATCATGCCGCTGCTCACCGAGGACTCGGACCCCCTCGGCGTGGAGGAGTTCGCGACCCACAGGCTACCGCTGTCGGAGGCCCCGGGGGCTTACGAGACCTTCCAGAAGAAGGAGGACGACATGATCAAGGTGGTCTTCAAGCCCTGACCCCGCTGGTGGCCCACGCCCGACGTACGCCGAGGTCACCTCTCCGAACGCCCGTCACTTCCCGTCGTGTGCGCACGGCGGGAAGTGTCGTCTTCCCAAGCCTCCTTGGGATTCCTGCCCGCAGCGCAGCCGGGGACAAAGGCTGAGAACCTCAGGACCTTCGACCCACGCGCGTGGGGGCATGGTCAAGGGAGGGTACGTGCGATAGACAAGACGCAAGCCCGCCGGCTTGTCGCCGAACCCCTGGGAGAGCCTTGATGAGCAGCAGCGTGACCCGGCCCGAATCGGGCAAGCCGACGGCGAGGAGGAGCCCGGGCCTGATGCTGGCGATGGCGACCATCGGGTTCGCCATCAACTTCTGGGCATGGGCCCTGCTCAGCCCCCTCGGCCCGCTGTTCCGCGAGGAGGGGACGCTCGGTGAGCTGAGCGAGTTCCAGGTCTCGCTGATGGTCGCGGTCCCGGTCATCGTCGGGTCCCTGGGCCGCATCCCGGTCGGTGCGCTCACCGACAAGTTCGGCGGTCGCGAGATGTTCGTGATCGTCTCACTGGCCACGATCATCCCGATCCTGTTCATCGGCTTCTTCGGCCAGACCGACTACGCCGCACTCCTGGTCGGCGGCTTCTTCCTCGGTATCTCCGGCACCGCCTTCGCGGTCGGTGTCCCGTTCGTGAACGCGTGGTACCCGCCGGAGCGACGCGGCTTTGCAGTCGGGGTCTTCGGCGCCGGCATGGGCGGCACGGCGATCAGCGCCCTCACGACGGTCAAGCTGTGGACCAACGTCGGCGACAAGGCGCCGTTCCTCTTCGCCGCAGCTGCGCTGGCGATCTTCGCGGTGGCCGCCTGGTTCCTGATGGAGGACGCGCCCGGGCGCACCGCGCCGACGACCTCGCTGATGGAACGGCTCAACGCGAACGCGCGCCTCCCGATCTCCTGGCAGGCCAGCATCCTGTACGCCGTCGCCTTCGGTGGGTACGTCGCCTTCTCCGTCTATCTACCGGCGTACCTCAAGACCGCCTACGACCTCACCCCCGCCGACGCCGCGAACCGGATGGCCGGCTTCGTCCTCGTCGCTATCGTCATGCGCCCGGTCGGCGGCTGGCTCTCCGACAAGCTCGGCCCCATCCCCGTGCTCGCAGGCGGGTACGGCGTCGTCGTGGTCGGCGCCGCGGTCGCCGCGACGACTCCGATACTCGAGCACGTGGGTACGGTCGCGTTCCTGGCGATGGCCGCCGCACTCGGCTCCGGGGCGGGTGCGACCTTCGCCCTCATCGCGAAGGTCACCGAACCCGGCCGCGTCGGTGGCGTGACCGGGCTCGTCGGCGCCGCAGGCGGTCTCGGAGGCTTCGTCCCCCCGCTGATCATGGGCTACGTCTACGGCCGCACCGACTCCTACGGGATCGGCCTCGCCCTGCTCTCCGTCACCGCGGCCCTCACGCTGGTCCTGACCGTCACCGTCGTACGCCGGACCGAGCAGCGTCATGACAAGGAGACGGCCGCCGCGAGAGCCTGACCAAGACCCCCGGAACCTGATCGTCGAACCAGGAGAAGTTCGTGAGCACAGAAGCACAACCCGAAGGTAAGCGGCACGAGGTGGGGATGGACGGGGGTGTGAGCGACGCACTCGTGCGCTCACGGCGCTTCTTCACCAAGGCCGAGGTCTCCGAGGACCTGCGCAGCCTGCACCGCAAGGGCGGTCGGGGGGCCGACGACTTCTACCGGGACCGCTGGAGCCACGACAAGGTGGTGCGCTCCACCCACGGCGTGAACTGCACCGGGTCGTGCTCGTGGAAGGTGTACGTCAAGGACGGCATCATCACCTGGGAGACCCAGCAGACCGACTACCCCTCGGTCGGGCCCGACAAGCCGGAGTACGAGCCCCGCGGCTGCCCGCGTGGCGCGGCCTTCTCCTGGTACACCTACTCGCCGACCCGGGTCCGCTACCCCTACGTGCGCGGTGTCCTGCTGCAGATGTACCGCGAGGGCAAGGCCCAGCACGGCGACCCGGTCCTCGCGTGGTCGCACGTGGTGGACAACCCGGCGCGGGCCAAGGCCTACAAGTCCGCCCGCGGCAAGGGCGGCCTCGTGCGCGCCTCGTGGGAGGAGGTGACCGAGATGGTCGCCGCCGCCTACGTCCACACCATCAAGAAGTGGGGCCCCGACCGGGTCGCCGGTTTCTCGCCGATCCCCGCGATGTCGATGGTCTCCCACGCCTCCGGCGCGCGGTTCACGTCGATGCTCGGCGGCTCGATGCTCTCGTTCTACGACTGGTACGCCGACCTGCCGGTGGCGTCGCCCCAGGTCTTCGGCGACCAGACCGACGTGCCGGAGTCCGGTGACTGGTGGGACGCGGGCTACCTCGTCATGTGGGGCTCGAACGTCCCCGTGACCCGCACGCCCGACGCCCACTGGATGACCGAGGCCCGTTACCGCGGCCAGAAGGTCGTCGTGGTCGCTCCCGACTACGCCGACAACGTGAAGTTCGCCGACGAGTGGCTCGCCCCCACCCCCGGCACCGACGGCGCGCTGGCGCTGTCGATGGGGCACGTGATCCTCAAGGAGTTCTTCGTCGAGCGGCAGACCCCGTACTTCACCGACTACACCAAGAAGTACACCGACCTGCCCTACCTGGTGGTGCTCGACGAGACGGCCGAGGGAGGCTACCGGCCAGGGAAGTTCCTCACCGCCGCGGACCTTCCTGCCCACGAGCACGAGGAGAACGCCCACTTCAAGACGGTCCTGATGGACACCCGGACCGACGAGCCGGTCGTCCCGAACGGGTCCCTCGGCCACCGCTTCGGTGAGACCGGCGCCGGCCGGTGGAACCTCGACCTCGAGGGGGTCGACCCCAAGCTCACCCTCATCGACACCACCGACGACTCCGTGACGGTGGAGCTCCCGCGGTTCGACAACGTCGACGGCGAGGCGGGCTCGGCCCGGCGTGGCGTCCCGGTCCGACGGGTGGGCGGCCACCTCGTCACGACCGTCTTCGACCTGATGCTCGCGCAGTACGGCGTCGGCCGGCCGGGCCTCCCCGGCGACTGGGCGCGCGGCTACGACGACGCCGAGGCCCCGTACACCCCGGCCTGGCAGGAGAAGGTCACCGGCGTCCCGGCAGCGGCCGCGGCACGGATCGGCCGGGAGCTCGCGCAGAACGCCGAGGAGTCCAAGGGCCGCTCCATGATCCTGATGGGCGCGGGCACCAACCACTGGTTCCACTCCGACACGATCTACCGGAGCTTCCTCGCGCTGACCACGCTCACCGGCTGTCAGGGGGTCAACGGCGGCGGCTGGGCGCACTACGTGGGTCAGGAGAAGTGTCGACCGGTCACCGGGTGGGCCCAGCTCGCGTTCGGCCTGGACTGGAAGCGCCCTCCGCGGCAGATGATCCACACGGCGTACTGGTACCTCCACACCGACCAGTTCCGCTACGACCACTTCTCCGCCGACGTCCTCTCCGCATCGACCGGAGCAGGCCGCTTCGAGGGCATGAGCACCGCAGACGTGATCGCCAAGAGCGCGCGGATGGGCTGGATGCCGTCGTACCCGACCTTCAACCGCAACCCGCTCGACCTCGCCGACGAGGCCGCCGCCGAGGGCCGCCCGGTCGGGGAGTACGTCGTCGACAAGCTGAAGTCCGGCGACCTGAGGTTCGCCGCGGAGGACCCGGACTCGCCGGAGAACTTCCCGCGCGTGCTGGCGATCTGGCGCGCGAACCTGCTCGGCTCCTCGGGCAAGGGCAACGAGTACTTCCTCAAGCACCTGCTCGGCACCGACAACTCGCTGCGTGCGGCCGAGGCCGGCGAGGGGCAGCGACCCGGCGAGGTCGACTGGCACGAGGACGCTCCCGAGGGGAAGCTCGACCTGCTGCTCACGCTGGACTTCCGGCAGACCAGCACCACGATCTTCTCCGACGTCGTGCTGCCGGCCGCGACGTGGTACGAGAAGCACGACCTCAACACCACCGACATGCACCCGTTCGTGCACTCGTTCAACCCGGCGATCGCCCCGCCGTGGCAGACCCGCACCGACTGGGACGCCTTCCAGACCATCGCGACCAAGTTCAGCGAGCTCGCCGCGGGTCACCTCGACACACGCAAGGACGTCGTCGCGGTGCCGCTGCTGCACGACACCCCCGACGCGATGGCCAACCCGCACGGCGTCGTGAAGGACTGGAAGCACGGTGAGTGCGAGCCGGTCCCGGGCGTCACCATGCCGAAGATCGTCGAGGTCGAGCGCGACTACACCGCGATCGGTGCCCAGATGCAGGCCCTCGGCCCGCTGCTGGAGAAGCTGGGTGCGACGACCAAGGGGATCACCTACGACGTGACCGCCTCGATCGACTACCTCAAGCACAAGAACGGCACCGTACGGGGCGGCCCGGCCGACGGGCGCCCCTCGTTGAAGCGTGACATGGCGGCCGCCGAGGCGATCCTCGCGCTGTCGGGCACGACGAACGGCCACCTCGCGACGCAGGGCTTCAAGACCCTCGAGAAGCGCACGGGGACCAAGCTCCACGACCTCGCGGCCGAGCACGAGGGCAAGCAGATCACCTTCGCCGACACGGTCGCCGCCCCGGTGCCGGTGATCACCTCGCCCGAGTGGTCGGGGTCCGAGACCGGCGGGCGGCGCTACTCGCCGTTCACGATCAACGTGGAGCGGCTCAAGCCGTGGCACACGCTGACCGGCCGCCAGCACTTCTACCTCGACCACGACTGGATGACCGAGCTCGGCGAGGGGCTGCCGGTGTACCGGCCGCCGCTCAACATGGGTGCGCTCTTCAGCGAGCCGGAGATCGGGTCCACCGGCGAGCTCGGCGTCACCGTCCGCTACCTGACCCCGCACAACAAGTGGTCGATCCACTCGGAGTACCAGGACAACCTGTTCATGCTCTCGCTCTCGCGGGGCGGCCAGACGATCTGGATGAGCGACAAGGACGCCGCCAAGGTCGGGGTCGAGGACAACGACTGGATCGAGGCGGTCAACCGCAACGGCGTGGTCGTCGCCCGGGCGATCGTGTCCCACCGGATGCCCGAGGGCACGGTGTACATGCACCACGCGCAGGACCGGCTGATCGACGTACCCATCGCGGAGACGTCGGGCAAGCGAGGTGGCATCCACAACTCGCTGACCCGGATCCTCGTGAAGCCCAGCCACGTGATCGGCGGCTACGCCCAGCTGGCGTTCGCCTTCAACTACCTAGGCCCCACCGGAAACCAGAGAGACGAAGTGACCGTGATCCGCAAGCGCAGCCAGGAGGTGACCTACTGATGAGGGTCATGGCACAGATGGCGATGGTGATGAACCTCGACAAGTGCATCGGCTGCCACACCTGCTCGGTCACGTGCAAGCAGGCGTGGACCAACCGCACCGGCACCGAGTACGTCTGGTTCAACAACGTCGAGACCCGGCCCGGTCAGGGCTACCCGAGGACCTACGAGGACCAGGAGGAGTGGAAGGGCGGCTGGACGCTGAACAAGCGCGGCCGGCTCAAGCTCAAGGCAGGGGGCCGCTGGAAGAAGCTCGCCACGATCTTCTCCAACCCGAAGATGCCCTCGATCAAGGACTACTACGAGCCGTGGACCTACGACTACGCCACGCTCACCGACGCGCCCGCCCAGGAGCACACGCCGGTCGCCCGGCCGAAGTCGCTGCTGTCGGGCAAGGACATGAAGATCGAGTGGTCCTCGAACTGGGACGACAACCTCGGCGGCTCGGCGGCCACCGAGAAGCACGACCCGATGCTGAAGAACATCGCCGACAAGGTGAAGTTCGAGTTCGAGCAGACCTTCATGTTCTACCTGCCGCGGATCTGCGAGCACTGCCTTAACCCTTCGTGCGCGGCGAGCTGCCCGAGCGGCGCGATCTACAAGCGCTCCGAGGACGGCATCGTGCTCGTCGACCAGGACCGCTGCCGCGGCTGGCGAATGTGCGTCTCCGGCTGCCCCTACAAGAAGGTCTACTTCAACCACCGGACCGGCAAGGCCGAGAAGTGCACGTTCTGCTTCCCGCGCATCGAGGTCGGCCTGCCGACGGTGTGCTCGGAGACCTGCGTCGGCCGGCTCCGCTACATCGGCCTCATGCTGTACGACGCCGACAAGGTGCTCGAGGCCGCGTCCACCTCTGACGAGCACGGGCTCTACGAGGCGCAGCGCGAGGTCTTCCTCGACCCGTTCGACCCGGCCGTGATCCGCGAGGCCGAGAGGGCGGGCATCCCGCGCGACTGGATCGACGCGGCGCAGCGTTCCCCGATCTACGCCCTGATCAACCGGTTCAAGGTCGCGCTGCCGCTCCACCCGGAGTACCGCACGATGCCGATGGTCTGGTACATCCCGCCGCTCTCGCCGGTGGTCGACGTCGTGAAGGACACCGGCTACGACGCGGAGGACAAGGGCAACCTGTTCGCGGCGATCGACGCGCTGCGGATCCCGGTCGAGTACCTCGCCGAGCTGTTCACGGCCGGGGACGTCGCCCCGGTGGACCGGGTGCTCAAGAAGCTCGCGGCGATGCGCTCCTACATGCGCGACATCAACATGGGCCGCGAGCCCAACGGCGCCATCCCCGAGTCGGTGGGCATGACCGAGGAGGAGATGTACGACATGTACCGCCTCCTCGCGATCGCCAAGTACGACGAGCGCTACGTCATCCCGCCCGCGCACGCCGAGCAGGCCCACTCGCTCGAGGAGCTCGCCACCGAGTGCTCCCTCGACTACGAGGGCGGCCCGGGCATGGGTGGTTCGGGACCCTTCGGTGAGGGGTCCGGGGCGCCCACGCCGATCGCGGTCGAGAACTTCGCGATGCTCAAGAACCGGCAGACCGCGGACACGATGGCGGCACCGGCCGGCAAGGAGTCCCGCGTGAACCTCCTGAACTGGGATGGCAAGGGGACCCCGAGGGGGCTCTTCCCGCCGAAGGACGACGGGTCGGCCGAGCCCGGCGACCCGACCGAGGGGCCCGGAGGCACGTCCGGCACGACCGGAGGGGCGGACCTCCGGTGAGCCGGAAGCACCCCCGCCCCGCGCTGCCCCCGTCGCAGCTCTCGGTCGCCTGGCAGGCCGCGTCGCTGCTGCTCGGCTACCCCGACGAGCAGCTGCTCGGACAGCTCGACATGATCCGTGCGGCGTCCCACGAGCTGCCGCCTGCGCTCGGCGAGCCGATCCGCGCGGTCGTCGTACACCTGGAGAGCGCGCCGGCGACCGAGGCGCAGGCGGAGTACGTCGAGACCTTCGACACCCGGCGGCGCAACAGCCTGTTCATGACGTACTTCGCGCACGGGGACACCCGCAAGCGCGGGGTGGCGCTCCTCCGGTTCAAGCAGACCTACCTGCGCTCGGGCTTCGTGCTCGACGACACGGAGCTGCCCGACCACCTCTGCGTGGTGCTGGAGTACGCCGCGACCATCGACCGGCAGCTCGGCTGGGGCCTGCTCCTCGACCACCGGGCCGGCCTCGAGCTGCTGCGGATGTCGCTTCGCGACGCCGGGTCCCCGTGGGCCGGTGCGGTGGAGGCGGTCTCGGCGACGCTGCCTCCGCTGCGCGGCGACGAGGTCGACGCCGTACGACGTCTCGCCGCCGAAGGTCCTCCGGAGGAGGAGGTCGGCCTCACGCCGTACGCCACCCCCGGCTTCGACCCGGGTCCCGCCGTCCCGGGGCTCGAGGCCCCGCAGCCGCTTCCGATGCCGTCCTTCCCAGGAGCTCGCTGATGTCTGTCTTCCTCTGGGTGATCTTCCCCTACATCTGCCTCACGATCTTCGTCGTGGGGCACTACTGGCGGTACCGCTACGACAAGTTCGGCTGGACCACCCGCAGCTCCCAGCTCTACGAGGACCGACTGCTCCGGTGGGGCAGCCCGCTGTTCCACTTCGGGATCCTCGCGGTGTTCCTCGGCCACGTCATGGGCCTCGGCGTGCCGAAGTCGTGGACCGAGGCGGTGGGGATCTCCGAGGGCCTCTACCACTTCATGGCGGTGTCCATCGGCGCGCTCGCCGGCTTCGGGACCGTCGTGGGCATGACGATCCTCATCTACCGCCGTAGGACGGTGGGCCCGGTCTTCTCGGCGACGACCGTGATGGACAAGGTGATGTACTTCTTCCTCGCCCTGGTGATCGCGCTGGGGCTGTGGAACACCGTCGCCTCGAACATCCTGGGTCACTACGACTACCGCGAGTCGGTGTCGGTGTGGTTCCGCGGGATCTTCCGGTTCGACCTGCAGCCGGAGCTGATGGCGGACGCTCCGCTGGGCTTCCAGGCCCACGCGCTCGTGGCATTCACGCTGTTCGCGCTGTGGCCGTTCACGCGGCTGGTGCACGTGTTCAGCGCTCCGCTCGGCTACGTCACCCGCCCCTACATCGTCTACCGCAGCCGTGACGACAAGGCGCTTGGGAGCCATTCGCCTCGACCAGGATGGGAGCGAGTCAAGTGAGCGACGACATCGAGCACGGCCACGACCAGCACGAGGGCCGGCCCCACGGGCACGAGTCCCACGAGAACCCCGACAGCGTGATCCTCTCCGAGCTCGCCGACGCCCTGCTCGCCGACCTCCCCAACCATCCGGCGGGCCGTACGGCCAAGACGATCATGTCCGGGACGGTGATGCGGGCGGTCGTGGTCGCGCTCAAGGGCGGGACGGAGATGAGCGAGCACGACTCGCCCGCGGCCGCCACCCTCCACTTGATCTCGGGCCGTGCGACCCTCCGTGCGGGCGAGCGGGAGTGGCCCCTCTCGCCGGGGCAGCTGATGCAGGTTCCACCACAGCGGCACTCGGTGGAGGCCCACGACGACTCGGCGTTCCTGCTGACCGTCGCCCTGCGCTGAGTCCCGCGGGACCAATTACCAGGGGATGCAGACGATTGGTGGCCTCCCATGGTGATCTTGCCGTGGGAAGAGACAGAACGCCGTGGGAAGAGCGGGCTGCCTCACCGCGGACCACGACGTGGTGCGGCCGGGGGCGCGCTCGACACAATCGGGCCTGCGGCACACCCGGCCGCGGGGCAGGTCGGCGTCAGGAGCATCACGAGAACTCGCCGCACAGGCGATGGCGCCTGCACAACGTTGCCGACCTGCTCCAGGACTTCCGTCCCACGAACCACCCTCGTCCTGAGAGGTAGGTCGTTCAACGGCACGAGGTCCCGGTCCGCACCGCCGATGGTCCCGCCGGGCTCTCCCGCGGACGGACCGCGATGCAAGATGCCCGGAGCGGACTTCGCAGGCGCGGTTAGGCTCGCAAACGCCCGTACCTCTCGGACCGATGCAAGGAGACCCCATGGCCTTCCGCCGTGAGACCACGGCCGGAGTGTCCGAGGACATGGTTCGGCCGCCGGTCGGCGTCGAGCGCGTCGAGGGTCCGAAGGCGACAGAGGCGAGCGGGTAGGGATGGCTGTCCTGCAGACGCCACCCTCGTCGGTCGGCCGCACCACGACCGAGCGGGTCCTCCTCTACACCGAGGAGGACCCCCTGGTGCTCGCCAGCGGTCGTGAGCTCGGCCCGGTCGAGGTCGCCTACGAGACCTACGGGAAGCTCTCACCCCAGCGCGACAACGTGGTCTTCGTCTGCCACGCGCTGACCGGCGACGCCCACGCTGCCGGGTACCGCGACGACGCGTCCAAGCCCGGCTGGTGGGACAACCTCATCGGTCCCGGGAAGCCCCTCGACACCGACCGGTTCTTCGTGGTCTGCCCCAACCTCCTCGGCGGGTGCCAGGGCACGACCGGCCCGCTCTCGACGAACCCGGCCACCGGCAAGCCTTACGGGCTCGACTTCCCGCTGCTCCAGATGAGCGACTTCGTCACGGTGCACCGGCGGCTGCTCGAGCACCTCGGGATCGAGCGACTCCACGCAGCCGTCGGTGGCTCCCTCGGCGGGATGCAGGTGCTCCAGTGGACGCTCGACGCTCCGTCCCAGATCGACAACGCGGTCGTGGTCGCGGCCTCCTCGCGCCTGACCGCGCAGAACATCGCCTTCTCCGCCGTTGCCCGCGAGGCGATCATGCGCGACCCGGACTTCCAGTCGGGGGAGTACGTCGGGACCGACCGCGCGCCCCATCTCGGGCTGTCCATCGCGCGGATGATGGCGCACATCACGTACCTGTCCGAGGAGGCGATGTCGGAGAAGTTCGGCCGCCGTCTCCAGGGCGACGAGCCCCCGGGCAACCGGATGGGACTTGGCGTGGACTTCCAGGTGGAGAGCTACCTCAACCACCAGGGCTCGGTGTTCCTCGACAGGTTCGACGCGCTGTCCTACCTCTACCTGACCCGGTCGATGGACTACTTCGACGTCTTCGCCGACCCGGGTGCGTCTGCTCGGATCGCCTCGGGTGGCACACGGTTCCTCGTGCTCTCCTTCGACACCGACTGGCGCTTCGACACCACGCACTCGCGCCGCATCGTGCGAACCCTCGAGCACGCCGGGGCCTCGGTGACCTTCCGGGAGATCCGGTCGGCCTGGGGCCACGACTCGTTCCTGCTCGTCGTACCCGGCTACCACGAGACGGTGAGCGCCTTCCTCAACGCCGACGGTCGGGACCTCCGGTCCGGCACGCCGGTCCACGTCCCGGGACGGCCCGACCTCGACGAGGTGGCGCAGCTCGTCCCCGTGGGGTCGCGGGTGCTCGACATCGGGTGCGGCGACGGTGACCTGCTCGCGCATCTCGTGCACGAGCACGGCTGTTCCGGCACCGGCGTGGAGATCGACCCGGCCGCCGTACTCACCGCCATCCGCCGCGGCGTCCCGGTGATCGAGGTCGACCTCGACGAGCAGCTCGACGAGTTCGCGGACAACGCCTACGACGTCGTCGTCATGTCGCAGACGCTCCAGGCCACCCGGCGGCCCGCGGACGTGCTGCGCGAGATCAGCCGGGTGGGCCGCCGCTGCATCGTGTCCGTGCCGAACTTCGGGCTGTGGCGGCACCGGTTCGGGCTCCTGCTCCGCGGCCGGATGCCGGTGTCCCGCGAGCTCCCGCACCCCTGGCACGAGACCCCGAACATCCACCTCTCCACGCTCGCCGACCTCGAGGCGCTGTTCGAGCACCTCGGCCTCGTGGTCGAGCGGCGGATCCTGCTCGACGAGAAGGCGGCGCCGATGAGGTCCTCCCGCGCGGCGAACCTCCGGGCCGGCGCCGCGGTGTACGTCCTGTCGCGCTGACTCGCGGTTGGCCCGCGCGCTGACCCGCGGCTGGCCCCCGCGCTGGGCCGCGCTGACCCACGTGGTGTGCCGTTCAGTTCCAAACCGAGGTTTTCCGCGCCCGAGACCTGCGTTCGGAACTGATCGAGCGCCTGCGCGTCAGGCCGCGCCTTCCCTACTGCTGTGGACGCTTCCCCGGCGTCATGCCGCTTGTGAAGCGTCCATAACCCCGCGTTACAAGGGGTTGAGGGCGCCGGCGAGGTGGAGGGCCTCGCGCGCGGCGGGCTCGGCGAGAACTCGATCGGCGGGCACCAGGCCGATGCGGGTACGGCGGTCGAGCAGATCGTCCACGTCGAGCGCGCCCTCGTGGGTCACGCCCCAAAGCATCTCGGCGACGGTCACGGGGCTTCCAGGGGCGACCGGACGGATCGGGTCGTCGGTGAGCTCGGCCGCGGCGGCGAGCACCGAGGGCGCCTCCGTGCCGAAGCGGCGCACGAGCCGCGCCGGCGCCTCGATCGACGTCAGCTCGTCGCGCGGCGCGGCTCCCACGAGC
>Ga0208537_1000023_pt1 | contig 23467 bp, 19 predicted proteins | sample MayberrySE_TuleA_FD_185672 | JGI IMG/M metagenome (GOLD analysis project Ga0208537, IMG submission 185672) | Natural and restored wetland microbial communities from the San Francisco Bay, California, USA, that impact long-term carbon... | ecosystem: Environmental > Terrestrial > Soil > Wetlands ...
AATCGACCCGATGCCGATGGCGGGATCATGGAACGCCGGCCGATCGATGAGTTTCGGGAAACAGGAGCCTGTTGGTCGGGCCAGGCGAGTAGCGTCATGGCCGACCGGAACTTCGAAGGGATAGCGGATGGGTGGCACACGTGTTCTCGTCGGGACTCGCAAGGGGGCCTTCGTGCTCACCTCGGACGAGGGGCGCACAGACTGGAAGGTCGACGGCCCGTACTTCCCCGGGTGGGAGATCTACCATCTCAAGGCGTCGCCGATGAACCCTGACCGGATCTATGCCTCACAGACCAGTGGGTGGTTTGGTCAGGTGATCCAGCGGTCGGATGACGGTGGTGTGTCCTGGGAGACCGTCGGCAACGACTTCAGCTACGACGGGGTGCCCGGCGAGCACCAGTGGTACGACGGCTCGTTGCGGCCGTGGGAGTTCCACCGAGTCTGGCACCTCGAGCCCTCGCTGCACGACGCCGAGACGGTCTACGCCGGCGTCGAGGACGCCGCGCTGTTCAAGTCCACCGACGGTGGAGCGTCATGGGCGGAACTGTCGGGACTGCGCCAGCACGGCACCGGCCCGCAGTGGCAGCCGGGCGCGGGTGGCATGTGTCTTCACACCATCCTCCAGCACCCGACAGACGCAGACAGGCTCTACGTCGCGATTTCAGCCGCAGGGGCGTTCCGCACCACCGACGGCGGTGCCACGTGGCAGGCGATCAACAAGGGCCTGCGTTCGGGTGAAATCCCCGACCAGGACTCCGAGGTCGGCCACTGCGTGCATCGCCTCGACATGCACCCCAGCAACCCCGACGTGCTGTACATGCAGAAGCACTGGGACGTCATGCGCAGCGACGACGCCGGCGACGTCTGGCAGGAGGTCAGCGGGGACCTGCCGAGCGACTTCGGGTTTCCCATCGCCGTGCACGCCCACGAACCGGAGACGGTCTACGTCGTGCCGATCACCAGCGACTCGCATCACTTCCCGGTGGAGGGGAAACTGCGTGTCTACCGCAGCCGCACCGGCGGCGACACCTGGGAGCCGCTGACCAAGGGGCTTCCGCAGAACGACTGCTACGTCAACGTGCTGCGTGACGCGATGGCCGTCGACCAACACGAGTCGTGCGGTGTGTACTTCGGCACCACAGGGGGACAGGTGTACGCCTCCAGCGACTCCGGGGATACTTGGTCACCCATCGTTCGTGACCTGCCGCCGGTCTTGTCTGTCGAGGTCCAGACCCTGTCGTGAGGTCATGATGAGCCATTCGGTACGCGTGACCCTTCCGCCGAACCTGCGGGCGATGGCCCAGGTCCACGGTGAGGTGCTTCTCGAGATCCCGGGCGAAGTCACCCAGCGGTCGGTGCTCGACGCTCTCGAGGGGCAATACCCAATGCTCCTCGGCACCATCCGTGATCGTGCCACCGCACGCCGGCGTGCGTTCGTCCGGTTCTTCGCCTGCGAGGAAGACCTATCCCACGACGAGCCCGATACACCGCTTCCGGAGCGGGTCGTCGCCGGTGAGGAGCCGTTCATGGTCGTGGGTGCGATGGCCGGAGGCTGACCAACCGCACGCGCGCACACGGTGTGGGTCGGAGTAGGCGGAATCCTGACGGAGACGTCCTGCGACTGCGATCGCTGGGTCGATTATCCGGCGGTGGCACCCCAGGTGAGACATGCGTGTTCAGGTCACAAGAGCGCCTTACCGCGCCGTGAACCGGAGTTGGCAGGCTGATCGTCTGAGAGTGCGTCTCGGATGGCATCGTCCATCGATATCGCGTGGCCGGCCTCCCACAAACGCTGTACCTCGGGTGCCGGCAGAAGGCGCACGGCCTCGGTCAGCACATCTGGCTCGGTGACGCCGGTGATGAAGCCGCCTTGCTGGTCTGGGTCGAGCACGTCGGCCGCGGCCGCGAGTCGAAGAGCCCGGCGAGGCTCTTTGCGGGCGAGGGCGAGAGTGGCGAACCCTCGCAGCATCCAGACGACTCCTGTCGGGTGGTTGGCGGCGGCGTGGGTCGCCATGGCCTCGCGCAGCAGCGGTTCCGCTCGCTCGAGGTGGCCTTGGCCGAGGCGGATCATGCCGAGCAGGCCCACGGTGTTCGCGATTGAGAAGGAGTCTGCTTGCTCGCGTAGGACGCTGAGGCTGGTTTGCGCGAGCTCGGCGGCCTCATCGAGGCGGCCGAGGTTGCACAGACCGAAGGCCAGTCCGGCGACGGCGTTCGCCTCTCCGACGGCATCGTCGAGACTCCGGTAGCGTTCCCGGGCTTCCTTCAACCTGGCCTGGCCCTCGCCGGTCCGTCCAACCAGGTGCAAGGCGAACCCCTGGTCGTAGGTAGCCTCGGCGAGCCCTGCGGCGTCGTCGAGCTCTCGGAAGTGCGCTGCTGCCTGCGAATACCAATCCAGCGCCTGGTCGTACCGGGTCTGCCAATAGGTGAGGTTGCCGAGGCAGAGGTGAGTCCGCGCGCGGGAGCGCGCGTCGGCTCGCGGGCCCGCGATGTCTGCGAGCTCTTGGACGAAGCGCCGTCCCTCGTCGAGGTGTGATCGCAGGTGCCAGGAGCGCCACAACGATGCCGCGACGTCGAGGGCGCGGTCGGGGTCCGTGTTGGCGGCCATCCAGCGGAGGCCAGCAGTAATGTCGTCGTAGTGGGCTCCCAGCCTGTCGGCAGCCGCGGTCTGCCCCGGTCCACCCAGCTCTCTGCCCTCCGCCTCGGCCAGTGACACGAAGAAGTCTGCATGCTGCCCGAGCGCTTCCGACTGCTCGTTCTGGGCGACCAAGCGTTCCTGTGCGTACTCGCGGACCGTCATCAGGAGCCGATATCGCCGCTCCGCGTCGCCTCCCACACGAGTGTCGAGGTCGAGCAGTCCCTTGTCTCGAAGACTGCGAAGAATGAGCAGGAGGCCGTTCAAGGGCTCGTCGAGGACGGTAGCCGCGATTCGCGCGGTGAAGCCTCCTCGGAAAACGGATAAGCCGCGAAACACTCGCTGCGCAGGCTCGTCCAGCAGCGAGTAGCTCCAGTCCATGGTCGCGCGGAGGGTCCGCTGCCTGGCGGGTCGGCCGTCGTCGGCGGCAGTGAGGACGTCCATCGTCTCGTTCAGGGCGACCAGGAGTTGGCGCGGAGCCAACAGACCCATCCAGCCTGCGGCGAGCTCGATCGCCAACGGAAGGCCGTCGAGGCGGCGGCAGATCTCCGCAATGTCTTCAAGGTCCTTACCCGCGTACGTGAGACCGGGATCTACGGCTGTGGATCGGTCGACGAACAAGCGCACGGCTGGCGGGTACGCCGCGGCGCCCTCGGTCTGAGGCACCTGCCGCCCCCGCGGGTCAAGGGCCAGCCCCCCGACGGGATAGCGCTGCTCGCCCTGTGCATGCAGTGGCTCCCGTGAAGTGACAAGGAGCGTGAGCTGTGGGGAGAGGGTCAGCAGTTCCGTCACGAGACTCGCCGCGCCGCCAATCTGCTCGCAGTTGTCGAGAATCAGAAGGTGCGGGCGATCGGCGGTCGCGGAGACGAGGACCTGCCAGGCGGTTTGGCCTCCGGGAATCCGCGCACCGAGGGCGCTTACGACACGCGCCGGGAGGTCGCCACCCTCGGTGATCGGTGAGGCGTCCACGAAGCGCACGGCTCCGCCGAACGAATCACGTTGGTCCGCGGCCACCTCGACGGCCAGTCGAGTCTTTCCCGACCCACCCGGCCCCGTAAGGGTCACCAGACGGTGGGAGTGCAGCAGCTCTGCGAGGTGCGCCATGGCGGCCTCTCGTCCCACGAAGCTGTCGCTGGCCAATGGCAACGGGACATCGCCTCTGCTGTCGGCCGGTGCAGTCAGGGCGGGGTCCTGACGGAGAACCTGCAGATGGAGGTCCCTGAGCCGCTCCCCGGGGTCGACGCCGAGAGCATCGGCAAGTGCCGCCCGTGTGCGGTCGAGTACGTCGAGGGCCTCCGATGCGCGGCCGACATGACAGAGCGTGCGGACCAGCGCCTCAACCACTTCCTCCTGGAGGGGGTCACCGTCGAGGGCGGTTGTCAGAGGCTCAACCGCCTCTTGCCCCCGACCGCAGTTCACCAGGGCCGCGACCCAGTCGAGCAGGACCGCGCGTCGCAGGTCGACAAGTCCGTGGACGGCGGCACTGTGAAAGGGCTCCCCGGCCAGGTCCGCCAAGGGGACACCACGCCACTGGCCCAGCGCATCGGTGAGCAGGTCCGCAGCTTGCACGTAGTCGCGCGCAGCAAGAGCGGCCCGTCCCCGATCTGCGAGGTTGCGGGCTATCGCAACGTCCAGTTCCAGGGCTCGCACGATGAGGCGGTATCCGTGCCCCTCGCGCAGCAGCCGGTCCGGTTCGTCCGGGCTTGCCCCCTCACCCAGCACCCGACGCCAAAGCGACACGTAGGTCTGCACAAGCCCGATCGCGGTGCTCGGCGGCTGATGGCCCCAGATGCCGTCGATGAGACGCTCGACGGGGACCACCTGGCCAGCGTCCAGCAGGAGCATGGCAAGCAGGCAGCGGCGGCGAGCTCCCGCAGGAGCCACCGACCTTCCGCCGCGCCGAACGTCGAGCGGACCGAGCACCCGGAACTCCAGCGAGCCTCCGGCCATACCACGCCTCCTGCCCACCCACGGTAGTCCGGCCGCGACCTCATCGATCCTCGAACGTCGCTCAGGCGCCACTGGAGCCGCACTAGAGAGCTGCCCAGGAGGCTGGATTACGTCAACGCCGGCGACGCCGGCCCACACCGGAAGGACGACCTCGATGACGTACCCACCTCACCTGCCCACCGTACTGTTCTCGGCGCTCAACTCCGTCGAGCGGAGCCCCGGACGAAGGCGCCGGCCCGCCTCAGGAACACAGACCCCACCTACAGGGCGTAGACCGACGAATCCTGAAACCACCAGGTTGCGGGGGGCACGCCATCGCCTACGAGGGCGTCTAGGGATCAACCTCGCTGGTGTCGTTGCGCTTACTGTCGTCATCGTTGCTGTCGGCGTTGCGCTCGGCCTCATGCTGGGCGATCTGGAGCAAGGAACGAGGGGATCGCTGGGACTTCAACCTGGGCGCGCGGCCGAATCTGGCGCTCCCTTTGCGGTGATGTAGATGCTCCATGGGGCCTACGTCATTCCGGCGCTTCGCTCGGATGGAGGTGGCGCAAACCGTCGTGGATGCTCCAGGAGGCCGCGCTGTCCGCTCGGCTTCGTTGCGCACCATCTGGGCCACAGCCGGCCGTCGCTGACGTTGGAGGTCTGCACGGGTGCGCTCCTGCCGGCTGATCTGGGGCTTTCGCCGACTCGAGGGCACCGACCACCGAGCAGTCGCTAGGCCTGACGAGCCCCGGAGCCGTCGGTCAGCCACTCCGCCGGCGCTCCACCGGGCGGAAGATCGAGCGTGTGCTTGCCGTGGCGGGCCTTCGCCGCCAGGTAGCGCGCGTTCGCCGTGGACAGGTGCACACCCGTCGGCACCTGCTCGGTCACGGTCACACCGAGCCTGCTGAGCTGTGCGACCTTGTCGGAGTTGTTGGTCAGCAGAGCCACCCGGGGCAACCCCAGGGCATGCAGCATCTGGGCTGCGACGGTGTAGTCGCGCTCGTCGTCGGCGTAGCCGAGGGCGCGGTTGGCCTCGTAGGTGTCCATGCCCGCGTCCTGCAACGCGTAGGCGTCGAGCTTCGCGTAGAGGCCGATCCCGCGTCCTTCCTGCCTGAGGTACAGCAGGAACCCGCCGACGCCGGCGATGCGTTTGACGGCGTGGCTCATCTGCGCGCCGCAGTCGCAACGCTCACTGCCGAAGACGTCCCCGGTGAGGCACTCGCTATGGGGTCGCACTAGTGGCGGCGAGTCGCGACATCCGTTCCCGTTCGCACTGAACGCAGCTGCCCGGTCGCCCAGACCCAGAGCCACGTGCTCACGCCCGTCGACCAGTCCGTCGAAGGTGAAGACACGAGCGGTGGTGGAGTATCCGTCGGCGAACCGCAGAGGCACCGTCAGGTGGGTGCGAACCGTCGCGGCCGGTGGGGTCTGTGACATGGGGCCTCCTGGTCAGTCCAGCCGGAATCGCGGCGAGAGCGCGTACCGAAGCAGAACAACGTCATCGATAGGGCGTACCTCGGCGAGCGTCGCGCGCCGTTCGGGGTTCCAGGGGAAGCGCCCGTCGCCGACGAACCGATGGGCTCGCGAGTCGCCGACGAAGAGGGGAGCGACGACGAGGTGGAGCTCGTCGGCCAGGTCGGCGGTCAGGAACTGGGTGTGCACGATCCCGCCGCCCTCCACCATCAGCCGACGGGCCCCGCGGGCGTAAAGGTCCTCGCTCAGCCGCTCCATGCTCAGCGGCTCGCCGCCGTCGACCACGGTCGCCACCGACCCCAGCAGGTCGCGGGCCTCATCCACGGTGGTGCTTGGGCAGTAGACCAGCTTCTCGGAGTCCCCCGTGGTGAAGAAGTTCGCGCAAGCGTCGAGCTTCGCCCCACGGGTCACCGTTACCTTCAATGGCGAGGGCGGAAGCCCACGAGCGACCCGCTCGTCGCGTCTGGCCTGGGCACGGATCAACAGCCGTGGGTTGTCGTTACGGACGGTGGCAGCACCGACGAGGATCGCGTCGCAGGTGGCGCGAACCGAGTCGACCCTGTCGAGGTCGGCGTCGTTGGAGAGCAGCAACCGCTGGTCAGTGGCACCGTCGAGATAGCCGTCGAGGGAGATACCGCAGCTCAGCAGGGTGTAGGGACGATCAGCCACGCGGGCCGCCTTCCGGTGCGGCGGTGGCGAACCGCCGTGAGCGGGAGCCCGGCCGGCCACGACCACTGGCCTCAGGCTCGATCCCTCTCTCCCTCGGGCGGAGCCATGCGACTGCCAGCAGGACTGCACCGGGGAGGGTCGCGACGAGCGCAATGACGCCGTACACCACGGCGGTGGCGACACCTTCTGCCGCCCCCAGGCCGGCCACCGCGAAGACCCACGCGGCCGCGCCCTCACGGGGGCCCCAGCCGGCGATGTTGGTGGGCAGCCCCATGGCCAGCAGCACGAGCAGCGCAAGCGGCAGCATCTGCGCCAGTGAGGCGGTCGACCCGGCGGTCCGGGCAGCGATCAGGAAGGTGGCTGTGTGGCCGGCGACCACCACGATCGAGGCCAGTACGACGCCTGGCCAGGCTCGTCGAGCCAGCAACCCCTGACGCAGGTCGGTGGCCATCGCCCGCGCGATCCGACCCAGCGGGGGAGTTCCCCAGCGAGGCAGGGTCCGGCCCAGGAGTACGACGGACAGGGCGACTGCAACGACCGCTCCCGCGACGACCGGCATGTACGAGCGCAGGGGCGACGGCAGCGCGAGCAGAACGACGACCGTCAGGCCCATTTGAACCGCCTGCCCCGAGGTGCGCTCCCAGGCAACGACCCGAACGCCGTGACCGACATCGCCGACCTCGCGACCGCGGCGCACAGCGCGGTGCACGTCGCCCAGCACTCCACCGGGAAGGACTGTGTTGAGGAACTGGGACCGGTAGTACGCGCCGACGGCCCCGCGCAGTGGCAGGTCGGAGCCCAGCCCGCGGGAGACGAGTCGCCAGCGCCAAGCGCAGCACACCGTGGTCAGCACCGCGATGCCCGTGGCCGCGGCCAACGACCGTGCGTCGATGCGCTGAATGGCCTCGAGGAACGGACGGGTCCCCAGCTGCCACACCAGGACGGCGAGGATCGCGGCGCCGACCGCGGGTCTTGTCCAGACCCACCGGCTACGGCTCCGTCCAGGCACCCGTTCTGCTTGCGCGTGGTGCATACGGAAACCCCCTCCGTCCTGCTTTCGACGGTACAGACGTGCGCCGTCCCTCGCGCGAGAGTTCAGACGCTCGTAAGGAGGTCATATGGGACGAGCCAGCAGATCCTGGTGGTGCACGGTGACGGACAGCCGACCCTCGGCCGCCTCGGCCATCCGTCGCCGCGCGTACGACGGCGCCACGGCGCCGAGCTCCGGATGCTGCTCGCATGCCGCGGCCAGCCAGCCCATGAGCCACTCCGACGTCAGTGCAGCCTCCTCGGGGCCGAGCTGCCACGGGCTCGGTCGGCACAGGACTTCGAGGCCCAGTCGGGTGAAGCCGTCCACCGCGGCGTCGATAGCGTCGGGGCCGAGCAGTCTCCGACCGCCCGTCGCGCGCCGCTGGTGGGCGTTGAACGCGTCGGCGATGGTCTGGTCGGACGGGTCGACGGGCGTGAGGTCGACGTCCCCGGTCACGGTGAGCGCGATCAGGACGGGGCAGCCCGCTCCGGCACACGTGGCGATCAGGCGGTCGAGCTCCTCCGCGGTCATCATGTCCAGCAGCGCCGAGGCAGTGACGAGGTGTGCCCCCGCCGTCTCCTCCGGGGCCAGCCGGGTGATGTCACGCCGCCGTACTCCGACCGTGACCGGCGCGCCATCGGCGGCAGCCGGTGGCGGGTGCGCGGCGGCGTGGGCGAGCAGCTCTTCATCCCGGTCGTACATCACCCAGTGCTGGGGTCCGGGCAGCTGCGCGGCGAGCCAGCGGGCCATCGACCCGGTGCCGCTGCCGAGGTCGTGGACGGCCACCCGGCCGTCGGTCGACAGGTGCGACCGCACCTCCGAGACGAGCTCGGGCGCCCGAGCGGCCGCGTCGGCGGGCTCTCGCAACGTCAACCACTCGGGGCTGACTCGTACCTGTTCGGTCGTCATGCGACCCCCGCGATGACGCGAGAGATCTGATCCGCGGTCGACGACCATCCGGAGAGCGTGGCGCGGCGCTGCTCGGCCGCGTGCCTGAGGCGCCGCCGCAGATCTGCGTCACCCAACCAGGCGCGAAGCGCCTCGGCAAGGGCCACCGGGTCGCCTGGAGGCACCAGCAGACCAGGCCGGCTCCCCTCGGGCCCTCGACCCAGGGCCTCCGGAAGTCCACCCACGGCCGAGGCGACCACCGGAAGCCCACGTGCCAGTGCTTCGGTGACGACCATGCAGTAGGTCTCCCCGCGCGAGGCCAGCACGAGGACGTCGCCCCCGGCGTACGTGGTCTCGAGCCCCGCCCCGGTGAGCGGGCCCGTGGTGCGCACCCGGTCGCGGATGCCGAGCGCGCGGGACTGGCTGCGCAGTCGTTCGACGAAGCCCCGATCACGGTCCAGGCTCCCCACCCACGTGCATTGCCACGGCAGGTGCCGGATCATCGCCAGCGCCGCGAGCAGCACGTCATGCCCCTTGTGAGGAGTCACCGCGGCGACGCAGAGCAGTTCACCGCCGCCCGGCGTACCTTGCGCGATGTCCGCGGGGTCGACACCGGGCTCGGCGACGTGGACCTGTTCAGGGGGGAGCCCGTGTCGGTCGAGCAGGAGGCGCCGGGTCCAGGCACTGGTCGCCACGACGGCGACGGCGGCAGCCAGCACGGTGCCCTCCCGATCGCGCTCGTGGGCCGGGTCCCCGCCCGGTTCACCGGCGCCGAGCGGCATGTGCACGAGGACGACCAGGCGCAGGCGACTCGCTTCGGGCACCAACACCTCCGGGGCCGTCGAGGCGACCAGGCCGTCGACGAGCACCACGGCGCCATCCGGGATGCCGGCAATCACCTCGCCCAGGACGGCGTGGTCGGCCCGAGCCGGCGTCGGCCAGGAGCCGCGGACGGCATGCTCCTTCACCGCCCAACCGACGGCGGCGAGCTCATGGCAGAGCCGGCGGTCGTAGACGTTTCCGCCGCTTGGCCGCCCGGGATCGTCGATCCCGTCGGGCACGACGACGTGGACGTCCATCACAGCGGCCGCTCGTAGGTCGCCCACGCGATGTGCGACTCGTGGAGCGTGACCACGAGGCTCGCCAGCTCCTGACCACCGTCACCGAGGGCTCCCGCGCGCACACGCTCGGCGAGCCGGTCGGCGACCACCTGGGCGAGAGCTTCGGTGGAGGTGTTGACGCCCTTGAACTCGGGTTCACCGTCCAGGTTGCGGTAGGTGAGCTCGCTGAGTACGGCGCGCAGTTCCTGGGCCGCTCGCCCGATGTCGACCACGATGTTGTCGGCATCGAGAGCTTGACGCCTGAAGGTCGCGTCGACGACGTAGGTCGCACCATGCAGACGCTGCGCCGGTCCGAACACCTCGCCGTGGAAGCTGTGGGCGATCATCATGTGGTCTCGCACGGTCACGCTGAACACGACGTCACCCCTCGCCGTAGCTGACGGTGTGGCAGAGCGCCGGGATCTTTCCCTCGGCCAGCTTCGACATCAGAGCGGGCAGCTCGTCGAAGGGAGAGACACCGGAGATCAACGCGTCGAAGCCAGGATCGCGCAGCAGCTCGAGTGCCAGCGCAAGTCGGTCGGCATGCGTGCGGCTGCCACGCCGCGCGGGGGAGACCGTTCCGACCTGGCTGGCACGGATCCCGAGGCGCCCCGAGTGAAAGGCGCCCCCGAGCGAGAGACGAACCTCGGCATCGCCGTACCAGGAGAGGTCCAGGACGACGGCCTCCGGGGCCAGCAGGTCCAGGGAGAGCTGGAGTCCGGTGGAGGTGGCGCTGGTGTGCACGACCAGGTCGCGCCCGCCGGTGGCTTCGGCAGGAGATGCGAAGCGGGCGCCCAGCACCTTCACCACCTCGGCCTTGGCGGGGTCCGTGTCCACAACGGTGACCTCGACGCCGGGGAAGCCTGCGAGGAGGCGCGCTACGCAGCAGCCCACCATGCCGGCACCGACCACGGTGACGCGGTCACCGACGAGTGGTGCGGCGTCCCACAGGGCGTTCACGGCGGTCTCCACCGTTCCGGCGAGCACTGCACGCTCCGGTGGGACGTCGTCGGGCACCGGAATCACGGCCCGGGCCGGTACGACGTAGGCAGTCTGGTGCGGGTACAGGCAGAAGACGGTACGACCGCGCAGGTCCGGTGGGCCGCGTTCCACGACACCGACACTGAGGTAGCCGTACTTGACCGGCCCGGGAAAGTTCCCCTCCTGGAAAGGCGCACGCATCGCGACGTACTGGCTCTCCGGAACTCTGCCCTGGAACACCAGAGTCTCCGTGCCCCGGCTGATCCCGGAACGCAAGGTGCGGACCGTCACGTCGTCCGCCCCGGGCTCGGGCAACCGGACCGGCCTAATCTCGCCCTCACCCGGCTCGCGCACCCAGAACGCCAACGCCTCACCCCGCACAGGCGCTCACCTCGTCTCCACTGAATCGAACACTAGCGGCGTTCGTGGAAGTCCTGTACCCATGAATTGGGGAGGCGCGATGCTTTCGGTTCGAAGCGGCGCTGCGGTCGGCCTGATCGTGCAGGTCGCGCTGCTCGCTGTCCTCGCGCTGACCGTTGGCCTGAGCCCTTTCGGCTGGGTCGTCGGGCTCGCGTGCGGTGTCGCCCTGAACGTGGCGGTGGCTCGCGGCCTGGCCCGGGCCGGCGCTGAGGCGCTGCTCGGGCCGGCAGACCTGGTGACGCTCACCCGGGCCACGTTGGCGTGTGGTGTGGCGGCGCTGGTCGCGGACTCGTACCTCGGGCAACCGGCCGCAACAGCCCTGGTAGCACTCGCGGTGGTAGCGCTCGTGCTCGACGCGGTCGACGGCTGGGTGGCCAGGCAGACCCGCACGTCGTCGAGGTTCGGCACGCGGTTCGACGGGGAGGTCGACGCGTTCCTCATCCTGGTCCTCAGCGTGTACGTCGCCCGCTCGGTCGGCTGGTGGGTGCTCGTGATCGGCGCGATGCGCTACGTGTTCGCTGTGGTCGGCTGGGGCCTGCCCTGGCTGCGCGCGCAGCTGCCGCCCCGCTACTGGCGCAAGGTGGTCGCCGCGGCCCAGGGCATCGTGCTGACCTTCGCCGCAGCCGACGTCGCGCCCGACTGGTTGACCTATGGCGCTCTGCTGGTCGCCCTCGTGCTGCTGTCGGAGTCCTTCGGTCGGGACGTGTGGTGGCTGTGGCGCCACCGGTCGGCCGAGGTCGAGGAGCCGGCCGAAGCTGCCGGGGTCGGCACCGAGCTGCCTGTCGACCTGCCGGAGCCCGCGCCGGACTTCGCCGAAACGGAGCATCGGGGCGCCCGGTTACGACCGCGGGCGGTCGTGGCCGCGGTGACCAACACGCTGGCTCTGCTGCTCGTGTGGTTCGCGCTCGTCGGCCCGAACCAGGTAGATCACGTGACGGCCGGCGCGTTCCTCCGGATCCCGGTCGAGGGCCTCGTGGTGGTGTTCCTCGCTCTGGCTCTCCCGCCATGGGGGAGAAGGATCATGGCTGCCGTGGTCGGAGTGGTCCTCGGACTGCTCACGGTGGTGAAGATCCTCGACATGGGATTCATCGAGGCCCTCGACCGGCCGTTCGACACGGTGGGGGATCTCGCCTACCTCGGACCCGCAGTCGGTCTCCTGAGGGACTCGATCGGCGAGGTCGCGGGAACCATTGCTGCCGTCGCTGTCGCCGCTATTCTCCTCGCCGTTCTCGTCTGCATGCCGCTCGCGGTGGGGCGGCTGACCAGGCTCGTGGCGCGCCATCAACGTTGGTCCGTCCGCGCCGCCACAGGGCTCGTCGTCATCTGGATCCCCTGTGCGGCGCTCGGCCTGCAGCTCGGACAAGGCGAGTCGGTCGCTTCCACGAGTGCGGGTCGCCTCGTCGTCGGCGAGGTTCGCGCCATCACCACCGGCATGGCCGACGAGCACGCGTTCGACGCGGCGGCAGCGGTCGACCCCCTCCGCAGCTCGCCCGACGGTCAGCCGCTCGACGGCCTGCGTGGCAAGGACGTGCTGATCGCCTTCGTGGAGAGCTACGGACGAGTCGCGATCGAGGGCTCCCCGTCCTCGCCGCGGATCCAGGCACTGCTCGACCGGGGCACCAGTCGGCTGAGCGCGTCCGGGTACTCCGCCCGGAGCGCCTTCCTCACCTCACCGACGTTCGGTGGTGTCAGCTGGCTTGCCCACGCCACGCTCCAGTCCGGGCTTTGGGTCGACAACGAGCGTCGCCACGACCGACTCCTCTCGAGCGACCGGATGACCCTCAGCAGCGCGTTCGGCGACGCGGGCTGGCGGAGCGTGGCCCTCATGGCCTCCAACCGCGAGGAGTGGCCGGGAGGGCAGAAGTTCTACCAGTTAGACAAGATCTACGACCGGTCGAACATCAGGTACGCCGGGCCCAAGTTCGGCTGGTCGCTCATGCCGGACCAGTTCGCGCTGCAAGCCTTCCATCGCCGGGAGTTGGCGAGACGGGACCGAATGCCCTTGTTTGCCGAGCTTTCCCTCTCGTCGAGCCATGCGCCCTGGGCACCCTTGCCGCGCATGCTCCCCTGGAACCGGCTCGGTGACGGCTCGGTCTACGAGCGCATCTACCGTCAGGGGAGGACCGCCCAGGAGGTTTGGCGTGACTCGGACGAGGTGAAGGCCGCGTACTCGAGGTCGATCGCCTACTGCCTCGATGTGCTCATCTCCTACGTCGAGAGGTACGGCGACGACGACCTCGTCCTCATCCTGCTCGGTGACCACCAGCCCTCCCCGGTCGTGAGCGGTCACGGCGGGAGCCACGACGTGCCGATCACGCTCATCGCCCGGGACCCGACCGTCATGAACCGGATCTCGGAATGGGGTTGGCAGGAGGGCATGAGGCCTGACTCCCGGGCACCGGTCTGGCCCATGGACGCCTTCCGTGACCGCTTTCTCTCCGCGTACACCACCCCGGCTTCGCTGCCGCTGCCGACACGGCCTGCACCGCAACGCCAGCCATGAACGAGGACGAGCGTGCTGTGTACGACCTGGCCCTGCGGCCGGCTCGGCTGTCGGCGTACCCCGTCGGCGAGTTCGTCGGTCAGGAGAGCTTCATGCGTGCCAGCGAGATCCTGTCCTTGGCCGTCAAGGCCGGTGTCTCGCCCGGCGTCTCCGTGCTTGACCTTTGCTGCGGGGTGGCCGGACCCGGACGGTTCATCACGTCGGAGCTGGGATGCGAGTACCTGGGAGTCGACGCCAGCTCCAGCGCCATCGACATCGCACGTGAGCGGGCCGCCGACCTTGCCTGTCGCTTCGAGGTCGCGCAGATCCCCCCGGTTCTGCCCGGTCCTTTCGACGTGGTGCTGCTACTGGAGACCGTGCTCGCCTTTCCCGACAAGGAGACCCTGCTACGTGAGATAACCGCGGCGCTGAAGGTCGGCGGGCGCTTCGCCTTCACCTTGGAGGAGGGCCGACCGCTGACGAGGCCGGAACGACAGCGCATGCCCGGCGCCGACACCGTCTGGCTCACGCCACTGCCGGAGATGCTGTCGTCCTTGGAGCGGGTTGGCTTGCGGGTTCTCTGGCAGGACGAGTGCAGTGAGTCCCACCGTGTCATCGTCGATTCGCTGACCAATGCGTTCGCAGCCAGAGCGAACGCCATTGCTGCGCGGCTCGGACGCCGCGCCGTCGATGACCTGCTTTCCTCTCATCGGACCTGGAGCGACTGGCTGCGGGAAGGACGGGCACGGAAGTTCGCGTTCGTCGTCGAGAAAACACAAGTGCCTTGAGCAACGCCGCGATGTCTCGCCCGTTGTGCGCGCTGGGTCGAGCAACTGCTGCCGCATCTGCCATGCGAGAGACACATCGGCGCGAGCTCCTCATCGGACGACGGACCTACTCGGCGACGCCGGAACGGCAGACGATGGGGCAACACTGGATCCGTCGACGAGGTGCTCGACAGCCCAGACGCCCTCGTTGAGATCGCCGAATGGGACTCGGCGGACGCCCAGGCCGCCGCCGTGGAGCGCGCGATGGAATCAGGTATCTATGCCCCTGTCTTCGACCTGGCGGCGTCTCTCAACGCTACACGGGTTGGTCACTGAACGAACGTCAGTGACGGGCCGCGAGACCCGCGAGGCGTCCACCGGGTCGTCCTCGTCAGTCGGTCCGGATGAGCAGGCACTTGGCCGGCAGCGGGCGGCACCGGACCATGTGCTCGCGACCGCGGTCGTCGGTCACGATGGAGACGAGGTGGCTGTCGTCCTCCCAGACCCAGGTCCGCACCTTGAAGTGCCACCCGTCCGGCGCGGTGAGCGTGGCCGACTGCTCGCCCTCCAGCGTGCCGACCTCGAGCGAGGAGATCGAGGTCACCTCGCCGCCCGTGGTGCCGATCGGGGTCCAGGCGACCCAGGCGCCGTCAGGGCTCACCGTGAGGTCGTCGTGCTCGGGGAGCTCGCCGACGCGGGTCAGTTCGGCTCTCTCGGAGATCTCGGCGAGGTAGGGCTGCCCCCCGTCGACGTCGCCGGCGACCAGGCCCGCGGAGGTCGCATCAAACACCATCTGCCCCGACAGCGTGTCGGCCACCACCTCCTGGGACCAGGTGAGGTAGCCCCTTCCCTGCCGGACGACCACCTTGCCGTCGTCCGTGACGGCCACGACGTAGGCGCCTTCGTCCCGCTGCACGGGCCCGAAGTTCGTGGGAGTGCCACTGACGTTCCGGCCGCTTCGCGTGTCGACAACCGTGAGGATCCCCTCTCCGTTCTCGGTACGGACCACGGCGACGTACCTGCCGTTCGGCGAGATCTTCGGGGTGACGTCCTCGCCGTTGGGGAGCTCGCGCGGCTCGAGCCCGCGACCCCACCACCAGGTGATGGGCATGCCCTCGGCGGCGATCCAGGCCTCCCCGCCGGTGCGCACCGACCACCAGGAGCCGGGCACCTGATCGCCGTCCACGTAGAGCTTCTGGTCGAGCACGTAGGGAAGCGCCGGAGCGCTCCGGGGGATGGGCTCCGCGGCGGCGGTCGGGCTCGGTGACGGAGAGGGCAGCAGCGACGGGGATGGCGAGGGCTGCGCGGGCCGGGTGTCCCGGCCGTCGGGGATAGTGGCCAGCCCGACCGCGCCGGCCACGATCAGCACCACCGCGGCGGCGGCCAGCACCGGTCCTCGGCGTCGCGCGGGTCGCGGTGGCTCCTCCGGAAGGGGTGGCATGGTCGGGATGTGCAGGCCGTCGGCGACCTCGCGCAGCTCACGGCCCAGGGTCTCTTCGATGTCGACGTACATGTCAGCTCTCCCTCCCGTCCGATGCGTCCGTGCCGGGGGCGGCCAGCGCGGCCCGCAGTGACTTCAGGGCGTGGTGTGCGGTGGACTTGACGTTGCCGCGTGAGCAGCCGAGGACGTCGGCGATCTCCTGCTCGCTGAGGTCCTCGTAGTAGCGCAGCACGATGACGGCGCGTTGCCGCGGAGGCAGCGACTTCACGTGCTGCCACAGCGCCATCCGGTCCTCGGGACCAGCGACGATCATGTGCCCGGTCTCGGGCGGCGCATCTGTCAGCAGCTCCAGGTGGCGGGCCTTGGGCCTTCGCTGCGACAGGTAGGTGTTGGTCAGGATCTGCCGCAGGTAGGCGGCCGGCGAGTCGGACCTCTCGACGCGGGACCACGAGCGGTACGCCTTCATCAGCGTCTGCTGGGCGATGTCCTCCGCGTCGGCGTGGTTGCAGGCGAGGAGGTACGCGTAGCGGTAGAGCGACGGCCACGCGCTGCCGGCGTACTCCTCGAACGTCGGTGCGTCCGTGCTCCTGGTCACGGTGTCCATTCGACACCACCCCCTTCTGATGACCTGACTCCGCCGGACGGTCTGGAGGTTGTGTCGCGGAGGCGGTGAGTTCCGCTGACTCCCGCTTCACGAGCGCCACGGCTTCCCGGACGCAGGACGGGGAGTGCTCATCCCGGAGATGAGCGAAGATCCCCGGCCGCGCACGGTCCTGGGTGACTGAGGTGTGCGGCCGTCCGCGGATGGGCCTGTCACGCACCCAAGGGCGATTACCAACGACGCCTGCCCACCCGCTGGCACGAGCCGGAACAGTCAGTCCTCAGCGTTGACGGCCTCGGTCACCGTCTCCGGGGGGCCCTCGAGACACCGGTAGCGCAGAAGCATCACCCCTCCGGGATACAACTTCGGCGGCTCGACCTGCTCGAACCGGGTGGCGGCTGTGCCTTCAGGAAAGAGCTTCTTGCCCTGCCCGATCACAACCGGACACACCCACAGGTTCACGCGGTCGACCAAGGCCTCGCGGAACAGGGTCTGCAGCAGGTTCGCGCTGCCCCACGTGTGGATCTGCTCATGCCGCGCACGCAGGTCACGAACCTCGGTGCCCACGTCGGTTATCTGGATGCTGGTGTCCCAGGACAGTGCTGGGGTGCCGCGGGACGCGACGTACTTGGGGACCCGGTCGAAGGCCCGCCCGATCTCGTCGGTCTTGCCCGGCCAGTAGGCGCGGAAGATGTCGTACGTCGTGCGACCCAGCAGCAGCGCATCGGATGCCTGCACGTCCGCATTGATCTGTTCGCCGGACTCCGCATCCCAGAACGGGCGCTCCCAGCCGGCGTACTCGAAGTCGCCGTCCTGCTCGGTGGGGCCACCGTTGGCCTGGATCACGCCGTCGAGCGTGATGTTCATGTTGACGTGCAACTCACCCATGCGCGTTCTCCTCATCATTCTCCGTGAGCCTGTCGCCGTCGACGCCTCGCCGCCGTCCCAGTTCCGCGGGACCCGGCACACGTGAAGACCCGCGCAGCTCCCTGAAATCATCGGGCCCCACGAGACATGCGGACAGGTGGCGGTCTCACGACGGTATGACGCACCCAAGGCGCGCGCGACAATCCCAGGAGAACGTGAGCGTCGCTCTGGAGCCGGAAGGGCGCACGACGGTGTGCGGCCTCCGGTCAGGGACGGCGGTCTGCAAGGACGCAGAACTCGTTCCCCTCTGGGTCGGCGAGCACGACCCAGCTCTGATCGCCTTGGCCGACGTCGGCGTGTCGAGCACCTAGCCCGAGCAGGCGACGGACCTCTTCGTCTTGCTCCCTGTCCGTTGGGTTGAGGTCGAGGTGGAGCCTGTTCTTGACGGTCTTGCCCTCGGGCACGCGCGCGAATGTCAACGTCGGTGGCACTGGGCCAAGGTGCTTCGTGCCTTCAGGCACCAGAGGGGGGCCGATTGTGACAATTCCTTCGTCTTCGTCTTGCACCTCGTAGTCGAGGACCGAGCACCAGAACCGGGCGAGACCGTTGGGATCGGCACAGTCGATCGCAAGCTCGGTGAACTTACTGGTCATGTCAGGACCTCCCGGTCAAGTAGCGGGTCCGCCAACGGCCATACGCTAATCGCAGTGTTCGACTGCTCACCCACCAACTTTGCCGACCCTCAACTCGGCCCGGTGCCGGAAAACTTGACCCACTCCAGTTGAGGCGCACCGAACATGTGTCTGGCCTCGCATCTCGTTGATACGAAACCCGCGAGCAACGAGAGCTGCGTGCGAGCGCGCATCGGGCACCATTTATTCCGTGCAGCAGAGATCAGAACCGGTGAAGACTGACCAAGCGCGCGTCGCTGCGCTTCGGGACAGGGAACGACGAACCGTGCAGCTCACCGCGCTTCTCGTCGTCCTCGCCAACATCGGTATCTGGCTTGCGGCTGGCGAGCCGCCTCACCCGCAGCGCGAGAACTTCCTGCAGCACCTGGCTGGTGCATCGTCCTGGTTGACGCTGGTTCTGGGCGCCGTGCTCAGCGTTCCAGCCCGCACCCGCGTCGTGGCCCAGGGGGTGGTTCGAGGAGGCCTCGTCGTGCTGCTGGTTCCCCTGGTGGCGCTGCCCCTGGTTCTGGTGGTCTTCGGTTAACTTCGGCAGGCCCGGTGGGTGGTTGGCGATGGCGTCGCGCATCCAGGCCATGCCAGGGCGACGGCCCCGACTCCGCACAGATACACACATAGGCCGTCCCGTCGAATCCCGCAGCCGGGCCGGACCCGTCTTTTCGAGGTTGCGGTGTGATATCCCCCACGGATCTGGGCACCCCCGCGCAGGGAGGTCTCACCAACCGGAGGAACCATGGCGACCCAGGACCCGACGCGGACCGACACACGCCCGTCCGCGGACCCACGGGAGATCGAGAAGAAGCTCATCGGCGGTTCGACGTACCGCAGCCTCGGCGAACAAGTCCTCAGTCCCGCCGAGGAGAGGTTCGAAAAGGCACGACGCACGGTCGGCCTCTTCCTCGCGCCGATCGTGACCGTGGTGTTCTTCTTCCTGCCGCTCGACATGGAGCCCGCACAGCAGACGCTCGCGGCGGTGCTCCTAGGCGTGATGGTGATGTGGGTGACCGAGCCGGTGCCGATCCCCATCGGCGGTCTCATCGGCGTCGCAGCGATCGTGATGCTGGGGGTGGCGCCGGCCGACGACGTGCTGGCGCCGTTCGGCACGGGCACCGTGTTCGTGTTCATCGGCGCGTTCATCCTGGCTCAGGCGATGCTGCGGCACGGTCTCGCCCGGAGGTTCGCGTTCCGGCTGCTGTCGCTGCCGGGGGTCGGGAGGACGACGACGCGGGTGATCATCGCGTTCGGCGTGATCACGTGCCTACTCTCGGCCTTCGTGTCCAACACCGCCACTGTCGCGATGCTGCTGCCGACCGCGATGGGCATCCTCGCGGTCATCGGGAGCCTGATGCAGGAGAGGGGCATCGTCAAGGAGGGCTTCGACCCGACCCGGCTCCGCGTTGGAGTCGCGCTGATGCTGATGCTCGCCTACGGCGCGAGCGTCGGGGGCCTGCTCACCCCGGTCGGCAGCCCGCCCAACCTGATCGGTCGCGGCCTGATCGAGGAGGCGACCGGCGAGACGATCACCTTCGCCCAGTGGATGGTGCTGGCCGCCCCGATCTGCCTGGCGATGTTCGCCGTGCTCGCGGTGGTCCTGCTGCTGCTCAACAAGCCGGAGATCAAGAACATCAGCGGCGTCGAGGAGTACGTCGCGAACGAGCGCCGGAAGATGGGATCGTTCTCCGTCGCCGAGCGCAACACGCTCATCGCGTTCGTGTTCACGGTGAGCCTCTGGATCCTGCCGGGCATCGTGGCGCTGGTCGCGGGCAGCGAGTCCGACGCTTACACCACCGTCAGCGACCGGCTCGACGAGGGCATGGTCGCGGTGCTCGGCGCGTCTCTGCTCTTCCTGCTTCCCACGAACTGGGGTCAGCGGGAGTTCACGCTGAACTGGAGCGACGCCGCCCGCATCGACTGGGGCACGATCGTGCTGTTCGGGACCGGCATCATCTTCGGGACGCTGCTGGAGGAGACCGGTCTCGCGGAGACGATCGGCAAGGGCAGCTCCGACGCGCTCGGCCTGTCGAGCACCATCGCCATCACGGCGTTCGCCATCGTGCTGGCGATCCTGGTGTCGGAGACGACGAGCAACACCGCGTCGGCGGCGGTCGTCGTGCCGATCATCATCCCGATCGCCGTTGCTGCAGGGATCAACCCGTTCGTCCCGGCCCTCGCGGCGACGTTCGCGGCGTCGTTCGGGTTCATGCTGCCGGTGTCGACCCCGCAGAACGCCGTGGTCTACGGCTCCGGGGTCGTGCCGATCACCAAGATGATCCGCTCGGGCGCGTCGTTCGACGTCCTCGGCGCGCTGCTGATCTTGGTGCTGCTTCCGGTGATGATCGGCGTCCTCGGGATGGGTGGCTGAGGCCGTGCCGAGCATCGCGGTCATCCCCGGCGACGGGATCGGGACGGAGGTCGTGGCGTCGGCGCGTGCCGTCCTCGACGCGCTGGACAGCCGCCACGGCCTCGGCCTGACCTACGAGGAGTACGACTGGTCCTGCCGCCGCTACCTCGACACGGGCGCGATGATGCCGGACGACGGGCTCGAGACACTCGCCCGCCACGACGCGATCCTCCTCGGCGCGGTCGGCTGGCCCGGCGTACCCGACCACGTCTCGCTGTGGGGGCTGCTGATCCCCATCCGGCGCGCCTTCCGGCAGTACGTCAACCTCCGGCCGATCCGCGTCTTCGACGGCGTGGACAGCCCGCTGAGGTACGCCGACCAGAGCGTCGACTTCGTCGTGGTGCGGGAGAACGTCGAGGGTGAGTACAGCGAGATCGGCGGACGCCTCAACCGGGGGTTCCCCGACGAGATGGCGGTGCAGGAGTCGGTGTTCACGCGAGCCGGCGTGACGCGGGTCGTCGACTACGCCCTCGACCTCGCCGAAGAGCGCCGCGGGCGGCTGACCTCCGCGACCAAGTCCAACGGGATCGTGCACACGATGCCGTTCTGGGACGAGGTCGTCGCCGAGCGCACGGCCAAGCACCCGGAGGTCGCCTGGGAGCAGGTGCACATCGACGCGCTGGCCGCCAAGTTCGTCCTCGACCCGGCGTCGTTCGACGTGGTGGTGGCCTCGAACCTGTTCGGCGACATCCTCAGCGACCTCGCCGCCGCGGTGGCCGGGTCGATCGGGATCGCGCCGTCGGCCAACCTCGACCCGACACGCACCCGCCCGTCGATGTTCGAGCCCGTGCACGGCTCCGCCCCGGACATCGCCGGCAAGGGCGTGGCCAACCCGGTCGGGGCGGTGTGGTCGTGTGTGCTGATGCTGGAGCACCTCGGCGCCTCCGAGGCGGCCGGGGAGCTGATGCGGGCGGTGGAGACGGTCCTCGCCGACCCCGCGACGCGGACCCGCGACCTCGGCGGCACGGCCTCGACCGAACAGGTGACCACCCGGCTCGTGGAGCTGGTCGGAGGCTGAGCCCGACTCGACCGACCTGGTCCCAGCCGAGGGCTCCATCCTGCGGCGACGGGTCGCGCAGCTGCACCAGCGCAACAGTGCACGCCCGAGCCGTGGCTGTGCGGCGTCACCCCGGCTCGCCGTACCCGCCTCCACCGGGGGTCTCGACGACGAACACGTCGCCGACCTGGACTTGCACCGAGTCTCGCCCGCCGACCTGCTGGACGGTTCCGTCGGCACGCTCGATCCACTGGCGACCGAGAGCGCCGGCTGCGCCACCGGCCATACCGTACGGCGCGATCCGGCGATGGCTGCTGAGCAGGGTGAGCGTCATCGGTGTGAGGAAACGCAGCCGGCGACGTCCGCCACAACCGCCGCGGTGCCGGCCCGCCCCGCCGCTGCCGCGCCGGATCTCGTAGCCCTCGAGCCGCACGGGGAAGCGCCACTCGAGGACCTCGGGGTCGGTCAGCCGGGAGTTCGTCATGTGCGTCTGCACGACGTCGGTGCCGTCGAAGCCTGGACCGGCACCGGAGCCGCTGGCCACGGTCTCGTAGTACTGGTAGCGGTCGTTGCCGAAGGTCAGGTTGTTCATCGTGCCCGACCCTTCGGCCTGCGCCCCGAGCGCGGCGTACAAGGCCCCGGTCACCGCTTGCGAGGTCTCGACGTTGCCGGCGACGACCGCCGCGGGGTAGCGGGGCGCGAGCATGCTGCTTTCAGGGATCGTCACGTCTATCGGTTCGAGACAGCCGGCGTTGAGAGGGATCTCGTCGTCGACCAGGGTGCGGAACACGTACAGGATCGCAGCCATGGTGACCGATGAGGGGGCGTTGGAGTTGTCCGGTTGCTGCTCCGAGGTACCGGTGAAGTCGATGTGGGCCGCCCGCGCATCGCGGTCGACGGTGATCGCGACGTCGATGACGGCACCGGAGTCGAGCTCGTAGCGGTAGCTCCCGTCGTGCAGTGCAGAGATGACCCGGCGGACCGCTTCGGCGGCGTTCTCCCGCACGTGGCCCATGTAGGCCATCACCACGTCGAGACCGAAGTCGTCGACCAGGGAGCGGAGCTCGGAGACCCCCTTCTCGTTGGCGGCCAGCTGCGCTCGGAGGTCCGCCAGGTTGTCCTGCGGGTTCCGGGCAGGGAACTCTCCGCCCGTCAGCAGGTCGAGCATCTCCGCGTCGCGCATCCTGCCCTCCCGGGTGAGCAGTGCGTTGTCGATCAGGACGCCTTCCTCCTCGACCCGGTGGCTGAACGAGGGCATCGACCCCGGTGTGATGCCACCGACCTCCGCGTGGTGGCCGCGAGAGGCGACGTAGAACAGGATGTCGGCGTGGTCGTCGAAGACCGGGGTCACCACTGTGATGTCGGGTAGATGGGTGCCCCCGCGGTACGGGTTGTTGAGGACATAGGAGTCGCCGGGACGCATCCGCCCGGCGTTCGCCTCGATGACCGCCCTGATGGACTCGCCCATCGACCCCAGATGCACGGGCATGTGCGGGGCGTTGGCGATCAGGTGGCCGTCGGTGTCGAAGAGCGCGCAGGAGAAGTCGAGCCTCTCCTTGATGTTGACGGAGTTGGCGGTGGCACGCAGCCGCTCGCCCATCTGCTCCGCGATGGACATGAAGAGGTTGTTGAACAGCTCGAGCATGACGGGATCCACGTCGGTGGTGGCGCCGGGGTCCTTGGGCCGGGCCTCCGTCCGCCGCAGCACCAGATGGCTCTGTTCGGTGACCCGAGCCTGCCAACCAGGGTCCACCACCGTGGTGGCATTGGCCTCGGCGATGACGGCGGGTCCCGACACCTCGTCACCGACGCAGAGGTCCTCACGGCGGAACAGGTCCACCTCCGTCCAGGCCTCGGTGTACATCCGGATCCGCGAGGCAGGACTGAGCGCGCCGACGCGGGCCTTGCTCGCAACCTCGTGGGGATGCGAGTCGGTGCGCGCGGTCAGCTCCGCGGACACGGCTTCCACGACGACGGGGCGTTCGGGCATGAGGAACGAGAACCTGCGCTGGTAGAGACGCTCGAACTGCTCGAACATCTCGTCGACGTCTCCGCAGGTGACCTGGACGGTGGTGTCGGTGCCGGCGTACTTGAGGT
>Ga0208537_1000024_pt1 | contig 23143 bp, 20 predicted proteins | sample MayberrySE_TuleA_FD_185672 | JGI IMG/M metagenome (GOLD analysis project Ga0208537, IMG submission 185672) | Natural and restored wetland microbial communities from the San Francisco Bay, California, USA, that impact long-term carbon... | ecosystem: Environmental > Terrestrial > Soil > Wetlands ...
CCGCTGCCGGCACCTCGGCTGACAGGATGGTTCACGAGTCGCTCCCTGCGTCGCTGACGGGTTCGGTAGGGCCGGAGCCGAAGGTCAGGGACACGCTGCCGAGTCCCTTGAAGTCAGCGTGGAAGTCGTCGCCGGGCCGTACGTCGATCGCCCGGGTGCACGACCCGGGCAGGATGACGTGACCGGCCTCGAGACGTACGCCGAAGCCCGCAACCTTGCGCGCCAGCCACGCGACCGCCGTGACAGGGTTGCCGAGCACGGCGTCCGAGCGCCCTTCGGCGACCACCTCGCCGTTGCGGGTCAGCGCGGCGTCGATCGAGAGCAGATCGACCTCGTCGGGCTTCACACGCTCCTTGCCGAGGACGAAGCCCGCCGAGGAGGCGTTGTCGGCGATCGTGTCGACGAGGCCGATCCGCCAGTCGGCGATGCGGCTGTCGATCAGCTCGATGGCCGGGGCGACGTACCGGGTCGCGGCCAGCACGTCGTCCTCGGTGCAGCGTTCACCGGGCAGCGTCTCGCCGAGGATGAAGGCGACCTCGACCTCCACCCGGGGGTAGCAGTAGCGGGAGGTGTCGACGGGGCGGTCCTCGTCCAGTGCCATGTCGTCGAGGAGGTGGCCGTAGTCGGGCTCGTCGACGCCCATCATTTGTTGCATGGCCTCGGAGGAGAGCCCCACCTTGTGGCCGAGAACGACGGCGCCGCGGTCGAGCCGCCTGCGGATGTTCAGCAGGGCGATCTCGTAGGAGTCCACGACGTCCATCGCGGGGAAGGTCTCGGCGAGAGGCCGGATCGGCTCACGCTCGGACTCGGCGTGTTCAAGCAGGGCGGCGGCCTCGCGGCGTTGTTCATCCGACAGCATCGGCCGGCTCCTCCTGGTCGGTCGCGGCCGGCTGGCCGGCCTGGTGGTCGGCGCGGCCCACGGATCGGCCTGCTCGTCGCCCGGAGAACACGCAGTCCGCGAGGGAGAGCCCGCTGACGTAGGAGTTCGAGCAGATGCCCGCGGCGGTCCGCCCTGCGGCGTACAGGTTGGGCACCACACCGCCGTCCCCGCGCAGCACCTGGCCGGTCCGCTCGTCGACGACGAGGCCGCCCAGCGTCATCGTCGGACAGGGGAAGCCGACCGAGGACCGGACGGAGATGTCTATCAGCGAGAAGGGTGGCTCCACGAGCTCCTGCAGCTGGTCCGACGGCTTGCCGAGCGGGTCCTCGGCACCTCCGCGCACCACCTCGTTGTAGGCGGCCACGGTGCACTCCGCCTCGGTGGCGTCGATGCCGACCTTCGAGCACACCTCGGCGACGCTCACGCCGACCGTGCGTCCGGACCCGAACATCGTCAGCGTCTGCAACCTCTGGAACCACAGCGTCTGACGGGGCACCTGCTTCCTCGCCTCGCGGAGGATGCGCTGGTCGACGAGGAGATGGGCCTGCCCGTCGTGCTCGTGGATGACGGCCTCAGCGACCGCCGCGCCGTACAGGGCCTCGTTGCAGACCCTCGTGCCGGCGGGTCCGAGCAGGACGCCCTTCGCCAAGGCAGAGGGTGGGGTGTAGAAGCGCCAGGCCGAGGCCCGGTCCATGAACCTGGTCGCGGCGCCGGCGGCCTGCCCCATCCTGATCCCGCTGCCGTCGTCGCCCAAGGTCCCCAGAGGCAGACCACGTGAGTACGGCGCTGCGTGCTCGCGCACCATCTCGCGGTTGAACGCGAAGCCTCCCGCTGACAGCACCACGCCACGACGGGCGCGCACGGTCCAACGCCGGCCGTGGCGGCGCTCGATCTGCTCGAGGCGACGGGTGAGCGCCTTGCCTGCGGGGCGGTACCAGAGGTTGAGCTTGCCGACCCTGCCGGCCATCCAGCGGTACCGACGCACGACATGGGCGGGTGCCCCCTCGATCGTCGAGCAGACCACTCCGGTGACGGCTCCGGTCTCGTCGGTGACCAGCTCCTCCGCCCGGGTGAGGCCCTGGACGCGAACCCCCCGCTGTTCGACGGCCCTCCGCAGGGGACCGAAGAGGGCCTTCCCGGAGGTCCCCATCCCCTTGGCGCGGTGGCCTCGCTGCGCCGGGGTCGCGACTGCGCGGGAGGGGCCGGCAAGCTCGTTGCCCGAGTAGTAGAGGTAGTACTTGTTCGTCGGGTAGGAGGTCTTGTACGGCGCCGGGCTGCCCTCGAACGGCACCCCGTGGTTCTCGAGCCAGGTCAGCATGTCGGCCGAGCCGTCGCAGAAGGATCGCAGCGTCTCCTCCGACACGGCGCCGGCCGTCTCCAGCCGGAGGTAGGCGAGCATCTGGTCCGGGGAGTCCTCTACACCTGCTGCCCGCTGGTGGCGGGTGCCACCGCCGGCGTAGACGACGCCGCCGCTGATGACGGTCGCACCGCCCCCGGTGAACCGGTCGAGCACCAGCACGTCGGCGCCCCCCTCGGCGGCCTCGATCGCGGCGCTGGCGCCGGCGGCGCCGAAGCCGACGACGACCACGTCCGCGACCGCGTCCCAGGATGGTTCGCTCACGGCACTCCTCACGTACATGGCCTCCCGACAGAGGGAGGCGAAAAGTAGAACGCGTTCTCACTGTACGCCGCGAGCGCTCGGCGTCGCCACCCCCGCAGCGAGAACCAGCGACCTGTCCGGCCCGTGTGGAACCTGTTACAGTTTTGACGCTCGTCGCTCGAGAGACGCTGGAGGTCACGTGGGCCAGGACCACACGGTCGACGTCGTGGTCGTCGGCGCGGGAGGCGCCGGGATGACCGCCGCGCTCGCCGCCGAGGACAAGGGCCTCGACACTCTCGTGGTCGAGAAGAGCGCCTACTTCGGGGGCTCGACCGCACGCTCCGGTGGCGGGGTGTGGATCCCGAACAACTATGCGCTCCGGAGCGCCGGCGTGCCCGACTCCCTGGCGGACGCCAAGAGCTACCTCGCCTCGATCGTCGGCGACGTCGTTCCCGAGGCGCGTCGCAACGCCTTCCTCGAGCGAGGCCCCGAAGCGCTCGAGTTCGTGCGCGACCACTCGGCAGCCGACTTCATGTGGGTGCCTGAATACTCCGACTACTACCCCGAGGCCCCCGGCGGCCGTGCGACCGGCCGTTCGGTGGAGCCGCGCCCGGTGAACGGCAAGATCATCGGCGACGAGCTGCGCCGCCTGCATCCTCCCTATGCCAAGGCGCCGGCGGGGATGGTCGTCACACAGGCGAGCTACCGGTGGATGAGCCTGGCGATGCGCACCTTCAAGGGCCCGCTCACCACTCTTCGGATCGTCCTGGGACGGATGCTGAACCTACTGCTGCGCCGCCCGATGTACGCCATGGGCCAGGCGCTCACTATCGGCCTGCGCAAGGGGCTGCTCGATGCCGGCATCCCGATCTGGTACGAGTCCGAGCTGACCGAGCTCGTCCTCGAGGGGGGCCGTGTGGTCGGCCTGCGCCTGCTGCGCGCCGGCCAGGAGGTCACCGTCCGGGCACGACACGGCGTGGTGCTCGCCTCGGGCGGCTTCGAGAAGAACCTCGAGATGCGCGAGAGGCACCAGCGCTCCCCCATCACCACGGAGTGGACCACCGGCGCCCCCTCGAACACCGGTGGCGGCATCAGGGCGGGCGTGGCCGCCGGCGCCGACGTCGCCCTGATGGACGACGCCTGGTGGGGCCCGACGATCCCGCTCACCGGCGGGCCGTACTTCTGCCTGTCCGAGCGCAACCTCCCCGGCGCGATCATCGTGAACCAGGCCGGAAGACGCTACGCCAACGAGGCGTCGCCGTACGTCGACGCTGTCCATGCCATGTACGACGGGGAGGCCGAGACCGGTGTCCCGCACATCCCGTCGTGGATGATCCTCGACCAGCGCTACCGCAACCGCTACTTGTTCGCAGGCCTCGGCCCCCGTCAGCCCTTCCCGGGCAGGTGGTACAAGCACGGGACGCTGTTCAAGAGCGAGACCGTGGAGGGGCTCGCCGAGCAGATCGGCGTGGACCCCGCCGGCCTGGCCGAGACCGTGCGGCGCTTCAACGACCTGGCCCGGACCGGTGTCGACACCGACTTCCACCGGGGCGACAGCGCCTACGACAAGTACTACGGCGACCCGACCAACAAGCCGAACCCGTGCCTCGGCCCGATCGACCAGGCGCCGTTCTACGCGGTCAAGATCGTCCCCGGTGACCTCGGCACCAAGGGCGGGATCGTGACCGACGAGCACGCCCGCGCACTGCGTCCCGACGGCTCGGTGATCGACGGGCTCTACGCGGCGGGCAACGCTTCGGCCGCGGTGATGGGGCACACCTACGCCGGTGCCGGGTCGACCATCGGGCCCGCCATGGTGTTCGGCTACCTCGCGGCTCTCCACATCGCGGAGCAGGCCTCATCCGTGAGCACTTCCCCGAACCACTCGCACAGCACCGAGAAGGCGAGCTGACATGCCCATCGACCCCGACAAGGCCATCGGGTCCGAGCTCCCCGAGCGCGGCTTCGCCTGGACCGAGTCCGACGTGCTGCTCTACCACCTCGCTGTGGGTGCGGGATCGCGGCAGGGCGACCAGAACGACCCCAAGGCGCTGCGCTACACGCTCGACAGCGCAGCCCTGCAGGTACTCCCCTCGTTCGGCATCGTGGCTCCGACGTTCCACGAGACGGATGCACCGAGCCTGGACCTCCCCGGCTGCGACATCGACCTCGCGCACGTCCTCCACGGCAGCCAGGAGATCGTCGTACACCGTCCGCTGCCCGCGGCGGCGCGCGCCACGCTGCGCACCCGAATCAGCGACGTGTGGGACAAGGGCAAGGCGGCGGTCATCGTCCAGGAGGGCGAGGCCGTGGATGAGGCGGGCGAGCCGCTGTTCACGACCCGGTCGAGCATCTTCGTGCGAGGCGAGGGTGGCTGGGGCGGCGAGCGCGGCCCCTCGACGAAGGTCGAGCTGCCCGGCCGTGCAGCCGACGCGGACTCGTCCTACACGACGACACCGCAGCAGGCGCTCCTCTACCGCCTCTGCGGCGACCGGAACCCGCTCCACGCCGACCCGGAGTTCGCGGCGGCAGCGGGCTTCCCGGCGCCGATCCTCCACGGCCTGTGCTCGTACGGCATCGTGCTCCGGACGGTCGTGGACACGCTGCTCGACTCCGACGCCGCGGCCGTGCGCGGGTTCACCGCTCGCTTCGCGGGGGTGGTCTTCCCGGGCGAGACGCTCCGGGTCCGGGCCTGGGACGAGGGAGAGCAGGTGCTCGTGTCGGCCGCGATCGCGAGCGACGACCCAGAGAGAGACGGCGCTCCCGTGCTCGCCGACGCGGTGCTCACCAGGGCCTGAGCCTGCTCGGGCGACGTGAGCGGCCGGGGACCCACGCCGCCGGCCGAGGACCGGAGCGGACGCTGCCGCTGCCTGCATCGACGACCACCCCTGGGCCTCTGCTGCGGCATCAAGCAAGATGAAGCGTGCGCGACTGGTGGCGAGGCAACCTCACCCGTGAGCTGACGCGGCTTCGGAACGACGGCCGCGGGGCCGTGCTGTGGTCGCTGCGGATCACTGTCGCAGCGGTTGCCAGCTATGTCGTCGCGACGCTGTTCTTCCCGGGCACGCAGCCGTTGCTCGCGCCCTTGACCGCGATGCTCGTCGTGCAGGTCACGCCCGTCTCGCTCCTCGCGAGCGGCCTCGACCGGGTCGTGGCCGTGGTGTCCGGCGTCACGGTGGCGGTCGCCTTCGCCGCCGCGGTGCCGCTCGAGTGGTGGAGCCTCGGCCTGCTCATCCTCGTCTCCATCACGATCGGCCAGGCGCTGCGTCTGCGGTCGAACCTCATCGAGGTCGCGATCAGCGGCATGCTCGTGCTCGGCGTCGGCTCGTTGAGCGCGGAGTCCGCCGCCTGGCAGCGCATCGCGGAGACGCTGGTAGGCGCCGCCGTGGGCATCGCGGCGAACCTGCTGTTCCCACCCAGGGTCGCCAGCGCAGACGCCGGTCGGGCCATCGACGGGTTGGCCGACGCCGTGAGCGAGCTGCTGAACCATGCCGCCGACGAGCTGACCGAGCTGGTGGCCGACCAAGGTGAGGTCGCACCCGCCGCAAGGGCATGGCTGGGTGAGGCTCGCCGGATCACCCACGACATCCCACAGGTCGGCGCAGCCCTGCTGCACGCCGAGCAGGGACGTCGGCTCAACGTCCGGGCCGTCGGTACGCCCAACGTGGGGCCGGGCCTGCGCCAGGGCCTCGAGGCGCTGGAGCACTCCGCTGTGGCGATCCGCGGGATGTTCCGCGCGCTGGTGGACGCGACAGATGACGGGACGTGGGTCGATGACGAGAGCGCCGGGGACGTCTTCCTCGGGCTTGCGCAGACGTTCCGCGAGCTGGCCGCCGCCGTCGATGCGTTCGGGGAGCTGGTCCGGGACGAGTCCGATCCCGCCAAGCGCATGGGCGCCGGCGACGTGCAGAAGGTCCGCGAGGCTATAGAGGGGTTGCACGAGGCTCGTGCGCGACTGGACGACGTCCTCACGGCGGGCTCCGCTCCCGAGCTCCTGGAGCTGCACGCAGCCGTGCTCTCGACGGTCAAACGGCTACTGCGCGAGATGGACCTCGACGAGCGGATCCGACGGCAGGTTCGGATGCTTCGCCCGCCGCGTCCACGTGCAACGCACCCCAACGCCCCGACGCCCACGAGCCGTGCGCCGTCACAGGAGCCGTCCCCGGATGCGGAGACAGAGCTGCTGCCGAAGTTCCCTGACGACCCCTGGGGCAGACGCCGCCCGTGACGCGACCCGGCCCGGCATCTGCCGACCGTCAGGCCACGAAGCCTCAGAAGTGCATGCCCGTATGAAGCCGAATGGCAGGACGCTCACGAAATGCCCCTCCCGGCCCTCGTTGGCAACCAGGCGAGTTGCGTCACAGCCTTTTGTCCCGGATGTCGTTCCCGGCCTTCCCCATCGGCCCGACGCCTCGTCCGGGTTCGACCTCCTTGGGGATGCTTCGTCGGGTGACACATCCAGCACCGGAGCACCGGACCGCACTAGGGCGCGCTAGGCCGGTGATTTGGGCACCCCCCAGAGCCTGCTTACGGTGAACGGGCTCCGCATCGAGGCGGAGTGCCGCACCGGGGCAACGCCGAATCCTGTCCCGCACCCGGACGGCTCCTTCGAGCACCACACCAGGGACAGGAGCGGGGGACCCGAGATCCACGGTCCCCGGCACGGTCGGCTCATCGCGAGCCGTCCGTCCCCGGAGTACCTAGGGGTGAAGCCTCGTCCGCCGTACGGCGGAGGAGGCCGGGCACACCTTTCAGCCCGAACCCGACAGCTGACCTCGCAGGCGTACGAGAGGTCTGGTTGCCATGCGTTCACGCATGTTCCTGGCGAGCGTTGTCGCGCTCGTCTCCGCACTCTTCCCGATGTTCGTCGCGTCGCCCGCCGACGCCGCGAGCCTGCGCACCTGGAAGCGTCTCGCCCAGTGCGAGTCCGGTCAGCGCTGGCACATCAACACCGGCAACGGCTACTACGGCGGCCTACAGTTCAGCAGCTCCACCTGGCGCGCGTTCGGCGGGGGCAAGTACGCCCGCTCCGCTCACCGCGCCACCCCGCGCCAGCAGATCCGCATCGCGGAGAAGGTCCTGCGCGTGCAGGGCTGGGGCGCCTGGCCGTCCTGCTCGAGCAAGCTCGGCCTGCGCTGATCCGGCCGGCTCGGCGCCGGCCGCACCCACCGGTGTCGCCGGGAGCCGAGCCGATCCGGGCAGACCGGAAGGTATCGGCTCAACGACCCGCGCGGGCGCCCGCAGGTGCCAGACTCGGCGGCATGACCAAGAGGCGATCTGTCCTGCTGCGCCGCGCGCGGCCCTGGCTGCTGGCCGTCGGAGCGTTCCAGCTCGCTGTGCGGGGCGGCGGGCTGCTTGCAGCACGCCGGCTCGACGTGGGTGACCCGTCGTCCGCCCGGATCCGGCGGGTCAAGACGTTGGGGCAGGTGACGATGAGGGCGGACTCGAAGGAGCTCGCCCGGATCGAGCTCGACCTCGTCCTCGCCGGCGGTCAGCTCGACCTGACGGCTGCGAGTCCGGCCCCGGGCGGGGTCGACCTCATCCTCACCTGCGCCCTGGCCGGGGCCGAGGTGCGCGTCCCGGAGACGTGGCGGATCTCCACCGACCAGCACGGCCCGGGCGGTATGACGGTCAAGGGCGCGCTGACGACCGTGAACCCCGCCTCTGCCGACCTCAGGGTGGATCTCCGAGCGTTCGGCGGCGGGGCCACCCTCACCGCCGGCTGACCGTGAACGCGGCGGCTCGCCCCTCAGCCCCGGGCGAGCACCAACCCGCTGGTGGGCACGCCGGTGCCTGCGGTGACGAGCACGTGCTGAGCTCCCTCGACCTGGTTCACCGAGGTGCCGCGCACCTGGCGGACCCCCTCGGCGATGCCGTTCATGCCGTGGATGTAGGCCTCACCCAGCTGTCCGCCGTGGGTGTTGAGCGGAAGCCGGCCGCCGAGCTCGATCGCTCCGCCGGCGATGAAGTCACGAGCCTCTCCCCTGCCGCAGAACCCGAGCTCCTCGAGCTGCATGAGCACGAACGGCGTGAAGTGGTCGTAGAGCACGGCGGTGTCCATGTCCTCCGGACGAAGACCTGACTGTCGCCAGAGCTCGCGGCCGACGAGGCCCATCTCCTGGAGGCCGATCTCGTCGCGGTAGTAGGAGGTCATCACGAACTGGTCCGGACCCGAGCCCTGGGCCGCGGCCCGGATCGTCGCCGGCGGCTGGGGGAGGTCCCGCGCGCGCTCGGCAGAGGTCACGACGATCGCCACGGCGCCGTCGCTCTCCTGGCAGCAGTCGAGCAGGTGCAGCGGGTCGGCGATCATCCGCGAGGCCTGATGCTCCTCGAGGGTGATCGGCTTGCCGTAGAACCATGCGTCCGGGTTGGTCGCCGCATGCTTGCGGTCGGCGACGGCGACCCGCCCGAAGTCCTCGCTCGTGGCGCCGTACTCGTGCATGTAGCGGCGGGCGAACATCGCCACCGTCGCGGCCGGTGTCCCGAGACCCATCGGGTAGGTCCAGGCGTTGTCGAGCCCGTTGGTGTTGACCTGCGTGGCGGCGGCGACCGAGACCTGTCCGAAGCGGCTGCCGGAGCGCTCGTTGAAACCGCGGTAGCAGACCACCACGTCGGCGACACCCGTGGCGACGGCCATGGCTGCATGCAGGACGGTCCCGCAGGCTGCTCCTCCGCCGTAGTTGACGCGGCTGAAGAAGCGGAGCCCGGGGATGCCGAGCTCCCTGGCCAGCGCGATCTCGGAGCTGGTGTCCATGGTGAAGGTGACGAGGCCGTCGACGTCGGTGGGAGTGAGCCCTGCGTCCGCCAGCGCGGCGCGGGTCGCCTCGGCGGAGAGCTGCAGCTCGCTGCGGCCGGACTCCTTGGAGAACTCCGTCGCACCGATGCCCACGATCGCAGCGCTCCCGTCGATGCCACTCATCGCGCGCTCTTCGCGGCCGTGGCGACGGTCACCTTGCCGGTGACGTGGTCGCCGAGCGAGTTGCTCCCGCGTACGTCGACCAGGAACCGGTGCTCGCCGTCGGCCTCAACCTCCTCGACCACGCGCCCCGTGAAGGTGAGCGTGTCGTAGGGGTACGCGGGGGCACCGAGCCGGATCTTGATGCCGCGAACCAGCACCTCGGGCCCGAGCTGGTCGGTGACGTAGCGCTGGACGAGCCCGGTCGTGGTCAGGATGTTGAGGAAGATGTCCTTCGACCCGCGCTCCACGGCGAGGTCACGGTCATGGTGCACGTCCTGGAAGTCGCGCGTGGCGATCGCGGTGCTCACGACGAGGGTGGGCGTGACCGGCAGCTCCCACGACGGCAGCCGGACCCCGACCTCGAGGACGCTGGGGGCGGTCGTGCTCATCGGTCGTCTCCTGTCACGGGTCGCCAGGCGGGCAGGGTCAGGTCGTCGTCGACGCGGACCATCGAGACCTCGACGGACATCCCGATCTCGACCTCATCCTCACCCGCGCCGAGGAGCTCTCCGACCATCCGGACCCCCTCGTCGAGCTCGACGAGGACGAGGAGGATCGGCAGCTCCTTGCCCGGCACGGGAGGGTGCCGGTGCACGACGTAGGAGAAGACCGAGCCGGTGCCACGCGCGACCACGTAGTCGGGCTGGGTCGCCCCGCAGGACGGGCACATCGGTCCAGGTGGGTGGCGCAGCCGGCCACACGCCCCGCAGCGCTGGATCCGAAGCTCACCCTTGCGGGCGCCCTCCCAGAAGAACTCGGAGTCCCGGTTCGTCATCGGCCGGAGCGCCGCTGCCGACCCATCACCGTCCTCCGCGGCTACGGCCGGACCGCCGGCTTGCCTACCATCCGGGCTCGCTGCGCTCGCCCTCCCGCCAGACCCGACCACGGCTGCGCCGCCGGCCCGTCCTTCGCCGCTCATCCGGACGCCGCTGCCGACCGTGGCGTTCTTGGCAGCAGGCTTGAACTTGAGGATCCGCCACACCATCTCCGCGACTGGCTCGTCCTCGACGTACCACGTGTTCCTGGTCGTCACGAAGTAGCCCTCACCGAGCGCGGTCTTCTTGGGTCCGACGACGGACTCGAGCCGGGAGGTCAGCGAGACCTGCTCGCCGTGACGCAGGTAGCGCAGGTAGGTCTGCTCGGAGTCTGTGGCGACCACCGAGGTGAAGCCGGCCTCGTCGAGCATGGCCATCGTCGCGTAGAGAGGCTCCGCAGGGTCACGCTCGGTGTTGAGTCCACCCATCGTCCAGACCTGCGCCATGGCCGGCGGGGCGACGAGCACGCCGTGCTCGGACGCGGCGGCCGCCTCGGCGTCGACGTAGATCGGGTTCCGGTCACCCATCGCCTCGACCCAGTTGTTGACCATCGCCTGGTTCACCGGGTCGCGGCCGGGGCGGGGTGCTGACTCTCCCGCTGCGGCGATCCGCTCGGCCTTCGCCGTTATCCACTCGTGGCTGCCGTGTGCCGGGGCGCTCATCGCGGCACCTTCGGCAGGCCGAGGCCGGTCATCGACACGAGCTCGCGCTGGACCTCGTTGACACCGCCGCCGAAGGTGAGCACGAGGTTCCGCTTGGCGTGGCTGTCCAGCCACCGGATGAGCCTCGCCGTCTCCGGCTCGGCCGGGTCGGCGTACCTGCTGACGATCTCGCCGAGGAGCCTGCCGAGGTGCTGGATCCGGTCGGAGGAGAAGATCTTGCTGGCGGAGGCGTCCGCGACGCTCACCGGCCCGGCGGCGCCGGCGGCCGCGACCTGGTAGTTCAACAGCTCGTTCACCCTGATGACCGCCGCTGCCTCGGCGAGCACCTGCTGCACGTCGGGCCGGTGCACGACCAGGCCGCCGTCCGGAGCCTCGTGCGCCTCGCACCACGCCCGGACCCTGTCACGCAGGCCCTCGATCCGCCCGGCGGGGCCGAGCATGACGCGCTCGTGGTTGAGCTGGGTCGTGATCAGCCTCCAACCCTGGTTCTCCTCGCCCACGAGCATGTCGACCGGCACCCTGACTTCGTTGTAGTACGTGGCGTTCACGTGGTGGGCGCCGTCGCAGGTGATGATCGGCGTCCAGGAGTAGCCGGGGTCGGTGGTGTCGACGATCAGCACGGAGATGCCCTTGTGCTTCGGGGCGTCGGGGTCGGTGCGCACGGCCAGCCACACGTAGTCGGCGTCGTGGCCGCCCGTGGTCCACAGCTTCTGGCCGTTGACGACGTAGTGGTCGCCCTCGCGCCGGGCCGAGGTGCGCAGGGACGCCAGGTCGGTGCCGGCATCGGGCTCGGAGTAGCCGATCGCGAAGTGGACGTCCCCGGAGAGGATCCGGGGCAGGAAGATGTCCTTCTGCTTCTGGGTCCCGTGGACCTGGAGCGTCGGCCCGACGGTCTGCAGCGTCACCGACGGCAGGGGGATGTCGGCGCGTGAGGCCTCGTTGGCGAAGATCTGCTGCTCTATCTCGCCGAACCCGCGGCCGCCGTACTCCTCCGGCCAGCCCACGCCCATCCAGCCGTCGCGGCCCATCCGCCTGACGACGTCGCGATAGACCTCGCCGTGGCGCTCTACGAGCAGCAGGTCGCGCTCCTCGGAGGTCATCAGGGTCTCGAAGTAGGAGCGCAGCTCCTCGCGCAGCGACTTCTGCGCCTCGGTCAGCTCCAGCCGCATCTCAGCTCCTTCCCGGGCCGCTCGCGACGGCGTCGAGTGTCTGGTGCGTGCCGCCCAGGGCCCGCGAGATGTCCTTGGCCCAGGAGAAGTAGGCGTGCAGCGGGTAGGTCACGTCGACCCCCATGCCGCCGTGCAGGTGGTGGCAGGTGTGCAGCGCCTTCGGCCCCTCGGCGGTGAACCAGTACGCCGCAACCGCCAGGTCGTCGTCGGGATCGAGCCCCAGGACGTCTGCGGTCGCCAGCCGCCAGGCCGCCGAGGTGGCCGCGAGCCCGACGGTGCGCGAGGCGATGTAGACATCGGCCATCTGCGCCGAGACGGCCTGGAACTCCGCCAGCGCTCGGCCGAACTGGCGGCGCCCCTTGACGTAGTCCGCCGTGAGGTCCCGGGCTCCCGCCAGCACACCGTCACCGAAGAGGCAGAGCCCCGCGATCGCGTGCCGGCGCAGGGTCACCGCCGCGTCGCCGGCCAGCAGGTCGGCCTCGGTGACCTCGACGTCGTCGAGCACCAAGGTCGCCTCGGTCCCCTCGCCGCGGGACGCCCCACCGGGCAGGGCAGAGACGCCGCTGCGTGTCGGGTCGAGGAGTACGACGACCGCTCCCCCAGTCTCCCCGGCGGCCGAGACGAGCACGAGCCCGGCTGTCTCGAGGTGGCTCACCCCGACCTTGCGGCCGGAGAGCAGCAACCGGCCGCCTTCGCGGCGCAGGCTCGTGCGGGGCGCGAGCGGCATCGCCGTGCCCGGCTCGTTCAGGGCGACCGCCACCACGCAGTCCCCGGTCACGACCTCAGGCAGCACCCGTCGTCGTTGCTCCTCACTGCCGCAGAGCGTGAGGGTGGGCACCGCGCAGGCGAGGGTCTCCCAGATCGGGAGGGTCGCGGCCCGACGGCCCGCCTCGTGGAGCATCGTCCCGACCTCGAGCAGGCCCAGGCCCTCCCCGCCCTGCTCCGGCGGAACCGCCACGCCGAGGAGGTTGGCATCGGCGAGTGCCTTCCACCCGGCTGTGTCACGATCGAGGACGTCGGAGATGACGTCGCGGACCGCGGCCTGGGTCTCGGTGGGCGTGAAGTCCACGGGGCACCTCTCGGGCGGTTCGGAGCGATAGGCGAAAACTGAAACTTGTTCTAGTCTAGCCGGAAGCGACCTCGCCGCAACCCTGAGGAGGGACTTCGTGACCACCCGGGCCATGCGCCGGTCCTACATCCGCAAGGCAGTTCCGCTCCCCTCGACCACCCTCCCCACGGGGCGGGTCGTCGACCTCCCCGACCGGGGCTCGACGTACGTGACCGACACCCCCGGCCCTCCGGGCGCTCCCACGCTGCTGCTGCTCCACGCGGTGGGGTGCACCGGCCTGCTCACGTGGTTCCCGGCGATCCCCGAGCTCGCGAAGCGCTACCGCGTCGTGACCCTGGACCAGCGCTGGCACGGCCAAGGGATCATGTCGGAGGAGTTCTCGCTCCACGACTGCGCCGACGACGTCGCCGCCCTCATCGAGACACTCGCACTCGAGGACGTCGTCGTCGCGGGTTACTCGATGGGGTCGATCATCGCCCAGCGCACGTGGCGCCAGCATCCTCGCCTGGTCTCCGGCCTGGTCCTCGGCGCCACCACCGACCGGTTCCGCAACTCCCCCAGCGAGATGCTGTTCTTCCAGTCCATGGCGCTGTCGATGGGAGCGCTGCGTGGACTGTCGCGCTCACGCACCGCGATGGCTGCCGCCCGCGGCGCCGCGCGAATGCTCGACATCGACAACCCGGAGGACCTCCACGACTGGGCGCTCGCGGAGTTCCGCTGCACGAGCCCCTGGGCGGTCGCCCAGGCCGTGGCCGCGCTGGGCCGGCACCACTCGACGCCATGGCTGCGCCGGATCGACGTACCGACGGCCGTCGTCGTGATGAGGAAGGACCGGGTGATCCCCGCCGAGAGGCAGCGCGCGCTCGCGATGCGCATCCCCGGCGCGACCATGCACGAGGCCGACACCGGTCACGCCGGCTGCGTCCTCGCGGCCGATTCGTTCGTGCCCGTGCTACTCGAGGCCTGCGCGTCGGTTTCGGCGCGGCTCCGCGACCGGAAGCGCCTCGAGCGTCGCCTCGAGCTCTGATGGTATGTGCCGCGCCAGGTCCCACACGGCCGGGACCAGCTCCCGGCAGGCGAGGAGGCCGACGTTCATCCGGCCGTCGTTCGACATCACCGTGACGTTGAGACCTGCCCCGTGGAAGACGGGGCCGAGCGGGTAGAGCGCCTCGATGCGAGCCCCCATGAAGTACACAGGCACAGGTGGGCCGGGCACGTTCGAGACCACGAGGTTGTGCACGACCGGATGACGCTCGGCGAGACGCAGCTTCGAGTAGACGCGCACCGCCATGGCGAAGGTCCGGGGAGCGGCGAAGTGCGCCCAGTCCTGCAGGGTGTCCGCGTCGATCGCGTGGTGGTGCTCCTTGACGTCAGCGTTGGTCTCAGCGATCGCCCGGATCCGCTCGAGGGGGTCCTCGATGTCGGTGTAGAGCTTGGTGAACATCCCCGACACCTTGTTGCTCCCCTCGCGTCGGGACTTCCCGTGCACCGACACCGGCACCATGGCCACGAGGGAGCTCGAGGGCAGCTCGTCGCGCTCCTCGAGGTATCGGCGCAGGGCACCGCCGACGAGCCCGAGCACCACGTCGTTGACGGTGGCACCGACGGCGGCCTTGACCTTCTTCACCTCGTCGAGGTCGAAGTCCACGAAGGCGGCGGACCTGTGGCCGGTGACCGTGCCGTTGAAGGAGGTGCGCGGCGCCGTGAACGGAGCCGGCATGGCCTTTCCCTTGCGGGCCCGCCCGACCCACGTGGTCACGATCCCCGCCGAGGGCAGGAGCAGCTTCGCGAAGCCCAGGGGGCGTGTCGCGACCGTCAGGGCACCCCGCGCAGCGAGCTCGAGGTCGCTCGGCACGCGGTCGTGCTGCAGCGGCTGCTCCGGCACGGGCGGGGCCTCGGGCTCGAGGCTGCACAGGTTGGAGACCAGGTTCGCCCCCGACACCCCGTCGACCGTGGCGTGGTGCATCTTCGTGAACACAGCGATCTGGCCGTTGGCGAGACCCTCGATCACCCACATCTCCCACAACGGACGTGACCGGTCGAGAGGGATCCCGGCAAGGTGTCCGACGATCTCGGCGAGCTCCTCCTCGCCTCCCGGCGAGGGCACGGCCAGCCGGTGGACGTGGCGGTCGATGTCGAAGTCCTCGTCGATGACCCACACGGGGTGGTCGAGGTGGAGCGGCACCGTGTGCAGCGTGCGGAGGAACTCGGGCATGGCACCGATCCGCCGCTGGATGGCCGACTTGAGGTTCTGGAACGAGTAGGGCTCAGGCATGGTCTGCGGCGAGATCATGACCACGCCGCAGACGTGCAGAAGCTGCGTCGAAGACTCCAGGTACAAGAAGCTCGCGTCGAGCCCGCTGAGTCTGTTCATACCGGTCATGCTACGCCCGTTTCTATAACACGTTCTACTTTGCCTATGCTGGGTGGCATGCCGGACCGCTTCCTGCGACGTCAGCTCGTCACCGCTGCCTTGACCACGAACGCCCTGCGCCCGGTGCCGGGCAGCTGGCCGGGGATCCCGGCGATGTTCGCCGGGTGGCTCACGAGCGAGCTCGCCCCGCACCTGCTGGCCGCGACCACGGCCGACACGCTCGTTCAACTAACGCGGGGACACCGAGATGGTCACGCCGGAAAGCCCGCCGTGGGGCTGGCCGTGGCGAGCATCGCTGGGCTGTCCTACCTGATCCGTCAGGCCGAGGCGGCCAAGGACGACGTCGATGGTGCCCTGGTCGAGGCGCTGGGCGAGGGCTACCTCGACGAGCTCACCAAGGTGCACACCGACGTCGACATGGCCACCCCGTGGCGGCAGCTCGCGATGCCGTTCCGCATGCAGAACCCCGAGGTCGAGGTCCTCAAGGACATCGCCTACGCCGGAAGGGGCAGCAGTCGCGGACTGCTCGACGTGTACCGCCGTGCAGGAACGCCTGTCGAGGGGGCCCCCGTGCTGCTCCAGGTGCACGGCGGCGGCTGGACGATCGGCAACAAGGACCAGCAGGGCGTCCCGCTGATGCTCCACATGGCTGCCCGTGGCTGGGTCTGCGTGGCGATCAACTACCGGCTGAGCCCACGACACCGATTCCCCACGCACCTCGTGGACGTCAAGCGTTCGGTCGCCTGGATCCGCCAGAACATCGAGCGCTACGGCGGCGACCCGTCGTACGTGGCCATCACCGGTGGCTCGGCCGGCGGCCACCTGACCGCCCTCGCGGCGCTCACACCGAACGACCCGGAGTACCAGCCCGGCTTCGAGGACGCCGACACGACGCTCCAGGCTGCCGTCCCGCACTACGGCGTCTACGACTTCGCCGGAGCCAGCGGGGAGCGCCGTGCGCTGCGGATGCGCGACAGCTTCCTCGGGCCGCGGGTGCTGCAGAAGGACCCCAGGCTCCACCTCGAGGACTTCGAGCGGGCATCTCCCCTACTGCGGGCGAACGCCGACGCGCCGCCCTTCTTCGTGCTCCACGGAGCCCACGACACTCTCGTCCCGGTTTCGCAGGCACGGTGCTTCGTACGCCGCCTGCGCGAGGTCTCGCACAGCCCGGTGGCTTACGCCGAGCTGCCGGGGACACAGCACGCCTTCGACGTCTTCCCCTCGATCCGCAGCGCCCACGTCGTGCGCGGGGTCGACCGGTTCCTGCGGTGGAACTACGCGCGGTGGAAGAGCGCCCCGGCAGGCGGCTGACCCTCGTCTGAGCGGGGTTCAGCCGCGCGGGAGGCCGAGGATCCGCTCGGCCGCCACGTTCCGCAGCACCTGCGTGGTCCCGCCGGCGATGCTCAGGCAACGGGTGAGCAGCAGCTCGTGCAGCGCGGCCCCGGCCTCCTCACCGTCCACGAGCGCTTCGGGGCCGAGCAGGTCGTAGGCGAGCTCCGCCGCGTCCTGCCGGTGACGCACGCCCACCAGCTTCTGGACGTTGGACTCGGCACCCGGACCCTGGCCGGCCAGCGAGCGCAGCGTCGACCGCGTGCCGAGCATCGCCACCGTCACCGCGTCGGCGACGACCGCGCCGACCCGGTCGCGATCACCCGTCGCCTCCTCGGCATCGCGGTGCCCGAGGACACGTAGCGCCCGTTCGACGTTCGCGCCGAGCGAGGAGCTGCTCATCGCCACCCGCTCGTTGGCCAGCGTGGTCCGGGCCAGCCTCCAGCCGTCGTCGACCGCACCCACGACGCAGTCGTCGGGCACCACGACGCCGTCGAGGAAGACCTCGTTGAACACCGCCTCTCCGGTGATCTCCCGCAGCGGGCGGACCTCGATCCCTTCGCTGCGCATGTCGACGAGGAAGTACGTGATCCCCTGATGCTGCGGCGCCCCAAGGTCGGTCCGCGCGAGGCAGATGCCCCAGTCGGCCTTCGTGGCCAGCGACGTCCACACCTTCTGGCCGGTGAGCCGCCAGCCCCCGTCGACCCGTTCGGCCCTCGTCCGCAACGAGGCCAGGTCGGAACCGGCACCGGGCTCGCTGAACAGCTGGCACCACACGATCTCACCCCGCAGCGTCCCGGGGAGGAACCGTTCCTTCTGCGCGTCCGTCCCGTGGCCGAGGATCGTCGGCGCGGCCCACGCGCCAATCCCGAGGTCCGGCCGCTCGATCCCGGCCGCCGCGAGCTCCTCGTCGATGACGAGCTGGGCGCGGGGGTCGGCGCCGCGGCCGTAGGGAGCCGGCCAGTGCGGGGTGAGCAGCCCGGTCTCGACAAGTGCGGTACGACGTGCGTCCTCCTGCGCCGCGCGGACCCTCTCGACGTCCGCGCGGACCGACTCACGGAGCCCTTCGGCGTCCTCGTCGAGCTCGACGCGGAGGGTGCGGCGTGTTCCTTCGAGGGCGAGGTCGGCCACCACGGCGCGGAGCCGGGCGGTGCCTCCCAACAGCTGGCGGGTGCCGAGTGCCCGTCGCAGGTGGAGGTGGGCGTCGTGCTCCCAGGTGAAGCCGATCCCGCCGAGCACCTGGACGCAGTCCTTGGCGTTGTCGACGGCCGCGTCGAGGGCCACCGCCCCCGCGGCCGCCGCGGCGAAACGCAGCTGCGCGGGGCTCTCGTCGTGGGCGCAGGCGGCGCCCCACGCCATGGCCGTGGCCGACTCGGCTCGCTCGAGCATCTGTGCGCACAGGTGCTTGATGGCCTGGAAGGAGCCGATCTTGCGCCCGAACTGCTCGCGGACACCGGCGTACCCGACCGCCGTCCGCAGCGCCCAGCGCGCTGTCCCGGCGGCCTCCGCCGCGGCGAGCGCCGTGAGCAGCTCGCGCACCCGCCCGGCGGGGACCTCCAGCCGCGCGTCCGAGTCGACCACCGCTTCGCGAAGGTGCACGGAGCCCACCGTCCTGGAGAGGTCGGGTCCGCCCGGAGCCCGCTCGACACTCACGCCGACCGCGTCCGCCGGCACCACGAACCAGGTCTCCTGCTCCTCCGCGGAGACGCCGAGGAGGAGGTGGGTGGCGGTGCCGGGGTCGGCGACCACCCGAACCGCTCCGGAGACCGACTCCCTGCGGTCGTCGAGCGTCAGCGAGGCACTGGAAGGAGCGAGCCCGAGACGGACCGAACCGTCGCAGACCCCGGGGAGGAGCCGCTTGGCCGCCGGGGTGTCCGCGTGCTCCGCGAGCAGGGCGGCGCCGGTCGCGGTGGAGAGGAGCGGCCCGGGGACCAGGGCCTCCGCCGCCGCCTCGAGCGCACACGCCAGGTCGAGCAGCGTGCCCCCGGCGCCGCCGAGTGCCTCGGGAGCACCGATCCCGAGCACGCCGAGGTCCGCGAGCTGCCCCCAGGCCTCGACCAGGAGGTCCGGCTCCGCCCCCTCGGCGGCCCGGACCCGCTCGGGGAACCCCCGGGCGGCGGCCCACTCGGCCACGGACGAGGCCAGCGCGACCTGCTCCTCGGTCAGTCCCATCGACACAGCACGACTCCTCGAGCGATCTAGAACGTGTTTCAATACTGCCACGGATACGCTGGCTCGCGCACGTGGGTCCGCGCCGGCGGACCGGCAGCCCCGACCGGTCGCCCCGTGCGACCACCAGGGAAACCCGAGCAGCGAGGACCCCGACATGTCCGCAACGAACAGCCCCGCAGGCGAGCAGCCGCAGGACGCGCCAGGCATGCCCGAGGACCTGCTCGAGCACGCCCTGGCAGCCAAGGGCTTCATGCCGCTCGAGGAGGGCGACCTGCTCCACCGGCTCGCCCGTCGGCAGCTCGTGCACGGCCCGGTGCTCGAGGTGGGCACCTACTGCGGCAAGTCGGCGGTCTACCTCGGCGCCGCCGCGCGCGAGGTGGGCGGCACCGTGTTCACCGTGGACCACCACCGCGGGTCGGAGGAGAACCAGGAGGGCTGGGAGTACCACGACCCGACGCTGGTCGACCCGGCGGTCGGGAGGATCGACACGCTCGGGCACTTCCGGCACACCATCGCGCAGGCTGACCTGGAGGACCAGGTGGTGGCGGTGGTGGGCAGGTCGGCGACGGTCTCGGCGCACTGGCGAACCCCGCTTGCCCTGCTGTTCATCGACGGCGGGCACACCGACGAGCACGCCGTCAACGACTACGAGGGATGGGGCCGCTGGGTGGCCCAGGGCGGACTCATGGTGATCCACGACGTCTTCCCCGACCCCGCTGACGGTGGCCAGGCGCCCTACCGGGTGTACCTGCGTGCGCTCGAGAGCGGCGACTTCACCGAGATCGAGGCGCTGGGGTCGATGCGGGTGCTAACGCGCGTGCGGGGAGAAGCCGGCGACCCGGTTCGCTGACGCGTCGGGCGTGCTGTCGGCCGGGACGCAGCCGCACTCGAGACCGATCTCGGTGAATCCGCTCGGCAGGCTCGCGCCGCGGAAGATGTCGGACCCGGGCGTCGTGCACGACAAGGCGTCGACGGCGAGCACCACGGCCGCGGAGGTCCACGAGCTGCACTCGATCGGCCAACGTGCGTCGTCGGCGAAGACGTAGCCGGTCCAGTAGGAGCCGTCCGGGTCGCGCAGGTGCTGCATCGCCTCCAGAAGCTCGCGAGCCCGGTCGTGCTCCCCCATCGAGTCGAGGGCGAGGACGAGCTCACAGGTCTCCGCACCGGTGACCCAGGGCCGGTCGTCGACGCAGCGGATGCCGAGGCCGTCGACGACGAAGTCGTCCCACCGCCCCGCGACCCGCCCGACCGCCTCGTAGTCGCGCAGCGCACCGCCGAGGATCGGGTAGTACCAGTCCATGGAGTAGCGCGTCTTGGCGACGAACCGGTCCTCGTGGTCGCACAGAGCGTGTCCGAGGCGTCCGGCCGCGAGCTCCCACTCGGGTTGCGGCTCGTCGACGAGCTCGCTCAGTGCGAGGCCGCAGGCCAGCGCGTGGTAGATGCTCGAGCTCCCTGCGACCAGCGCGGTGTCCTGCACCTCGCCGTAGGCGTTCGCCGCCCAGGCGATCCCGCCGAACGGCAGCTGCATCGCGGTGACGCAGTCGAGCGCCCGTCGTACGACCGGCCATGCCCGGCGTACGAACCTCTCGTCGCGCCGGACCAGCCAGTGGTGCCACACACCGACCGCCACGTAGGCGGTCATGTTGGTGTCGACGGCGGCGTCGACGACCCGGCCCATCGTGACCTTCATCGGCCAGGAGCCGTCGGCGCGCTGGGTCCTGAAGAGCCAGTCGTAGGCCCGCTCGGCGGCCTCTACCTCGCCACCGATGAGCAGCGCCATCGCGCACTCGACGTGGTCCCAGGTGTCGGTGTGTCCCCCACGGAACCACGGGATCGCACCGGTGGGCTCCTGGACCCGGGCGATCGCGGCCGCGGTCCGCCGGACGTCGTGGACGCTCAGCAGGTCGGTGAGGCTGGGGATGTCGGCGTTCATGCGCGGCCTCAGGGCTTGCTGAGGTAGAGAACCATGCTCTTGCCGATCACGGGGTTCAGCACGCGCTCGGCGGTACGCGTCAGCCAGGGGCGCTTCATGATGTCCCACACCAGGAGCCGGTGGTAGGTCTTGGGCAGCACGTGCTCGGAGTTCTCGACGCCGACGGCGCACTTGAGCCACCAGTACGGCGAGTGCAGCGCGTGCGCGTGGTCCTTGCCGGCGAACCTCAGTCCGGCCCGCTCGAGCTTCCCGACCAGCTCGTCGCCGGTGTAGATGCGCACGTGCCCACCCTCGACCTCGTGGTACTCGTCGGAGAGGGCCCAGCAGATCTTCTCCGGGAGCCACCGCGGCACGGTGACGGCGATCGTCCCGCCGGGACGCAGCACCCGGACGAGCTCGGCGATGGCGGCTTCGTCGTCGGGGATGTGCTCGAGCACCTCGGCGGCGACCACGCGGTCGAACTCGCCGTCGGCGAAGGGCAGCTGGAGGGCGTCACCCTGCTTCACGTCGGCGTCGGCACCGTCGGGGACCTCGTCGGCCGCACGCATCGCGGCGAACATGTCGGAGACCCCCGCGAGCTCGTCGGCGTCCTGGTCGAAGGCGATCACGTCGGTGCCGCGGCGGTAGAGCTCGAAGGCGTGGCGGCCCGCGCCACAGCCCATGTCGAGGACGCGGTCCCCGGCCTGGACGCCCAGCCGGTCGAAGTCAACGGTCAGCATCGGGTCAGCTCTCCTTGTCGTTCGTGTCCTCGACCGCCCTCTGGTAGGCAGATGCGGTGGCCTCGGCCACGGCGCGCCAGCTGAACTTCTCCAGGGCGCGGTTCCGGCCGGCGGCCCCCATCCGGTGTCGGCGGTCCGGGTCGTCGAGCAGGGCCTCCAGCGCCGAGGCCAGCTCGCCGACGTCGCCGGGGGTGACCAGGTCGGCACAGAGGCCGTCCTCGCCCACGACTTCGGGGATCGCCCCGGCACGGCTGACCACGAGCGGCGTGCCGCAGGCCATCGCCTCCACGGTGGGCAGCGAGAAGCCCTCGTACAACGACGGCACGCAGGCGATCTCGGCCGAGCCCACGACCTCGGCGAGCTCGGTGTCGCTGAGCCCGCTGACGAACCGCACGCTGTCCTTGATCGACAGCCGGTCGATCAGCTGCTCGGTGCGACCGCCGGGCTTGGGCCGGGTGATCAGCAGCAGCTCGGCGTCGCGCTCGGTGCGGAGCTTGGCGAAGGCCTCCAGCAGCGTCGCGATCCCCTTCATGGGGGTGTCGGCGCTCGCCATGGCGACGATCCGGCCGGGGACCCGGGGATCCTGGAAGTGCTGGAAGACCTCGGGCTCGACCCCCAGCGGGATCACCTCGATCCTGTCCGGCGAGACCTTGAAGTCGGCGACGATGTCGCGCGCCGAGGACTTCGAGACGGTCAGCACGTGCCGCATCCGTCGCGCCACGCGTCCCTGCATGGTGAGGAAGCCGTACCAGCGCCAGGTGGAGAGCTTCTTGCGCCCGCGCGCCGCCTTCAGGTCGACGCGGCGGTCGAAGGTGATCGGGTGGTGGATCGTGGTCACCAGCGGCAGGCCGGTGCGCGCGATCTCGAGCAGCCCGTAGCCCAGGGTCTGGTTGTCGTGGACGACGTCGAAGTCGTGGAGCCGCCTGCGCAGCACCCTGGCCGCACGGAGGCTGAACGTCAGCGGTTCGGGGAAGCCGGCGGTGTACATCGTGGCGACCTCGAGGACGTCGATCGCATCCCGGAACTCGCTCGGGCGCGGGGTCCGGAACGGGTCCGGCTCGCGGTAGAGGTCGAGGCTGGGGAGCTTGGTCAGCCGGACACCCGGGTCGAGCTCCGGGTAGGGCTGGCCGGAGAAGACCTCCACCTCGTGACCGAGGGCGACCAGCTCACGGCTCAGGTGCCGGACGTACACGCCCTGGCCACCGCAGTGCGGCTTGCTGCGGTAGGACAGCAGAGCGATGCGCACGTTCGGACCTCCAAAACAGGGGAATCTGCGAGTGAAACGTGTTTCGATTATGCCGAGAGCCGGTGTTAGCCTACGCGTTGGAAGGGCCTTGATTTCCGGTGGTCCCTACAACGAGCCAACTGGGAAAAAGCGACGGGAGCACCACCGTGACCAGCATGAACTCGCTGACCTTCGAGGAGCTCGGCTCCGCTGCGCAGCGTGACCGCCGCAAGCGGAT
>Ga0208537_1000025_pt1 | contig 22816 bp, 17 predicted proteins | sample MayberrySE_TuleA_FD_185672 | JGI IMG/M metagenome (GOLD analysis project Ga0208537, IMG submission 185672) | Natural and restored wetland microbial communities from the San Francisco Bay, California, USA, that impact long-term carbon... | ecosystem: Environmental > Terrestrial > Soil > Wetlands ...
GGTCCTACTACCGCCACGTCGCTCCCGAGGACATCGTCGACCGCTCCGAGGTCGACCTCTACGGCGCCGCGATGAGCCAGTACCGCACCGCCGCGCAACGCCCCCAGGGCACCGCGAACATCCGCGTCTTCACGCCGTCGGTCTCCGAGCACGGCTGGTCGGCCAACGGCCACACGGTCGTGGAGGTGGTCACCGACGACATGCCGTTCCTCGTCGACTCGGTGACGATGGAGCTCAACGAGGAGAACCGCGCGGTCCACATGGTCGTGCACCCGCAGCTGCTGGTACGCCGGGACATCACCGGTGACCTCAAGGAGATCCACACCTCCGAGGGCCAGGACGGCATCGCGCGCGACATGCCGCACGACGTGTTCCGCGAGTCGTGGATGCACATCGAGATCGACCGGGAGACCGACCCCGAGGACCTCGAGGCGATCGAGCAGGCGCTCGCCAAGGTGCTCCGCGACGTGCGCGAGGCCGTGGAGGACTGGGAGCGGATGAACTCCCAGGCCCGCCAGGTCATCGACGACCTGGAGAAGACCCCGCCTCCGCTCGACGAGCAGGAGATCGCCGAGGGCAAGGCGCTCCTCGAGTGGCTCGCCGACGACCACTTCACGTTCCTCGGCTACCGCGAGTACCAGCTCGAGCGCGTGGACGACGACGACTACCTCCGGGCCGTGCCCGGCACCGGCTACGGCATCCTGCGCACCGACCAGGACATGTCGCCGTCCTTCGGCAAGCTTCCACCGCTCGTCGCGGCCAAGGCTCGTGAGAAGACGCTGCTCGTGCTGGCGAAGGCGAACTCCAAGGCGACGGTGCACCGCCCGGCCCATCTCGACTACATCGGCGTCAAGACGTTCGACGGGTCCGGGGACGTCGTGGGCGAGCGCCGCTTCCTCGGCCTGTTCTCCTCGGCCGCCTACACCGAGTCGCTGACCCGGATCCCGGTGCTGCGCGACAAGGCTCGTCAGGTCATCGACCGCGCCGGCTTCGACCCGTTGAGCCACACCGGCAAGGCGCTGATGGACGTCCTCGAGACCTACCCACGAGACGAGCTGTTCCAGACCCCCATCGACGAGCTCGTGCCGATCGCCGAGGCGGTGCTGCACACACGCGACCGCCGGCAGGTGAGGCTCTTCATCCGCCGCGACGTCTACGGCCGCTTCCTCTCCTGCCTGGTCTACCTGCCTCGTGACCGCTACACGACCGCGGTGCGCGAGCGGATCGCCTCGATCCTCAAGACCCAGCTCGGCGGAGAGTCGATCGAGTACACCGCGCGGGTCAGCGAGTCGATGCTCGCTCGCCTGCACTTCGTCGTCCGTCCGCCGAAGGGACAGCTCGTCGGCGACTTCGACCAGCCCGACCTCGAGCGCCGCCTGGCGGAGGCCGCACGCTCCTGGCGCGACGACTTCGTCGCGGCCGTGCACAGCGAGTACGGCGAGGAGGAGGGCGCGCGGCTCGGCCGGTTGTACGCCGACGCGTTCCCCGAGGCCTACAAGGAGGACTACCCTCCTCGCACCGGCGCGGTCGACCTCGGCCGACTGGAGAGCATCGAGGGGGACGAGGGTCTCTCGCTTTCCTTCTACGAGCGCATGGACGCCGCCGTAGGGGAGGCGCGGCTCAAGATCTTCCGGATCGGCCCGCCGCTGTCGCTGAGCCAGGTCCTGCCCGCCCTGTCGGCGATGGGCGTCGAGGTCGTCGACGAGCGGCCCTACGAGATCGAGGGGCTGCAGCGGCAGTCCTTCATCTACGACTTCGGCCTGCGCTACACGCAGGTTCTGCCACCCGGGGCGCGCGAGCTCTTCCAGGACACGGTGAACGCCGTGTGGGAGGGGCGGAACGAGAGCGACCGGTTCAACGCCCTCGTGCTCGCCGCCGGGCTCACCTGGCGCCAGGTGGTCGTGCTGCGCGCCTACGCGAAGTACATGCGCCAGGGCGGCACGCCCTTCGGTCAGGACTCCATCGAGGACGCCCTGCGCGGCAACGTCGACATCACCCGGCTGCTCGTCCGGCTCTTCGAGGCGCGCTTCGACCCCGGCCGCAACGGTGACCTCGGGGCCGACAACGAGAGCCGTTCGGCCACGACCGCCGACCTCGAGGACCGGATCACCGCCGCCCTCGAGGACGTCGCGAGCCTCGACCACGACCGGATCCTCAGGTCCTACCTGTCGATCATGAAGGCCACACTTCGCACGAACTTCTACCAGCACGACGACCAGGGAAGGCCGAAGAGCTACCTCTCCCTCAAGCTCGACCCGAGCGTCATCCCGGACCTGCCCGAACCTCGGCCGAAGTTCGAGATCTTCGTGTACTCCCCACGGGTCGAGGGCGTCCACCTGCGCTTCGGCGCGGTCGCACGCGGCGGACTGCGGTGGTCGGACCGGCGCGACGACTTCCGCACCGAGGTGCTGGGTCTGGTCAAGGCGCAGATGGTCAAGAACGCCGTCATCGTGCCGGTCGGAGCCAAGGGCGGTTTCTACTGCAAGCAGCTGCCCGACCCTTCCGACCGGGACGCCTGGATGGCCGAGGGCGTGGCCTGCTACAAGACCTTCATCAGCGGCCTGCTCGACGTCACGGACAACCTGGTGGGCGGCAAGACCGTTCCGCCGGCGCGTGTCGTGCGCCACGACTCCGACGACTCCTACCTCGTGGTCGCCGCCGACAAGGGCACCGCGTCGTTCTCCGACATCGCCAACGCGATCGCCGGGGACTACGGGTTCTGGCTCGGCGACGCGTTCGCGTCTGGTGGTTCCGCGGGCTACGACCACAAGGCCATGGGCATCACCGCCCGTGGCGCCTGGGTGTCCGTCCGCCGGCACTTCCGCGAGCTGGGCGTCGACTGCCAGAACGAGGACTTCACCGCCGTGGGTATCGGCGACATGTCCGGCGACGTGTTCGGCAACGGCATGCTGCTCTCCGAGCACATCCGGCTCGTGGCCGCGTTCGACCATCGCGACATCTTCCTCGACCCCGATCCCGACGCCGCCACCTCCTTCGCCGAGCGCAAGCGGCTCTTCGAGCTGCCTCGCTCGACGTGGCAGGACTACGACAAGTCGCTGATCAGCGAGGGCGGAGGCGTCTACTCGCGCCACCAGAAGTCGATCAAGATCTCACCTCAGGTACGACGGGCGCTCTCCATCGACGACAAGGTCAGCTCGATGGCCCCGCAGGAGCTGATGCGCGCCATCCTCGTGGCCAAGGTCGACCTGCTGTGGAACGGCGGCATCGGCACCTACGTGAAGGGCTCGAGCGAGACCCACGCGGACGCGGGGGACAAGGCCAACGACCCGATTCGCGTCAACGGCGCGGAGCTGCGCTGTCGCTGCGTCGGCGAGGGCGGCAACCTCGGCCTCACCCAGGCCGGGCGAGTCGAGTACGCCCGCAACGGGGGGCGGATGAACACCGACTTCATCGACAACTCCGCCGGCGTCGACACCTCGGACCACGAGGTGAACATCAAGATCCTGCTGGACAGGGTGGTCGCGCAGGGTGACCTCACCGGCAAGCAGCGCAACGACCTCCTGGTGTCGATGACCGACGAGGTCGGCGACCTCGTCCTCGACGACAACTACGACCAGAACCTCGCCCTCGCCAACGCCGAGGCGAACGCTTCAGGGCTCCTCCACGTCCACGAGGACTGGATGCGACGTCTCGAGCGTCAGGGGCTGCTCAACCGGGAGCTGGAGTTCCTGCCCTCGCGCAAGCAGGTCTCCCAGCTCCTCGACCGGGGTCAGGGCCTGACTGCCCCCGAGCTCTCGGTGCTGCTCGCGTACACCAAGATCGTGCTCGCCGACGAGCTGATCGGGACCGACCTGCCGGACGACCCCTTCCTGCGCGCCGACCTGTTCAGCTACTTCCCGAGCCAGATGCGGCAGCACTACCGCCAGCAGATGGAGGAGCACCCGCTGCGTCGCGAGATCATCGTGACCCAGGTGGTCAACGAGCTGGTCAACGGCGCGGGCATGACCTACTTCCACCGGCTTTCCGGTGAGACGGGATCCACTCCGGCCGAGATCACCCGTGCGAACTTCGTGGCACGTGAGATCTTCGGGTCACCGGCGTTGATGGAGGAGATCGCCTCCTACGACAACAAGATCGACGCCGCCGTACAGACCCGGATGCGCCTCGAGGTGCGAACCCTGGTCGAGCGGGCCTCGCGGTGGTTGGTGACCAACCGGCGCGCGCCGATGGACTCCGACGCGATCGTGGACTTCTTCGAGGTCGTCGTGCAGCGGGTGATGGCCGAGCTGCCCGACCTGCTCACCGGCCAGGAGCAGGAGGCCTACGAGGCGCGACGCCAGGAGCTCGTCGCGGCGTCCGTGCCCGAGGACCTGGCCCGCCGGATCGCAGCGCTTCCTCCGTCCTACGCCATCCTCGGCGTGGTCGACACGGCCAAGCGCAACGACCTCGAGCCCCTCGACGTCGCTCGCCTGCACTTCACCCTCGGCGAGGCGCTCGGCCTGCCGGCCCTCGCGACGCGCATCCTGGCGCTGCCACGCAAGGACCGCTGGCAGACCATGGCGCGGGCAGCACTTCGCGACGAGCTGCACTCCGTGCACGCACAGCTGACCGCACAGGTGCTGGCCGAGACCGAGCCGGTGGAGTCGGCGGCAGCCCGGGTGTCCGAGTGGGAGTCGCAGGAGGACGTCGCGGTCATGCGCGCCGTGGGGACGCTCGGTGAGATCTGCACCGACGACCACGCCGACCTGGCGAGACTCTCGGTCGGGCTGCGCGTGGTGCGGTCGCTGCTCGCGACCCCCTGAGGTCAGTCGCCGAACTCCCTGGCCAGCCAGGCGGCGCCGACGATGCCTGCGGAGTTCCGCAGCTTGGCCGGCACGATCGGGGTGCGGAGGTCGAGCAGCGGCAGGAACTTGTCGGAGCTCTTGCTGATCCCGCCGCCGACCACGAACAGGTCGGGCCAGAAGAGGCTCTCCACGTGGCTGTAGTACCGCTGGAGGCGTTCGGCCCACTGCCTGTAGGAGAGGTTCTCGCGCTCCTTCGCCGACTGGGCTGCCCGGTGCTCGGCGTCGTGGCCGTCGATCTCGAGGTGCCCGAGCTCGCTGTTGGGCATCAGCTTGCCGTCGAGGAGGAAGGCCGAGCCGATACCCGTGCCGAGCGTCGTGAGGATGACCAGGCCCTGTACGTCGCGTGCGACGCCGTACCTGCCCTCGGCGACCCCGGCCGCGTCGGCGTCGTTCACGACGTGGACCGGACGCCCGAGGCGCTCGGTGAAGAGTGCGTCGACGTCGGTGTCCACCCAGGCCGGGTCGATGTTCGCCGCCGACCGGGCTACACCGCGCTGGCACACGGCCGGGATGGCGATCCCGATCGGGCTGTCGCCCAGGGAGTCGGCGAACCTCCCGGCGATCTCCTCGACGACGTCGGCCACCGCGTCCGGGGTGGCCGGCTTGGGCGTCTTGATCTTCAAGCGGTCGGCGACCAGCTCACCGGTCGCCAGGTCCACGGGGGCACCCTTGACCCCGGTGCCACCGATGTCGATGCCCAGGACCGGGCCGTTCGGTCGTGTCTCACCCATGTGTTTGCCTCCTCAGCGACAACCCTAGACACTCGCACCCATGACCTCTCGCGCCCGCACGGATCTTGAGTCTTTCGTCCTCGAGCACCTCGACGAGGACGCGCTCGTCGAGGACCTCGGGGAGCTCGTCCGCCTGCCCAGCGTCGCGGGGAGCGACGCCGAGGTGGAGGTCCAGGACATGTGCGCGGAGATCCTGCGCAGCCAGGCCGTGGCGGTGGACCGCTGGGACATCGACCTCGCGGAGCTTCAGGAGGACCCGTGGTTCCCGGGCTCCGAGGCACACCGGGACCATGCGGTCGGCGTCGTGGGCGCAACCGCGGGGGAGGGCGTGCCGGCGCTCGTGCTCCAGGGGCACCTCGACGTGGTGCCGCCCGGTGACCCCGAGACGTGGCAGGGCGCCGACCCGTTCTCGGCGGCGGTTCGCGACGGTGCGCTCCACGGCCGAGGCGCCTGCGACATGAAGGCCGGGATCGCCGCGAACCTCGCCGTGGTCCGGACGCTCAGGGCGGCCGGTGTGCAGCTCGAGCGACCCCTCGCCGTGCACTGCGTCATCGGCGAGGAGGACGGCGGCCTCGGGGCGTTCGCGACGCTGCGGCGCGGACACCGGGGCGAGGCCGCCGTGATCACCGAGCCGACCGGCGCGCGGATCGTGACCGCGACGGCCGGCGCGCTGACGTTCCGGATCGAGGTGGGCGGCCGGTCGGCTCACGGCAGCATGCGCCGGGAGGGGGTGAGTGCGTTCGAGGCGTTCCTGCCCGTCTACGAGGCACTCCGAGCCCTGGAGCAGGAGCGCAACCGCGATCCCGACCCGCTCTTCGAGAGCGATCTGCCCTATGCCCTGTCGGTCGGTCTCGTGAACGCGGGCGACTGGGCCAGCAACGTGCCCGACAAGCTCACCGCCGAGGGGCGGCTCGGGGTGCAGCTGGACGAGGACCCCCGTCAGGCGAGGTTCGCCCTGGAGGACGTGGTCGCCGAGGTCAGTGCCAAGGACCCGTGGCTGCGCGAGAACCGCCCGGTGGTCACCTGGCCGGGGGGACAGTTCGCCAGCGGCCGCACCGACGCCGACCACCCGCTCGTCGAGGAGGTCATCGCCTCGGTCCGCGACACCGGCGGGCCGACCCCGGCTCTGGGGGCTGAGGTCTACGGAAGCGACCTCCGGCTGTACGCCGGCATCGGCGGCATCCCGACGCTGCACTACGGGCCGGGGGACATCCGGGTGGCCCACGGCCCGCAGGAGCACGTGAACCTCGAGGAGGTCGCGCAGGTGGCTCGGGCGCTCGTCGTACTCACGCTCCGACGCTGCGGCGTGCGCGCCTGACCGCTCGCCGCGCCTGGCTGCCTGACCGTGCCTGGCTCAGGTGGTGGACAGCCGGCCGTCCTGGTCGCGCACGACCAGCCCGTCGGCCAGCGCGAAGGTGAGGGCCCGGTCGAACCGGCCCGTCTCCCAGAACCGGGCGCCCAGCAGATGCTCGAGCGCATCGGGCGTCTGGGGCCCCTCTGCACGGAGCGCCCGGACCATCTGTCCCATCTCGTGGCTGACCTGGCGGTCTCGCGGGCCCTCTACGGACGGTTTGGGTGGTGGCATCGGCATGGGCTCGACTCCTCCTCGTGTCTCGCTGTGGCTGTCTCGCGGTAGCGGCGGACGCGTCAGACGCGCACGGGCTCACGCTCGTCGGCCTCGGGGCCCGGGCTGTCGTCCTCGGCGGTCAGCGGCTGGGCGATGCTCTCCAGCGAGCGCCCCTCTGCCCTGACTCCGAGGAAGATCTCGACGATGCCGCCGATGATCATGAGCGCGGCGCCGATGAAGTAGCCGACCGCGATCTGGGTGATGTCCTTGGACTCGGAGGCGCTCTCGATCAGCGCGCCGAAGAGCAGCGGCCCGCTGATACCGCCCGCCGCGGTCCCGATCGCGTAGAAGAAGGCGATGCACAGCGCCCTGGTCTCCATCGGGAAGACCTCGCTCGCGGTGAGGTACGCCGCGCTGGCGCCCGCCGAGGCGAAGAAGAAGATGATCGCGCCCATCATCGTCAGGGTCACCGCGGAGAGGCCCCCGAGCATGAACCCGGTCAGCGCCAGCAGCGACCCCGAGAGGATGTAGGTGCCGGCGATCATCCTCACCCGGCCCACGGTGTCGAAGAGCGGGCTGAGCAGGAGCGCACCGAGGAAGTTGCTGGCCGCGAAGACGGCGAGGTACCAACCGGTCTGCTTCACGTCGAGGAACGTCCCCAACGTGTCGCCGTAGGTGAAGAAGAACGCGTTGTAGAGGAAGGCCTGGCCGATGAACAGTGCAAGGCAGAGGACCGTGCGCTTGGGGTAGAGCGTGAACACCGTCCTCGCGATCATGCCCATGCCGATCGAGCGGCGCTGGCGGATCGTGATGGTGTCACGGGGGCTGGGCAGCTCCATGCCGGTCTCCTCGCGCACGGTCTGCTCGATGCCGGAGACGATGCGCTCGCTCTCGTCCTCCCGGCCGTGGATGAACAGCCAGCGTGGGCTCTCGGGGACGTTGCGGCGGACGATGAGGATTCCCACGGCGAGGATCGCCCCGAGCGCGAAGGCGGCACGCCAGCCCCACTCGGGGTTGACCATCGTGGGGTCGAGGAGCGGGATCGTGAGCAGGGAACCACCGGCCGCGCCGACCCAGAAGGAGCCGTTGATGGCCACGTCGACCCGACCCCGGTACTTCGCGGGGATCAGCTCGTCGATCGCGGAGTTGATCGCGGCGTACTCACCGCCGATGCCTGCCCCGGTGAGGAAGCGGCAGGCGAAGTACCACATCGGGTTCATCGAGAACGCGGTCAGCACGGTCGCCACGGTGTATACGCCCAGCGTGATCAAGAACAGCTTCTTGCGGCCGAGCCGGTCGGTCAGCTGCCCGAAGAAGAGCGCGCCGAGGCAGGCGCCCGCGACGTAGATCGCCCCGGCGACACCGACGTCGAAGCTGCTCAGACCGAGGCCGGTCTTCTCCTCCTGGAGGGCCGCCGACATGGAGCCGACGATCGTCACCTCCAGGCCGTCGAGGATCCAGACTGTGCCGAGGCCGATCACGACCAGCCAGTGCCACCTCGCCCAGGGCAGCCGGTCCAGCCTCGCGGGGATGTCCGTCGTGATCCGGCCTGTCTCCACTCCTGCTGACATGCGTCCTCCTTGTCGCGGGGCGGCCGATGTCGGATGCGTCGCAACCGCCGCGGTCGAAATACCCGACTTGCGAGGTCTTCATGCTCGCGGGCTGTCCGGCAACCGAACGCGGCCGCTCGATGCACTACCGTCCCCCCATGGACGACGAGATCTTTTTCGCGGGTGTGGCGGGCCAAGTTGCTCTGGTCGGGGACGGTGCGGTCTCCTCGCGTGAGCTGACCGCCGCGTGCCTGAGCCGGATCGACGCGCTCGACCACCGGCTCAACGCCTTCACGAACGTGATGCGAGACAAGGCCCTCGCAGAGGCCGACGAGCGAGACGCGCTCCGGTCACGAGGCGAGGCCCTCGGCCCGCTCCATGGCGTCCCGGTCGCGATCAAGGAGGAGCTCGACGTCGCCGGAGAGGTGACCACCTTCGGCGGGCGTGCGAACAAGACGCCGGCGGCCGCGGACTCGGAGGTCGTGCGCCGACTGCGTGCGGCAGGGGCGGTCGTGGTCGGCAAGACGGCCATGCCCGAGTTCGGGCAGTGGCCTTTCACGGAGTCTGCCGCCTACGGGCACACCAGGAACCCCTGGAACACCAGCCGGTCGACCGGCGGCTCGAGCGGAGGCACCGCCGCCGCCGTCGCGTCCGGCATGGTGGTCTTCGGCATGGGCGGCGACGGGGGAGGTTCCATCCGGATCCCGTCGGCCTGCTGCGGCCTGTACGGCCTCAAGCCGCAGCGAGGTCGGGTGACCGCGGCACCGATGCAGCATCTGTGGTGGGCGTTGGGCACGACCGGCCCGCTCACCCGCTCGGTCGTGGACAGTGCGCTCGTGTACGACGTGATCCGCGGGTCGGTGGCCGGCGACCGGTTCAAGGCAACGGACCCGGGGACGACGTTCGTCGAGGCGGCCCGAGCCCCGGTCCGGCCGCTGCGGATCGCCTGGTCGACCAAGCCCGCCACCCTCGGGGTTCGGCCCCACCCGGAGAACGTTCGTGCCGTCGCCGACACCGCGGCTCTGCTCGAGTCGCTCGGCCATCACGTGGAGGAGGTGGACCCCGGTTACCCCGACACGACGGCGGCGTTCGTGCCGCAGTTCTTCGGCGGCGTCCGTGCCGAGGCCGACCAGGTGGAGCAGCGCGAGCGGCTCGAGCGACGCACCCGCGAGACGGTGCGACTCGGCGCCTGGGTCCGGCCCCGTGCGGTCGAGTGGGCCATGCGCCAGGGAGAGAAGGTCGCGGCGAAGGCGAACCGGGTCTTCGACAGCCACGACCTGCTGCTGACGCCGGTCATCGCGCCCCGGCCTCCCCAGGTCGGCGTGCTCGACGGCGTCGGGACGCTCGGCGCGGCGTTGAGGTCGATGCCGATGATCGCCTACACCGCGTTGTGGAACGTGACGGGGAACCCCGCGGCCTCCGTGCCGGCGGGCTTCGGGAGCGACGGCCTGCCCCTCGCCGTACAGCTGGTCGGGCGCACGGACGACGAGCCGACGATCCTCGCCGTCTCCGCCCAGCTTGAGCAGGCCCGCCCCTGGGCCGCCGAGCGTCCGGTGGTCGCATGAGCGGGCTTCTGCTGACCAGCCCGAAGGCGTGGGTACGCCGAGTGGTGGGGCTGGCACCCGGAGTGGAGCTGACGAGTCCGCTCGTCGGCCGGTCGGTCATGGTGACCGGTGCCTCGTCGGGCATCGGCGAGGCCACGGCGAAGGCGGTCGCTGCTCGCGGGGCCCGCGTACTGCTCGTGGCGCGGCGTGCCGACGAGCTCGACCGGGTGGTGGGGGAGATCGAGGCGGCCGGTGGCACGGCGTACGCCTATCCCTGTGACCTGACCGACGGACGGTCCGTGGAGCGGATGATCGCCGCCGTCCTGCGCGAGCACGACGGCGTGGACATGCTCGTGAACAACGCGGGTCGGTCGATCCGCCGCTCTCTCGCGCTGTCCTACGACCGGCTCCACGACGTCGAGCGGACGGTCGCGATCAACTACGTCGCGCCGGTGCGGCTGATCCTCGCGTTGTTGCCCCAGATGGTCGAGCGGGGCGATGGTCACGTGGTCAACATCCTGACCTGGGGCGTGCAGGTGAAGGCGCCGAAGTTCGCGGCCTACATCGCCTCCAAGACCGCGCTCGACACGTTCAGCCGGATCGCCGGCCGGGAGACCTACGGCGACGGGGTGACGTTCACGAACGTGCGGCTGTCCCTGGTGCGCACCGACATGATCGGGCCCACGGAGGTCTACCGCCGTACGCCCGCGATGAGCCCCGAGCAGGCCGCCGCGAAGGTGGTCCGTGCCCTGGAGGACCGGCCGCTGACCGTGAACACGCTGGCCGGCGACGTCGCGGAGGTGCTCAACCTGCTGGTGCCGAGGCTCTCCGACGCGCTGAGCCACGCGGCGGCGAAGCGGTTCCCGGACTCACCGGCGGCTGCCCGCCACGTGAGCGAGGAGCACGCCACCGGCTGAGGGAGGACGGCGCCGATTGCATCCATGTGGACGGCAACGACACTTGCGCCGCGCTCGGGTGTCGTTCCCGTCCACACGGACGAGAACGACGCACCAGGCTCCTCAGCTCGCCCGTTTGGTCGCGGTCTTCTTCGTGGTGCTCTTCTTGGAGGCAGCCTTCTTCGCGGGAGCCTTCTTCGCGGGAGCCTTCTTCCCCGTGTCCTTCTTGGACGACGCCTTCTTCTTCGCGGCGGGCTTCTCCTCGGCGGCTTCCTCGCCCTCCGCGCCCTCGCCCTCGGCGGTCTCGCCACGCGACGACTTCGCGGCGTCGACGCTGCGCTGGAGGGCCGCGAGCAGGTCCACCACCTCGCCGGTCTTCGGCTCCTCCTGCGGGGCGTGCTTGACCTCGCCGCCCTCGAGCTTCGCCTTCACCAGCGCCTCGACGGCCGTGGCGTAGTCGTCCTCGTACTCGCTCGGGTCGTAGTCGCCGGCGAGCGTCTCGACGAGCATCTGCGCCATCTTCAGCTCCTGCGGCTTGGCGGCGTCCTCGGTGGCCGAGAGGGTCGAGAAGTCGGGCTTGCGCACCTCGTCGGGCCACATCATCGTCTGGAGCACGAGCACGTCGTCGCGCACCCGAAGCACCGCCGTGGTCATCCTGTTGCGCAGCGAGACGGTGCACACGGCCATCCGGTCGGCCTCGCGGATCGCCTCGCGCAGCAGGGCGTAGGGCTTGGCCGCCGCCTTGTCGGGCTCGAGGTAGTAGGACTTCTCGAGAAACATCGGGTCGATCTGCTCACTCGGGACGAACTTCTCGACCGAGATCTCCCGGCTGCTGCTCGAGGGCAGCTCGGCGAGGTCGGACTCGTCGAGGATCACCATCTGGCCGTCGTCTGCCTCGTAGCCCTTGGCGATGTCGGCGTACTCGACCTCCTCCCCGTCGATGCTGCACACGCGCTTGTACTTGATCCGGCCGCCGTCCTTCGCGTGCACCTGCCGGAACGAGATGTCATGGTTCTCGGTGGCCGCGTAGAGCTTCACCGGCACACTGACCAGGCCGAACGACACTGCGCCCTTCCAGATGGCACGCACGGCGGGCTCCTCTCCTCAGCAATTACGACACGGTGCTTCTCCCGAGCTCCCGTAGGTCAGGATGGACCCATGCGACCGATGCTGGCTAGTCGAGGCACCTCGGTACCCACTGACCCGGGTTGGATTCATGAGGTCAAGTGGGACGGGATGCGCGTCCTGGCGGAGGTCCAGGGCGGCTCCCTGCGACTGTGGTCGCGCAACGAGAACGACGTGACGGTGAGCTTTCCCGAGCTCCACGACGTCGGTGTGCTCGCCGCCCACGACGTGCTGCTCGACGGCGAGGTGGTCGCGATGGCTGGTGGCATCCCGACGTTCGCCGCGCTCGCCGACCGGATGCACGTCTCGAGCGCGGCCCGGGCGAGGGTCCTGGCCCAGCAGAACCCGGTGACGCTGATCGTGTTCGACCTGCTTCGGTTGGACGGGCACGACCTGACCGGTGAGCCCTTGACGGTACGACGGGCGGAGCTGGAGAAGCTGGGCATCGGCAGCCAGCACTGGCAGGTGCCTCCGACGTACGACGACGGGCGGATGCTGCTCACCGCGACCGAGCAGCAGGGGCTCGAGGGGGTCGTGAGCAAGAGGCGCACGTCGACGTACCACTTCGGCCGCCGCACCAAGGACTGGCTGAAGTTCCCCAACCGCCCCACGTACTCCTACGTCGTGGGCGGCTGGCGACGTGAGACCGGCAGCGATACCCGGCTCGGCGCGGTCCTCGTCGGACAGCCCACGCCGCAGGGCCTGAGCTACCGGGGCCGGGTGGGAAGCGGGATCGCAGGGAGGACCGGCCAGCTGCTGCTGGAGATGCTCGAGCCGCTCGACGCCGAGTCCTCGCCGTTCTGCGACGAGGTTCCCAAGGTCGATGCCGCGGGTACGACGTGGGTGCGGCCGGAGGTGGTCGTCGAGGTGGCTGCTCTCGGGGTGACCCCCGGTGGACGGCTCCGGCAACCGAGCTACCAGGGCGTGCGCTTGGACCTGGCACCGTCAGAGCTGCGGGAGTGAGTGTGGCGAAGACCGAGGAGCAGGTGACCGTCGAGGTCGAAGGGCGGCGGCTGAAGCTGAGCAACCTCGACAAGGTGCTCTACCCGGCGACGGGGACGACCAAGGGCGAGGTGCTGCACTACTACGCCCAGGTCTCGCCCGTCCTGCTTCCTCACCTCGCGGACCGTGCGGTCACGCGGATCCGCTGGCCCAACGGCACCGGCGAGCAGAGCTTCTTCGAGAAGAACCTCCCGTCCGGGGCGCCGGACTGGCTGCGCTACGTCACGCTCTCCTCGACGGGCTCACGCGGCGGCGGTGACTCGATCGACTACCCGGTCGTCGAGGACCTCGCGGGGCTGACGTACCTCGCCAACCTCGCCTCGCTCGAGCTGCACGTGCACCAGTGGAGGCTCGGCCGCAACAACCAGCCGAAGAAGCCCGACCGGCTGGTCATCGACCTCGACCCCGGCGCCCCCGCCGGCCTTCACGAGTGCGCGCAGGTCGCTCTGCTCGTCCGCGACCGGCTGGCTGAGCTGGACCTCCCGACGGCGCCGGTCACGAGTGGCAGCAAGGGGCTGCACCTGTACGCCGCGCTGCCCGGGCGCCTCAACGCCGACGAGGTCCGCGACCTGGCCAAGAAGGTTGCCCAGGAGCTGACCAGGTCCCACCCGGACCTCGTCCTGTGGCAGATGACCAAGGCGATGCGCGGCGGCAAGGTCTTCCTCGACTGGAGCCAGAACACCAGGACGAAGACCACGATCAGCCCGTACTCCCTGCGCGGGACCGAGGCGCCGTACGCCGCGGCACCTCGCACCTGGGAGGAGGTCGAGAAGGGCGCCGCCGAGGGCGGCACGCTGAAGCAGCTGCAGATGGACGAGGTGCTCACCCGGGTCCAGGAGCTGGGCGACGTCTTCGGGGACCTGCTCCACCAGACCTGACGGGTTCCGACGGCTGCTTCGGAGGCATCGGGGGCCGGACCCGGACATGACAGACCCGCCGCTCCCGAGAAACGGCGGGACATGTCAGCAATGGCAACAGAGCACTTCTACCCTTCCAGGCCACCACTCATTCCTCGCAAACGGGGGAGAGACGCGTCTCATCGTTCACGTAGACGTCGAATCGCGAGGGCTCCTCGCGGTCAGCGCAGTCGCACGATTCCGCTCCCTGAGCCGATATACGTGGTCGTCCCCGTGTAGCGCCACCGGAAGTCGGTGCGCTTCGCCGGGTTCGTCCTCACCTTGACCACCCCGTAGCGGTTGGTCCTGTAGGCACGGACCTTCACCCACCGCTTCGTGCCGACCACACGCCTCTGCAGGACCACCGAGGCCCGCGCGAGGCCCTTGCCCCATCCGGTCTGCAAGGTCGCCTTGAGCCCGGCGCGGGTCTTCGCGTTGCCGAGACGGGTGTACACCTTCACGAGTCGCTCGGCGGTGACGGTCTTGCTGTAGTCGGCGTCCCCGAGGAACCGGACCCGGAAGGGCGCGGCCCGTGTCACCGGCGTCCTGATGTACGCGGTGCCGCTGTAGCTCGTCGTGGCCTTCGCGACGACGGAGTAGCTACCTCCGGGCGAACGACGCTCCAGCTGCACGGTGCGCCCCGCCACGGCGCTGCCGTCGTCCGCGTCCACGAGCTTGACCTTGAACGTGGTCGGGTAGCCCGTGGACGCGGTCAGCGTCAGCCTCGCGTCATGTGGCTCCAGGGCGTTCGGCGCCACCGTGACGAGCCTCGACCGCGTGGTCGTCTCCGAACCCGTAGTAGCGGTGGCGGTCACCCTCACACCGCCGTCGAAGGAGACCGGGCAGGTCAACCGGGCGGTGCCCTGGTCAAGGGAGTCCTGCACAAGGTGGCAGGCGCCCTGGTCATGGCTCCAGGTGACGGTGGCGGACTTCGAGGGCGTGACCGTGAACGTCGCGGTCTCGCCGGAGGTGACCTTCGTCGGGCCGCTCATGCTCATCGAGAGTCCGGCTTCGACCGTGTAGGTGTGCTGGACCGAGACCCGCTCGCCGGTGGAGGCCGTCACCGTCAGGTACAACACGTCCGTGCCGCTGCCTGCTGTGGCCGGGACTGCGACGGTCACCGACTTGCTGGTGCTCTCGCCCCAACCGTGCTGGCTGTACCACCGGTACGTCGGCTGCTCGGCGTTCGTGACGGTGGCGGTGAAAGTGGCCTGCTCGCCGGCCCGGACACTCGTCGGCCCGGTGACAGTGACCTGAGGAGTTCCCGCACTCACGATGTCGACGCCCGTTGTGTCAACGAGTGTCATACCGTCCTCGGCGCGGCTGGCGGTGACGGTGAAGTAGGCGAAGCCGCCCACCACCGAGGAGCCACACGTTGCCTGGATCGAGCTACCGGTCGTGCCACTGGTGATGGTGCACCCGTCCGTCCGGCCGGTCCACTCGTAGGACCAGGTCCCCTTGGCGTTCTCCAGCTCGGCGCCGAGGGTGAACGGCGACCCCTCAGGGGCGCTCGTGGGAGCGGTGAAGGCGATGCTCGGGTAGGGAGCCTGCGTGTAGGTCACATTCGTGTTGACCGTGCTCGCGGTGTACCCCGCGGGGTAGGACGCGGTGGCGGTCACCGTGGGAGCCCAGGTGTCCCAGCACCGGATCGTGAACGTCGTGCCCGACTTGGCCGCGTCGGTCTCGCACTGCGGCGTGTCCGTGGACCACTCCACCTCGGCACCGGAAGGGACGTCGGCCGTGAAGGTGATCGGGTCGCCGGCCTCGGCTGTAGTGCCGCTCGGGGTGACCCTCAAGGTCGGTGGGTCAGCCAGGCGCGGGACGGTTTCCAGGAAGGGCGAGCTCGCGGTGTTCCAGTGCGTTGCCAGATAGGAACCGGGTGCCGGGTCGGTGTTGAAGTAGTCGTCGTTGTTGCAGTCGATGTCGTGCTGCATGCCGGTGCAGATGTCCTGCACCGTGGCGGTGCCGTCGTTGTAGCACATCGTCTCTGCGCCGTCGGTGCAGTGGAAGCCTCCCGTGCCGTGCGGGGCCTCGGGCTGGACGGCGCCGAGGGTGTGCAGGAGCTCGTGGAGCGGTGCGGCGTTGTACCTGGCGTCGGTCACCCAGCACTCCAGGTCGACCCGCGCCAGCTGGGGATACCGGCCGTCGTTGAGGTTGTCCGTCGGGCTGGTGTCGGCGTACAGGGTGCCCTGACCACAGGCCATGCCATCGAGCCAGCCCATCGGGGTGTCGGCGAAGGCGAGGTACTTGCGGTTGGGCTCGAGGTAGCCCGCCTGGTTCAGGGCAGCCTCGGTCGTGGCGTGGGTGCCGGTGATGGCACCGTCCGGGAGCACGACGTTCAGCACGCTGAGGCTGCAGCTGCCGTCGTGGACCCAGCGCACCCGCCTGCCGCCTCCCGTCTCCATCGAGGACACCGCGAACGCGTCGTCGATGTAACGCATCTCGTTGCGGAGGACGGGGGCCACCTCGTCGTACCGGTCGGGCTGGTCTTCCTCGCGCACGTACATCACCTGCACACGGGCGCCGTCGGCCCCGTCTCCGGTGCACGTCTGGTCGACGTGTTCCCTGAGGTCAGGGGGCAGGACGTTCCCGGCGCTGTCCGTGACCGTTGCCGCTGTCGACGCGACGAACGCGGCGAGCTCTCGGGAGGTGACGTCGCCGGAGCCCAAGATCCTCCGCTGTACGCGCTGGGGAGGGGCGAGCGCTGCCTGCCTGTACAAGCTGAGAGTGTCCGTCTTCCGCTTTCGCACTGCTGGCGGTGGTGCTGCCTCCTCGGGGATGATCGGCCTGGGGTTGCCGGCCGCACCGACGGACACGTTTTCCGTGAGAGGGACCGGCCCAGGCACGGCGGCGGTGGCTGCCGCGGGGGCGAGCGTCAGGGTCAGGGTGGCTGCGGCCGCGGCGGCAGCAAGGCGTGTGAGGTCCACGGTTCCTTGTTCGGTTCATGGGGTTGGTGACGCGGTGGGCGCGCCATTCTCTGCCGATCTGCCATGAAATGTCCGGACATCCGGGAAAGCGGTCGAGCGCCTCAGCTGTGTCTTTGCGCCACTCGGGCATCGGCTGCCCCAGTTGTCCACAGATCCGTGGGACTGGGTCTGGTCGAACACCTCGGTCCTGGGCCAGACTCCCCTCGACAATTCTCGGGCAGTGGCGGACGGACCATGAGCGTGACCCTTGCCGACACCTACGGCGACATCGTCGAGCACCTCGACAACCAGCTGCGCGAGGTGGTGCGCCGCGACGCGATCGACCCGCAGCGGGAGGTGGGCCTGGTCCGCGGCATCGCCACGCGCCTGGTCGCCGAGCACGACCAGCGCAGTCTCACGGGGACCGTCGCGCCAGTCGGTGACCACGAGGCTGTGGTGGAGGAACTGGTCGCACGTATCGCGGGTTTCGGTCCCCTCCAGCGGTACCTCGACGACCCCGAGGTCGAGGAGATCTGGGTCAACGACCCGAGCCGGGTGTTCGTCGCCCGGGCCGGGCGACATGAGCTGACCAGCACCATCCTGACCCGCGCACAGGTCGACGAGCTCGTCGAGCGGATGCTCAAGTCCAGCGGCCGCCGGATCGACCTCTCGCAGCCGTTCGTCGACGCGATGCTGCCCGACGGACACCGGCTGCACGTGGTGCTCGAGGGCATCTCCCGCGGCTTCAGCGCGGTGAACATACGCAAGTTCGTGGTCCGAGCCTCTCGGCTGCAGGACCTGGTGTCGCTCGGCAGCCTGACCGACCAGGCCGCCCGGTTCCTCGACGCCTCGGTGCGGGCGGGCCTGAACGTCGTCGTCGCCGGCGGGACGCAGACCGGCAAGACCACCTTCCTCAACTGTCTTGCTGCCAGCATCCCTGGCGAAGACCGGGTCGTCTCGGCCGAGGAGGTGTTCGAGCTGCGCTTCAACCACCCCGACTGGGTGGCTCTGCAGACCCGCCAGCTCGGTCTCGAGGGCACGGGGGAGGTGCGCCTCCGCGACCTCGTCAAGGAGAGCCTGCGCATGCGCCCCTCACGGATCATCGTCGGCGAGGTCAGGTCGGAGGAGTGTCTCGACCTCCTGCTCGCCCTCAACGCCGGCTTGCCCGGCATGGCCTCGCTCCACGCCAACAGTGCTCGCGAGGCCCTGGTGAAGATGTGCACACTGCCGTTGCTGGCAGGCGAGAACATCGGCGCGCGGTTCGTGGTGCCGACGGTGGCGTCCTCGGTCGACCTGGTGGTCCACCTCGGCATGGACAGTCGCGGCGTACGCCGGGTCAACGAGATCGTCGCGGTGCCGGGGCGCGCGGAGAACGACGTCATCGAGACCGAGGCGGTGTTCACCAGGCAAGGGGACCGAATGGTCCGAGCGACCGGCATGCCCCCGCGTGCGGAACGCTTCGAACGCATCGGGGTCGACGTCCACGCGGTCTTGAACGGAGCCGTGTGACATGGGAGTGGCGCTTGGGCTTTGCACGGGCGTGGGCCTGCTGCTCGTCTACTGGTCCGTGGTCTCCCCACGCGTGCCGCGTCCTGGGCCCGGGCCGTCTCGGCTCGAGACGTTGATGCGGAGGGCCGGTCTGGAGAGAACCTCCCCGGGAGGTGTCGTCGCACTCTGCCTCGGGGCCTCCGCTGCTGCGGGCCTTCTCATCCAGGTCGTCTCCCGGACGTGGCCGGTGAGCACGGCGTTCGCGCTCCTCGCCGCGTACCTTCCGATCGCGGTGCTCAACGGACGTGCGCGCCGGCGCCAGCGGGAGCTGGCGGAGGTCTGGCCCGAAGCCGTCGACAACCTCGCGTCTGCGGTCCGGGCCGGCATGTCCTTGCCCGAGGGACTGGCCCAGCTCGCAGTGAGAGGGCCAGAACCGCTCCGGCCCGCGTTCGGGGCGTTCGCCGTGGACTACCAGGTGACCGGACGGTTCGGTGAGTCCCTCGACCGCCTCAAGGAGCGGCTGGCCGATCCCGTGGGCGACCGGGTCGTCGAAGGGCTGCGGATCGCCCGTGAAGTTGGAGGCGGCGAGCTGGGGCGGCTCCTCCGCAGTCTCTCCGGGTACCTACGGGAGGACGCGCGGACCCGGTCCGAGCTCGAGTCGCGACAGGCCTGGGCGGTCAACGGTGCCCGCCTCGCGGTGGCCGCGCCCTGGTTGGTGCTCCTCATGCTCTCCTTCCAGAGGGAGGTCATCTCCCGCTATGCCTCCGGCGCCGGCGTCGTGGTCCTCGTCGTGGGCGGTGCCTGCTGCCTCCTGGCCTATCGACTGATGCTCAGGATCGGCCGGCTGCCGGAGGAGAGGCGGGTCCTGTCGTGAGCCTCGCGCTGTGGGGCGTGCTCCTCGGCGGGGGCGCGGGAGTCGGACTGGTCGTCTCCGTCCGGAGCGCTCTGGCTCTCCGCCGACCCAGGCTCGAGCTCCGGGTGCTGCCCTACGTCCGTGACCTTCCGGGCGCAGGGCACGGTCCTCGGCCCATCGGTGAGCGCAGGCCCTCGGCGTTCGTTGCCGTGTTCGGGCCGACGCTCCAGTCCGGTGCCCGTGCCCTCGATCGCGTGCTCGGCGGCACGGCTTCGGTGCGGCGGCGTCTCGAGCGAGCCAACCTGCCCATGACCGTCCACGACTTCAGGGTCGAGCAGGTGGTCTGGGGCCTTCTGTCGTTCTCGGTCGTGGCCGCTGTGTCGGTCCTCCTGGCCCTCCATGACCCCGGACGCGCGGTGCCCCTGCTGGTGCTGTGCGTCATCGCCTTCGTGCTCGGAGCGTTGTGGCGCGAGAACCGACTCACCGCTCGCGTACGCACCAGGGAGCGTCTCATGCTGGCGGAGTTCCCGACGGTCGCCGAGCTCCTCGCACTCGCGGTGGCCGCAGGCGAGGGGCCGGTCTCGGCTCTGGACCGGGTCGTGACCCGCAGCCGTGGGGAGCTCTCCGTGGAGCTCGCGGGCGTCCTGGCCTCGGTCCGCACAGGGACCCCGATCACGCGCGCGCTCGACGACCTCGCGACCCGCAGCGGACTCCCGGTCGTCGCTCGATTCGCCGAGGCGGTGGCCGTAGCCCTGGAGCGGGGAACGCCGTTGACCGAGGTGATGCACGCGCAGGCGGCCGACGTCCGTGAGGCCGGCCGGCGGGCGCTGATCGAGGCGGGGGCGCGCAAGGAGGTCTTGATGATGGTTCCGGTGGTCTTCCTGGTCCTTCCGGTGACTGTGCTGTTCGCGTTCTGGCCAGGGGTCGTCGGTCTGCGGCTCGTGACGCCGTGAGGCCGTTTGTTCGGAAGGGAAGACACGATGGTGGAGCTGTTCTTGCGGTGGCGTGCGGCGCTGTCCGCGCAGGCCGGGGCGCATCGGGACGAACGCGGTGACGTGCCCGGATGGGTCCTCATAACCGTGATGACGGCGGGGCTGGTGACCGTGCTCTGGGCTGTCGCGGGTGACGTGCTGAGCCAGATGCTCACCGACGCACTGCGCTCGGTGTCGAGCTGACGGTGCCGCGACGCCGGTCCCGGTCCGAGCATGGCTCGGCCGTGGTCGACTTCGTCCTGGTGCTCGTCGTGCTGGTGCCGCTGTTCCTCGGCATCCTGCAGGTGGCGCTCGTCCTCCATGTCCGCAACACACTGACCTCTGCGGCTGCTGAGGGAGCTCGTCACGCCGCGACGGTCGACCGGCCGCTCGAGTCCGGGGTGGAGCGGACCAGGGCCCAGATCGCCGGTGCGATCTCCGCGAGGTTCGCCCGGGACGTCACCGCGACCCAGACCGTGCTCGACGGCATGCCGGTGGTCCGGGTCGAGGTCGTGGCAGAGGTTCCCGCCCTCGGTCTCTGGGGTCCTGGGGTGGGGCTTGCCGTGTCAGGGCACGCGATCGAGGAGACCGCACCGTGAGGCGGCGCGGCCAGGCGGGCAGCGCGCTGGTCGAGTTCACCTGGCTGGCGATCCTGCTGATGGTGCCGCTGCTGTACATCGTCCTGACGGTCTTCGAGGTGCAGCGGTCCGCGTTCGGGGTGAGCACTGCCGCGCGTGCAGCGGGTCGTGCCTTCACCCAGGCGCCGAGCGAGGCAGTGGCGCTGGATCATGCCACGGCTGCCGCGACGCTGGCGCTCCGCGACCAGGACCTGGAGGTGGACCGGCGCGCCTTGGAGGTGACCTGCGTCCCGGACCCGTCCAACTGCCTGGCCCCGGGGTCCGTCGTGACCGTCTCGGTGGCCTACCCAGTGCCGCTGCCGTTGCTGCCGAGCACCCTCGGAGGTCAGCGGCCGAGCATCCGGGTCGAGGCGGAGCACACCGTTCCTTACGGGACCTTCCGGGAGGACCGCCCGTGACCTGCCTGCACCCGAGGCGACGCCGGAGTGAGAACGGTCAGACGGCCGTCCTGATCGTCGGGTTCGTCCTGGTGATCGCGATGACGGTGGTGGTGGTCGTCGACGCGACGGCGGCGTACCTGCGACGACAGGCCTTGAGCTCCCTTGCCGACGGCGCCGCGCTGGCAGCGGCGGACGGTATCGCGGGCGAGCAGGTCTACACGTCGGGCCTGGGCGAGCGCGCGCACGTGGACCCGGAGGTGGCTCGTGCGCTGGTCGAGTCCCATCTCTCGTCCGTCGGTGCGAGCCGGCAGTACCCAGGGCTCGTCCACACCGTCGAGGTCGACGGTGAGCGTGTCGTCGTACGCCTCGGAACGACGCTGGACCTCCCGCTGCCGCTGCCGGGAGTGGCATCCGAGACCCGCGTGACCGCCATCGCTGCGGCCGTCGTAGCCGTCAGCGACTGACGTGCCCGGGTGAGCCCCCTAGTGCAAACGGGCTACACGCGGAGGGATGTTTGAGTCAGGACAAACCAGGACAGGATGGCACTAGCGCGGCAGGACAACCCTTGACGAGGGTTGCCTGACGCGCTTTAGTGCAAAGACGTGGTCAAGCAAAAGTGCCACGAACAGATCAATCCAGAGTAGGTAGTAAGCATGAACGCTTCGCCTGAGCTTCAAGAGCAAGAACTGGAAGGATCCCCGGCCCCCGTCCCCTCAGAAGCGGTTGACGAGGCCGACCGTAGCGAGATCACGGCGCGACTGCTGGCCCAGATCGCCGAGACCACCGACGAGGTGGAGCAGAAGCGTCTGCGCGACGAGATCGTCGTTCTCAACATGGGTGTGGCGCGAGCCATCGCCTCCCGGTACCGCGACCGCGGCATCTCCCGTGACGACCTGTTGCAGGCCGCCTACGTCGGCCTGGTCAAGGCCGTCCAGGGGTTCGACCCCTCCTTCGAGCGGGACTTCCTCTCCTACGCCGTGCCCACGGTGACCGGGGAGGTCAAGCGCTACTTCCGCGACTTCGGGTGGACGGTGCGTCCGCCGCGTCGCATCCAGGAGCTGCAGGCGCAGATCTCGCGCGCCTCCAACGAGCTCTCCCAGACCCTGCACCGTTCGCCGAAGCCGCGGGAGGTGGCGGAGTTCCTCGGCATCGACGTGGACTCGGTGATCGAGGCGCTCGCCGCGGACGGCTGCTTCACGCCCGCCTCGCTGGACGTGCCGGTCGGTGAGGACGGCAGCGGCTCGCTGGGTGAGCTGCTCGGTGGTGAGGACGCCGACCTGGGTCGTGCCGAGGCGCGGATCCTGCTGGGCCCGGCGGTGCGCAAGCTCAAGGAGCGTGACCGCAGGATCATCGAGCTGCGGTTCTTCTACGGCTGGACCCAGGAGCAGATCGCCCAGGACATCGGGGTGACCCAGATGCAGGTCTCGCGGCTGCTGTCGCGGATCCTCTCCGACCTGCGCGCCG
>Ga0208537_1000026_pt1 | contig 22803 bp, 20 predicted proteins | sample MayberrySE_TuleA_FD_185672 | JGI IMG/M metagenome (GOLD analysis project Ga0208537, IMG submission 185672) | Natural and restored wetland microbial communities from the San Francisco Bay, California, USA, that impact long-term carbon... | ecosystem: Environmental > Terrestrial > Soil > Wetlands ...
CGGTCAGCAACCGACTCACCGCCGCCGGCCGGGACCACGTGGTTCTCGACCGCGGAGACGTCGCCGAGCGCTGGCGCTCTGAGCGGTGGGACTCCCTCCACCTGCTCACCCCGAACTGGATGACCCGGCTGCCCGGCTGGAGCTACACCGGCCCGGACGCGGAGGGGTACATGGCGGCCCGTCAGTTCATCTCTCACCTCGAGCGGTACGCCGAGTCCTTCGCCGCGCCGGTCCGGACCGGGACCACAGTCCTCGCCGTCACGCCTACCGCGCGCGGCTACCGGGTCGTCACGGACCAGGGGACGTGGGACGCCCGCCACGTGGTGGTCGCCACGGGCCCGTGGGGCAAGCCTCGCGTCCCGGACTGCATGGAGTCGCCGGCCGGCGACCTGCACGTGACCACCGCCTCGAGCTACCGGAACCCGGACGCGCTGCCCGACGGCGGAGTTCTCGTGGTGGGCGCCTCGTCGTCAGGGGTCCAGATCGCGGACGAGCTGGCGCGCTCGGGACGGCACGTCGCCCTGGCGGCCGGCCGGCACACCCGGATGCCCCGCCGCTACCGCGGGATGGACATCTTCTGGTGGCTCGAGCGGACCGGGCGCCTGTCCCGCACCATCGACGATGTCCGCGACCGGGTAGCCGCCCGCAACGAGCCCTCGATGCAGCTCGTCGGGCGTAACGAGCCCGACCGCTTCGTCGAGAGCCTCGACCTGGCGTCGCTCGCCGATCGCGGGGTTCGCGTCACCGGGCGGCTGCGGGGCCTCGCCGGGGGGATCGCGTCGTTCGAGGACAACCTCGCGGCCTCGGTCGCCGAGTCGGACCTGCGTATGCACCGGTTCCTCGACGTCGTCGACGAGCACATCGACGCCACTGGCCTCACCTCCGAGGTCTGGGCCCCGGTGCGGCCACGGGCGTTCGTCCCGCGTGAGGTGTCGACGAGGCTCGACCTGAAGGCGGAGGGCATCCACACGGTGCTGCTCGCCACGGGATACCGGCCACACCACCCATGGCTGCGGGTCCCGGTCACGACCGCCGACGGCTCCATCCGCCAGCACCGTGGCATCACCCCCGCCTCTGGTCTGTACGTGGTGGGCCAGCGCTTCCAGCACCGCCGCGACTCAGGCTTCATCGACGGTGCCAGGCACGACGCCGAGCACGTCGTCGCACACATCTCCGCCCGCCGATCGCTCGACCCCACCCCGAGGTGAAAGTCATGACCAGCTCCTACGACGTCGTCGTCGTCGGCGCCCGCGTGGCCGGCGCGTCCACCGCCCTGCTGCTCGCGCGCGCCGGACTCAAGGTCGCGCTGGTGGACCGCGCCGCCTACGGCAGCGACACCCTGTCCACGCACGGACTGATGCGTGCCGGAGTCCTGCAGCTCTCCCGGTGGCAGGTGCTGCCGGAGGTCGTTGCCTCCGGGGCCCCGCCGGTGGAGAAGACCCTGTTCCACTACGCGGACGGGGACATGGTGCAGGTTTCCATCCGGCCCAGCCCCGGGGTGGACGCCCTCTACGCGCCACGCCGCCACGTGATCGACCGGATCCTCGTGGATGCCGCGGCAGCGGCCGGCGTCGACGTGTGTCACGGGGTGACCGTCACCGGTCTGCTCGAAGGTCAGGACGGCCGGGTGGCCGGTGTCCGCGCGACCACCCGTGGCGGCGTGGACCTGGAGATCGGGGCGCGGCTGACCGTGGGCGCGGACGGCATCCGCTCGGTCGTCGCGGAGCAGGTCAGCGCCCGGGCCGAGCGGCGGGCCACTGCCGGGGCAGCGGCGCTGTACCGCTACCACGCCGACTTCTGCGTGGCCGGGTACGAGTGGGCCTACGGACCCGGCGTCGCGGCGGGCATGATCCCCACCAACGACGGGCAGACCTGTGTCTTCGTCTCGACGACGCCGTCCCGGATGCGAGAGCTGCGCCGTGACGGCACGGAGCAGGCCTTCGAGACCCTCTTCGCGGCAGCGGCGCCGGACCAGGTGCCCCGCCTGCACATGTCCACCCCGGTGGGACGGGTGCACGGGTGGGGCGGGCTACGCGGCTTCGTCCGCCGTTCGTGGGGTCCCGGCTGGGCGCTCGTCGGTGACGCCGGCTACTTCAAGGATCCCATCACCGCGCACGGCATGACCGACGCACTACGCGACGCCGAGCTGCTCGCCAACGCGGTCGTGGAGGCCGCCGCGGGCGTCCGTCCCGAGGCCGACACCCTGGCCGGCTACCAGCGCCAGCGCGACCGGTTGTCGAGCACCTTCTTTGACACCACCGACCAGATCGCCGCGTACGACTGGGACATGGCGCGGATCCGGCGGCTGCTGCGACAGGTGAGCTCCGGGATGACCGACGAGATCGAGTTCCTCGAACGGCTCCCGGTTCGTCCCGGAAGCGGCACGAACGCGCAGGTCATCCCACCTGACAGGGCGCTGGCCCGGGAGTAGCGTTACTGCGTTCCTATCGAGATCGGGCCCTTTCGTCATGCACGTGCGCATCGACACGCTCGGGGGATTCTCGGTGACGGTCGACGGCGTCGCCGTAGCCGACGACGCCTGGAGCCGCCGTCACGCAGCCGGCCTGGTCAAGCTCCTGTCCCTGGCACGCGGACGGCGCATGCACCGTGAGCAGGTGATCGACGCGCTGTGGCCGGACGTCTCCGTGGACGCTGCGGGGCCGCGGTTGCACAAGGCGGCCCACTATGCCCGGCGCGCGCTCGGGGACCACGCCCGCACCATCGTTCTCCGCCACGACCTGGTGACGCTGCTCCCCGACGCCGAGGTCGACGTCGACGCCCTCGGGTTCCGCGCCGAGGCGGAGGCCGCCCTCGCGGAGCAGTCGAAGGAGCGCGGGGTCGAGGCACTGCGTCGGTACACCGGACCGCTGCTGCCCGAGGACGTCTACGAGGCGTGGACCGAGGAGGCCAGGGAGTCGCTGGCCACGCTGCACGGCGAGGTGCTCCGCCTGACCGGTCGCTGGGAGGACCTCGTCCGGCAGGACCCGACGGACGAGGAGGCGCACCTGGCGGTCGTGCGGGCGGCGGCCGAGCGAGGCGACGTCCGGGGCGCTCTCCGACAGCTCGAGCGGATGGACCAGGCGCTGCGCCGGGAGCTGGGCACGGCACCGAGCCCGGCCGCCGAGGCGCTTCGCAGGTCTCTTCTCGAGCAGCCTGCGGTCGAGCGTCAGTTGGCACCCGCGGCACCTGGCGGCAACCGGCTGGTGGGCCGGCGTGAGACGGGTGACGTGCTGCGGGAGCGGCTCGCCCAGGCTGACGAGGGACGCGGCAGCACCCTGCTCCTGACGGGACCTCCGGGGGTGGGCAAGTCCTCGGTGCTCGAGCTGGCCGTGGCACTGGCGGCGCAGCGGGGGTGGCGCATCGGACGTGGCACAGCGTCGGCCGTGGAGGGGCCCTGGCCCTACGCGCCCGTTCTCGAGGCACTCGGTGACCTGTGCCGCAAGCACCCTTCGCTCCTCGACGGACTTGACGACAACTACCGGCAGGAGCTCGACCATGCGCTCTCCGCGCGCGAGGTGAGCTGGAGCGGGGAGTCGGCCCACCAGCGCCTCTTCGTGGCCGCGGCCGAGCTGCTCCGGCTGGCGTCTGCGGGGCACGGGCTCCTGCTGGTCGTGGACGACGTCCACGAGGCCGACGAGGCGTCGCTCCGTCTTCTGCACTACCTCGCCCGGTGCGCGCTCGGGGAGAGAGCGGTCGTCGCCCTGGCGCACCGCTCGGGTGGCGGCGAGGCCCTGGAGGACATGCAGGCAAGCATGATCTCGCGGGGGATCGGCACCCGTGTCGAGCTCAAGCCCCTGGGAGAGGCGGCCACTCGGCGACTCCTGGCTCAGCGGTTCCCCGCGCTCGACGAGGACGCCGTAGGCCGGATCTGGGCTCTGAGCGGGGGCCTGCCGTTTACAGCGCTCGAGCTGGCGCGTGCCACGGCCGAGGGGCGGCCCGAGAACGCAGGGGCCGGACTACCCCGGTCGGCGCAACGCACCTTCCAGCGGGTGGCCATGCTGGGCAACAGCTTCACCACCGACGAGCTGCTCGCCGTGGCAGGCGTCGACGAGGAGGAGGCCTACCGTCATCTGGAGGTGGCCTTGGCCGGTCTCGTCGTCGAACCCGCGGACACCGGTTACCGCTTCCGGCACGCCCTCGTCCGGGAGGGGCTCCTGGGCTCCATGTCACCGCACGCGCGGGCGGCGGCACGTCAGCATGTCGCCGAGACGTTGGCAGCTCTCGGTGCGGCGCCGGCGCGGGTGGCGCACCAGTTCCTCGCGGCCGGGCAACCCCTCCAGGCGATCCCCTACGTGCTCCCCGCCGTCGAGACCGCCGGTGCGCTCGGCGCGTACCGCGACGCCCTCGCCCTCGTGGACGCCGTGCGTGAACGAGCCTCGGGGGAGCAGCTCGCGCGGCTGCTCGCCCGTCGCGGGGACCTTCTGATGGCACTGGGCGACCCCGGATCGGTCGCGGCGTACCGCGAGGCCATCCCCGTGACGTCCGGGGTGGAGCAGCGGCTCGTGCGCGCGCGGCTTGCTCGCGCGGCATGCTTCACGGGTGACTTCGAGACCGCCCGTACGGCGCTCGAGGGCCTCAAGCCGGAGCACGACGCCGCCGACGGGCCGATCCTCCTGGCGCGGGGCAACCTCTCGTACTTCACCGGCGACATCGATGCCGCCTGGGACGCTGCCTCCGCCGCCCGCCGCATACTGCTGACAGCGGAGGACCCGTGGCACTACGTGGACCTCGTCGCCCTGCAAGGGCTCATCGCCCATCAGCGCGGGGAGTGGTTCGAGCGGTTCCGTCTCGAGCTGCGGCGCACCCAGGGCAGCGCGGGCCTCGCGACGGCACTGTTCGACGCCCACCTGTGCGTCGCCGAGTACCTCCTCTACGGGCCCGTGCCGTACTCCGAGGTAATCGAGCAGGCCGAGGGGCTGCGCCGGCGGGCCTCGCACTTCGGTGCCCTCCGAGGGGTGGCGTTCGCCACCGCGCTCATCGGGGAGGCGGCCCTCCTCATGGGCGACCTCGACCTCGCAGAGCGCGAGCTCCAGGAGGCCGTCGACCTGCATCGGGACGCGGACGCCGCGGCGGGAGAGGCACACAGCCTGCAGCGTCTCGCCGAGGTCCGGCTCGCCCGAGGTGACCGCGCGGAGGCCCACCGACTTCTCGACCGTGCGCTTCCCCTCGCCCGGTGGTCGGTGATCGGCATGCACCTGCTCCAGCGGATCTACGGGACGATGATCGCCGCGGCCCCCGACCCCTGCGCCGCACGGGCCGTGGTGGACATGGCCGAGGCGACCTTGGGGGAGACCGACGCCTGCCCGTTCTGCGACGTGATGCTCGCGGTGCCGGCCAGCATCGCCTGCGCGGACACCCTGGATGTCGAGGGTGCACGGCGGCACCTCGCGGTCGCGGAGGAGTCGGCCACCCGTTGGGAGGGACGGGCCTGGGACGCTGCCGTGCTCGAGGCCCGCGCCCACCTGGCCCGGGCGGAGGGGAGGGCGGAGGACTTCCGAGTGAGCCTCGCCGAGGCGGCCCGTCTGTTCGCCGTCTCCGGACACCCCCTCGAGGCAGAGCGGTGCTCACGCGCGGCCCGTGACCTCGCGCCGACGCCCGTGCCAGTATGAGCCTCTGCCAGGTGAGGTCCGCCGTCCCCGGCTTCGCGGGGTAGAGGCTGACGATCTCGCCAACTCGCCCTTGTGCGGGATGCGTCGCTTTTCGGCCTTCGGGGCAAGATTCTCGTAGGCAAATGGCATCGGAACCTTGAAATCCGTCGCGGGCGCGGTGCCATACTTCGGTTATGTCGTCCCAGCCGGTCGGTGATCTCGGGTCTCCGGCGGTCTCCCTTCGCGGACTGCGCAAGTCCTTCGGCGCGGTGAACGCCGTCGACGGTATCGACCTCGACATCGCCGACGGAGAGTTCTTCTCCATGCTCGGCCCATCCGGATCGGGCAAGACCACCGTGCTCCGCCTCGTTGCCGGGTTCGAGTCTCCCACCGCGGGAGCGGTCGTCCTCGGCGGTCGCGACGTGACCCGAGAGCCGCCCTTCGCCCGGGACGTCAACACGGTCTTCCAGGACTACGCGCTCTTCCCGCACATGAGCGTGCTCGAGAACGTCGAGTACGGACTGCGCGTGAAGAAGGTCGGGCGGGCCGAGCGGCGTACCCGCGCCCAGGAGGCGCTCGAGACCGTCCGGCTCGGTGAGTACGGCGTCCGCAGGCCGCATGAGCTCTCCGGCGGCCAGCGGCAGCGTGTCGCGCTGGCACGGGCGCTGGTCAACCGGCCGAAGGTGCTCCTCCTCGACGAGCCGCTCGGTGCGCTGGACCTGAAGCTGCGCCGGGAGATGCAGATCGAGCTCAAGCAGCTGCAGCGCGAGGTGGGCATCACGTTCGTCTTCGTCACCCACGACCAGGAAGAGGCGCTCACGATGAGCGACCGGATCGCGGTCTTCAACAGCGGCCGGATCGAGCAGGTGGCGACCCCTGTCGAGCTCTACGAGCGGCCCGAGACGAGCTTCGTGGCCGGCTTCGTGGGGACCTCCAACCTCCTCGAGGGAGAGGTAGCCGAGCAGCTCATCGGCGAGCGAGGCACCTTCGGCATCAGGCCCGAGAAGATCCGGCTGCGCGAGGCCGGCGAGCCCGCTCCGACTCCCGCCTCGAACGGCCACGAGTGCGCGGCGAAAGGCACCGTCCGCGAGGTCGTCTACCTCGGCTCCGCGACGCACTCGGTCGTCGACCTCGACGTCGGCGGGCGGCTGACCGTTCTCCAGCAGAACCTGGAGAGCTCCATGGACCACGCGCTGGCCTACCGGGGTGAGGACGTCATCCTCACCTGGCAGCGCGTGCACGTCGTGACCTTGGGCGGTCCGGGACCGGCGACGGAACAACACACCGGGTGACACATCCACTGAGGAGAGCCCATGAAGAAGATGACAGCGCTGGCCAGTGTCTGCGCACTCGGCCTCGTGCTCGCCGCGTGCGGGACCACCGACGAGGGTGAGGGCGGTAACGGCGGGGAGAACGGCACCACGGCTACCGGCGGTTTCGAGGCCCCAGACCTACCGATGAAGGAGGAGATCGGGGAGTACGAGGGCGAGGTCAACATCCTCGCCTGGCCGGGCTACGCCGAGGACGGCAGCAACGACCCCAAGGTCGACTGGGTGACGCCGTTCGAGGAGGAGACCGGCTGCGAGGCCAACGTCAAGTACTTCGCCACCTCCGACGAGGCGGTCAACCTGATGAAGACCGGCGCCTACGACGTGGTCTCCGCCTCGGGCGACGCGAGCCTGCGGATGATCGCCGCCGCCGACGTGGAACCGGTCAACACGGACCTGATCGAGAACTACGCCGACGTCTACGACTTCTTGAAGGACCGAGACTGGAACTCCGTCGGCGGACAGATGTACGGCGCCCCGCACGGGTACGGCGCGAACCTCCTCATGTGGCGCACCGACATCGTGAAGCCGGCTCCGACGAGCTGGGGCGCCGTCTTCGAGGAGGACTCGCCCTACTCGGGCAAGATCACCGCCTACGACTCGCCCATCTACATCGCCGACGCGGCGCTGTACCTCATGAAGACCCAGCCCGACCTCGGCATCGAGAACCCCTACGCACTCGACGAGGAGCAGCTCCAGGCCGCGGTCGACCTGCTCAAGGCACAGCGGGAGAACGTCGGGGAGTACTGGTCGGACTACCTCAAGGAGATCCAGGCCTTCACCACGGGCGACTCGGTGCTCGGCACCACCTGGCAGGTCATCGCGAACGTCGCCCAGTCCCAGGACGTCCCGGTCGACGTGGTCCTCCCGGAGGAGGGCGCCACAGGCTGGTCGGACACCTGGATGGTCGGCGCCAAGTCTCCGAACAAGAACTGCGCCTACGCCTGGCTGAACCACATCATCAGCCCCGAGGCGAACGCAGCGGTCGCGGAGTACTTCGGTGAGTCCCCGGCCAACCCGAAGGCGTGCGACCTGACCGCGGACGAGAAGCACTGCGAGACCTTCCACGCCGGCGAGGAGGACTACGCGGAGCAGATCTGGTATTGGACCACGCCGATCGAGGAGTGCATCGACGGCCGGACCGACGTGACGTGCACGGACTACGGCCGATGGACGCAGGCCTGGACCGAGGTCAAGGGCTGAGCCGTTGGCCCACCTCCTGCACCGCAGGCCAGGGCTCCGTCTCGGGCTGCTCCTCACGCCACCGATGCTGTGGCTCGGGGTGGCCTATCTCGGAGCCCTGGCCGCGCTGTTCCTCACCTCCCTGTGGGGCCAGAACAGCTTCACCGGGGAGATCGAGCGGACCTGGACCCTGGACAACTTCCGGGACCTGTTCACGATCGAGGTCTACCGCACGATCACGTGGCGCACGCTCGCGGTCGCCGCGCTGGTCACCGTGGTGGACGCGCTGATCGCCTTCCCGATCGCGCTCTACATGGCGAAGGTCGCCTCGCCGCGCGTCCAGCGCCTTCTCGTCATCGCCGTGCTGATGCCGCTGTGGGCCAGCTACCTGGTGAAGGCCTACGCCTGGCGGGGGATGCTCTCGGAGAACGGGCTGGTCTCGTGGGTGGCAGCGCCTTTCGGGCTCGACTCCCCGGGCTACGGGCTCACGGCCACGATCATCACGCTGGCCTACCTCTGGCTGCCCTACATGATCATCCCTGTCTACGCGGGACTCGAGAGGCTGCCGGACTCCCTGATCGAGGCCTCGTCCGACCTCGGCGCGAGCGCCGCCCACACGCTGCGCCGGGTCGTGCTGCCGATGGCCTTCCCGGCGATCGTCGCCGGCGCGATCTTCACCTTCTCGCTGTCGATGGGTGACTACATCGCCGTGCGCATCGTGGGCGGGGCGAACCAGATGCTCGGCAACGTCGTCTACGACAACGTCGGTGCGGCCAACAACCTGCCGTTCGCCGCCGCCGTGGCCACCGTCCCGGTCGTCGTCATGCTCGTCTTCCTCGGCGCGGCACGCAGGACCGGCGCACTGGAGAACCTATGACCCTGTCCCGAGGCGCCCGCGCGCTGCTCCTCGCGTTCACCCTGATGGCGCTGGTCGTGGTCTACACGCCGCTGCTGCTGGTCATCGTCAACTCCTTCAGCGTCAGCAGGACGTTCGCGTGGCCACCCACCGAGTTCACCCTGCAGTGGTGGGAGGTGGCCGCCCGGTCCCAGGGCGCCCGCGAGGCCTTGTGGGTCAGTGTGCAGGTGGCTCTCGTTGCGACGTTCGTCGCGCTCGTGCTGGGGACCATGGCGGCGCTCGCGCTCCAGCGGTTCCACTTCTTCGGGCGCAACACGGTCTCGCTGCTGATCATCCTTCCGATCGCGCTGCCGGGCATCGTCACGGGTATCGCCCTCAACAACGCCTTCCGCACCATCTTCGGGTGGGACCTGGGCTTCCTGACGATCGTGGTCGCCCACGCGACGTTCTGCATCGTGACGGTCTTCAACAACGTGCAGGCCCGGTTGCGACGGCTCGGGGGCAACCTCGAGGAGGCCTCGATGGACCTCGGGGCGGGCACCTTCACCACGTTCCGCCTGGTCACCTTCCCGATGCTGCGCTCGGCGCTCCTGGCGGGTGGTCTGCTCGCGTTCGGGCTGTCCTTCGACGAGATCATCGTGACCACGTTCACCGCGGGCGCCCAGCAGCAGACACTGCCGATCTGGATCTTCAACAACCTCTTCCGGCCGAACCAGGCCCCGGTCGTGAACGTCGTGGCGGCCGTCCTGGTCATCGCCTCGATCATCCCGATCTGGATCGCCCAGCGACTCTCGGGCTCGACGAGCGAGGGTCTCACCGGTGCACGGTGAGGCGGTCCGGGCGGCTCAGTAGCCCTTCGGCTTCTCGGGGACGTAGAGCCACACCCGGAACAGCCGGTCGAGCTGCTTTCCCGACACGCGCTCGGCGAGCGCGTGGAAGTCCCTCGTGGTCACCGAGCTGTGCGCGTTCTGGGCCGCCCAACGGCGCAGGATCGTGAAGAACGCCTTGTCGCCGACGCGCTCGCGCAGGACCTGGAGCGTCATGGCTCCCCGGTCGTAGACCGGCGACGCGAAGAGCTTGCCCACCGAGCCGGGATCCCCCGGAGGAACCTTCCAGAAGGCGGCCTTGGGGCCGTAGATCCGGTAGAGGAAGCGGAACTGACGATGAGGCGTCCGCGGCTTCTTGTAGCGCCAGCCGTCGTAGAGCCACTCGGCGTAGGTGGCGAACCCCTCGTTGAGCCAGATGTCGCTCCAGTCCGACGGGGTGACGGAGTTGCCGAACCACTGGTGCGCGATCTCGTGGGCGATCATGTAGCCCGGTGCCACGCCCGGCATCACCGGACGACTCTGTGTCTCCAGCGCGTAGCCGACGTCCACGCGGTCGATGATCATGCCGGAGGTCGCGAAGGGGTAGGTGCCGAAACGCCGCTGCATGAAGTCCACGATGCCGCGAAGCTGCCGGCGGGCCTGTCGCTCCTTCGACAGCTTCGCGTCGACGAAGGTCAGCAGCGGGATCCCGGAAGCGCTCTTGCCGCGGAACATCCGATAGCGCCCGATGGACACGGTCGGGAGGTACGACGCCATCGGCCGGTCCTCGTGCCAGTGCCACACACTGCGCTTCTCACCCACCGTCCGGCGTAGGAGGCGGCCGTTGGAGGCGGCCTTGAGCCGGTTGGGCACGTCGACGGAGATGGTGTAGGTGGCCTTGTCACGAATCGTGTTGTTGACCGGGAACCACGTCTCGGACCCGAACGGCTCCGAGAGGGCGGTGGCGCCGTCCTTCGTGGCGATCCAGCCGGTGCGCCCGAGCTGCCTGTGCCGGTAGGGCGCCGGCTTGCCGGCGTAGCGGACCCTGACCCTGAACGGCGTGCCTCTGGGGATCGAGACCCTGGGGGTCACGGTGAGCTCGAACCCGTCGCGCGACCAGTTCGCCTCGGTGCCGTTCACGGTGATGCCCTGCACCGCGAGGTCCTGGAGCTCGAGGTTGAAGGCCGACAGGTCCTGGGTCGCGGTGGCCCGCACCTCGGTGGTCGCCGCGATGCTGCGCGTGGCGGCCCGCCACCGCACGTCGATGTCGTAGTGACCCACGTCGTAGCCGCCGTTGCCTCGCGCGGGCATCACGGTGTCACCCGACCTCGACGAGCCCGGCGTCGGCTCGAGGGCCTGAGCCGCCGGCATCGGGAGGACTGTCAGCGCGGCGACGACGAGCAGGCTCAACGGGCGGCGGGGGAGAGGTGGACGCACGCGAGCAGGTTAACCGCCCGTGGGGCACCGGCGTCCGTGGACCGCTCGCATTGTGACCGGATCGACCACCGGTGCCCTCAGAACTCGACCCGGCTCGCGAGCAGCCGTTGCTCGGCCACCGTGTCACCGGTGCACGTGATCGCCGGGGACCCGACGCGTCCGGACAGCATCCGGCAGGTCTCGACCGCGTCCGCCTCCAACGTGGCCCGCGGCGACCCGGCGCCGAGGTGCCACCTCGCTGCGCCGTGCCCTGAGAGCACGAGAGTGGTCGGGGGTCCGTCCCAGATCCGGGTGAGGTCGCGCACGACCTGGGCCACGACGTCCGCCTCCGTCGGGGTGGTTGCCGGCTCCCGTCCGGTCGCACGGGCGATGTCGATGCGGTGCATCCACACGTCGCGCGGGTAGATGACGTCCACGAGGTAGGCGAACGTCGAACCCGGCGGCAGCCCGGCGGACTCCGGGAGGGCGCGGTTGCGGACCAGCCGGGGCAGCCTGCGGCGGGCGCGGGCGGCCCTGGGCCCCAGCACCGCGAGCTCGGCCAGCAGCTCACGCGGGGTCGCGTCCCGGCGGTCCTCGAGCTGCAGCTCGTTGAGCGCGTCGACCTGTGCGAGGTGGGTCGAGCGGCGTCGTGCGAGCGCCAGATGGCGGACGAGGACCCGAGGGTGGGCCCCCTCGTCCATGGCACCCGTGACGTGGGCGACGACGTCACGAACGGTCCACGCCGTGCAGTCGGTGGGCAGCTCCCACTCGGGCGGCGTGAGCTCGCGGAGAAGGGCGAGGAGCGCGTCGAGCTCGCCGACGGCCACCTCGTAGGCACGGTCGGGAGCCGAAGGAGTGAGTGTGTCGGTCATGACTTGGACCTCGATCCGTATCGGGTTTCGAGAGTGGACACGAGCGGTTCCACGAGGGCGGCCATACGTCCGGCCCGGAGGGGCACGTCCGGCTCGTTCGACAGGCGCTGGCTGACCAGGCCTGTGACCATCAGCATCCAGAGGTCGACCACCTCCGCGACGTCGGTGCCCGTGCGCAGGTGCCCGTCCCGCAGGAGCCGGTCGAAGACGCGGGTGGTCTGGTCGCGCAGAGCGACCGCCTCGGCGTAGGACTCGGGTGTGGGCTGCCATCGCGGCACCGGCCGCCAGAACATCAGCTGGGAGTACGCCGGATGGGCCGATGCCCACTCCAGGCACCGGGTCATCGCCCCCTCGAGCCAGTCGTCCAGCCGGATGTCCGCGGGCAGCGGCCCGTCGTACTCCCGCATCACCTCTCCGAACGCCCGCCAGCCTCGGGCGAAGACCTCGTCGTAGAGCGCGGCCTTGGACGGGAAGTAGACGTACAGGGAGGGGGTGCGCATGTGCATCCTGCGGGCGACCTCGCCGAGGCTGAGCCCTGCGGCGCCGTCGGAGGCCATGAGGGCAAGGGCGTGCTCGACGACCTCGTCGCGGGTCTGGCGGTGCCGGCGACGGCGACGGTCGGGGAGCTGTGTGCTCATACAAGAAGGATTACCTAATGGCATTAGGTCAGAGAAGGGTTCACCCAGCTGGTCCAGCCCGCTCGGGCGTGACCAAGGACACCGTCGGGGCTCGGCAGGCAGGTGGAGACCAGTCCGGTCCAGCCGTCAAGATGGAGCCCGTGCTCGAGACGAGAGATATCTACAAGACCCTCGACCTGTGCCTGCGCGTGGGGGAGGTGCTGCTCTCGTCGGGCGCCGGCGCCGCCGACGTGACGGCCACGATGCTCTCGCTCGCGCACGGGCTGGGCCTGCGCAACGCCGACGTGGACGTCACCTTCACCGCGCTGTCGATGAGCTACCAGACGAGCTTCGACGAGCCGGCCCTGATCCAGGTCCGCAACGTGCGCTACCGCGACATCGACTACGAGGACCTCACCGAGGTCGACCACCTCATCACCGAGGTGCTCAGAGGCGACCTGGACCGTGACGAGGCGCGACAGCGTCTCGCGAGGGTCGTCTCGTCTGGCCACCGCCTGCCCCGGTGGGCGGTAACGCTGGGGTGGGGGACGACCGGGCTCGGGATCGGACTGCTCCTCGGCGGCGACCTGATCGTCGTGACGATCGCGTTCCTCGCAGCCGCGGGCATCGACCTGCTCAAGAAGTGGATGTCGCGGCGGCGGCTGCCGGTGTTCTACCAGCAGGTGGCCGGAGGCCTGTTCGCCACGTCGTTCGCGGTCGGCACCGCCGCGACGCAGCTGCCCGTGGACCCCTCACTCGTCGTGACGGCCAACATCATCATGCTGCTGGCCGGGATCGGGTTCATGGGCGCGATCCAGGACGCCCTGAGCGGCTTCTACATCACCGCCGGCGCCCGCCTTCTCGAGGCGCTCCTGGCCACGGCCGGGATCATCGCCGGCGTCAGCGGCGGGCTGACGCTCGGGCAGATGCTGGGAGTGGAGCTGAGCCGACTCACGCCGGGCGCCGCCGGTTGGCAGGCCCTCCCGGTGACGGCCACCGGCGCCGGGCTCGCGGCCGCCGCCTTCGCCTTCGCCTGCTACGCGCCGCTGCGCTCGCTGCTCCCGATCGCGGCGATCGCAGGCCTGGGGGCGTCGATCTGGTACCTGCTCGTCATCCAGGACGCGGGGCCGGCGTGGGCCTCGGCGGCCGCGGCGGTCATGATCGGTCTGGTCAGCTACTCCGTGGCCGGCCGCGTACGGGTGCCACCGCTCGTGGTCGTGGTCCCCGCGGTCGTCCCGCTTCTGCCCGGCCTCTCCATCTACCGGGGTCTGGCGCTCATGTCGGACGGGGACAGCTACGGCATCATCGCGCTCGCGACGGCCGCCGCCGTCGCGATCGCGATCGCCTCGGGTGTCATCCTCGGCGAGTACGTCGCCCAGCCGCTGCGTCGCGAGGTCCGCCGCCTCGAGGACCGGCTCGCCGGACCGCGGCTGGTCGGGCCGATCCGCGCCCGCGCGGTGAAGCGGGAGAAGCAGAAGGCCGCCTGACTCAGGGCAGCGTGTCGAGCGGGTGCTGCCGGCCCGTGCTGGTGTCGATGAGGGCCGCCCGGTCCGCGGTCGTGACGAGCGGGAGCACGTCGAAGACGGCGGAGGCGACAGTGGGAAGACGGTCCAGCGTCGTGCGGGGCGCCAGGGTGCAGTGCGGCACCCACACGCCGGGGCGGTAGTGCTGGTGGAGGTCGGCCCCGGTCGACTCCACCGCCTCCACCACCCGCTCCTGGCGGCGGGCGATGTCGGAGGTCACCGACGGCACCAGCCACGTGCGACTGCGCCGGAACATCCCGATCGCGTCGAAGTGGAGGGTCATCGGACCCTCGTCGGGGAGCAGGTCGAGGGCGTCGGCGACCTTCTCGAGGTCGAAGCTGCGCAGGACCGCGTAGGACAGGTGCGGGACGTGGGCCCCGTGGGTGTGGGACAGCAGGGTCGGCACCCCGTCGTCCTCCAGCCTGTGCCACAGCCGGCGGATGGCGAGCTCGCTGTGGGCGTCGAAGAGCAGACAGACCGCGAGTGCCATGGACTCAGCCGAGTACGTCGAAAATGGTGGACCCGGTGGGCCCGGCCTCTGTGACCTCGAGCCGCTCCACCCGAGCGTGGGGCGGGCCCTGGCGGCACCACGCGACCATCGCGTCGACCGCGTGTGCGGGGCCCTCGAACAGGGCGCCCACCGAGCCGTCGGGCTCGTTGCGCACCCAGCCACGGACCCGGGAGGCCTCGGCCTGCCGACGGCAGGAGTCGCGGAAGAACACGCCTTGGACGCGACCGTGCACCACCACCCGCCGCGCTATGACGTCGTCGCTCATGGGGCCATCATCGCGCCCTCGAGCGGGACGAACCACCGCTTCGGCGTCTTGGCGTCGAGGGGCTCCCGGGAGCGTCCGACCGCCCGGCGTACTGCGCGGCCGGCCGGCTGCCTCCCGCCCCCCACCATCGACTCGTCGTCACATGGGACATCCTGCGTCTCGGTGCGGTTCAGACCAGGTTTCGCCACGCGCCGGGCCGGGGATCGTGAGGGGCGGAGAGTGTTGCACGAGCGCCGCCCTGGGAGGAGGGCGGCGCTCGTCGTCCGTCAGCCCTGCTTCTTCTCGGTCGGCACCTCGTGCGGCAGGTTGTCGGCCTTCACCGCTCCGCGCTCGCCGAGCGCCGCCGGCTCGCCCACGGTGGTGTCCTTCACCGTCTGCTGCTCCGCCTCCGCGTTGATCTCGGCACCGAGCAGGACGATGAACGCGGTGATCCACAGCCACAGCATCAGGACGGCCACGCCGGCCAGTGCGCCGTAGGTCTTGCTGTAGCTGCCGAAGTTGTCGACGTAGAGCGAGAAGCCCACCGACGCGACGATCCAGATCACCGTGGCGACGGCCGCGCCGGTCGAGACCCAGGAGAACCTGGGGCTGTCGCGGTCGGGGGCATAGCGGTAGAGAACCGCGAGCGCGACCGCCACGGCGATGACCAGGCCGACCCAACGCGCCACGTTGATGAGGAGGTGCAGCGGCCCGTCCGGTACGAAGGCGTCGAGAACCGCCGGGGCCACGGCGATGAGCGTGACCGCGAGGGCCACGAAGACGATGGCGCCGAAGGTGAAGCCGAGGGCGAGGAGCTTGCGCTTGACGAAGCCGCGGGTCTCCTCCTCGTCGTAGGCGACGTTGATCGCGGTGACGATGTTCCCTACGCCGCCGGAAGCGCTCCAGAGCGCCAGAGCGAGCGCGATGATCAGGCCCAGGCCGAGCGACTGCTGCGGCTGCGAGGCGATGGCCTCCATCTGGTCGGTGATGATCGAGGCCGCATCGCTGGGCAGCGCCTCGGAGATCGCCTGGGTCTGCCGGGCGACCGTCTGGGGGTCGGCGACGAGACCGTAGATCGTCACCGCCGCGATCATCGCCGGGAACAGGGAGAGGAACGAGTAGAACGCGACGCCCGCCGCGAGCAGCGGGACCTGGTCGAGCTTCGACTCGGCCCAGGCCCTCTTGGTGACCTGGAGCCATCCCTTGGCCGGGATCTGCTTGGGCTCGTCCGCGGTCGCCCCGGGGTACTCGTGCTCGAGCGTGCTTGATTCCTTCGACATGCCGGACACGTACCCCGGCGTGTGGACCGCTAACGCCTCTGTGCCCCGTTCCGCACCCGGCCGGGGCGACGAAATACCAAGGTATGCAGGCAAACTGTCGCCTCCCATGGTGATCTTGCCGTGGGAAGCAACAGTTTGCCGTGGGGAGCTCGGGGGGGTACGTCGTGCCGGGGCTGCCGAAGGCCCGGGTCAGGGCGACGTCTTGGGCGCGATCCGGGAGGCGACCTTGGCAACCGTGCTCTGGTAGCGAGATCCGACGACGCGGACGTAGCCGTCGAGGAACTTCGCGTCGCCCCCCACCACGATGCGCGGCTTGTTGCGCAGGACCCCCTCGACGATGGTCGCCGCCGCCTTGTCGGCGGTCGTCCTGGCGAGCTTCTTGTCGAACAGCTGCGCGACGCTCTGCTGGTCGTGGCTGGCCGTCGTACGGCAGTTGCGGGCGATCGCGGTCTTGATCCCGCCGGGGTGCACGCAGGAGACCTGCACCGGGTGCCCGGCGATCAGCATCTCCATGCGCAGCGCCTCGGTGAACCCGCGGACCCCGAACTTCGAGGCGTTGTAGGCGGTCTGGGCCGGCATCCCCATCAGGCCGAACAGGCTGGAGACGTTGACCAGGTGGCCGTCCCCGCCGGCGATCAGGTGGGGGAGGAACTCCTTGGAGCCGTGTACGACGCCCCAGAAGTTGACGTTCATGATCCGCTCGAACTCGTCGTACGGCGTCTCCTCGAAGTCGCCGTGCAGCGCGATGCCGGCGTTGTTGAACACCGCGTTGACCCGACCGAGGTCCGACGCGACCGAGGAGGCGTAGTCCGCCATGGCCGCCCGGTCGCTCACGTCGAGCTTCTCGGTGTGGACCTCCCGCGCGTGCCGGGCGGTGGCGCGCTCGGCGGTCTCGAGCAGGCCGACCTCGTCCTTGTCCGAGAGCGCGAGCACCGCGCCACGGGCGGCGAGGTCGAGTGCTAGTGCGCGGCCGATGCCCGAGCCTGCGCCGGTGATCACAGCCACCTTGCCGTCGAACGTCCTCATGCGGTCTGTCCCACCTTCGTCGTCGTGGATGCTGCGGTGTCGTGTGGCCGGACGTCGTACTGCTCGACGTCGAACCGGCGGGTGAGCCGGCGGAACTTGAACGTCGTCCGAGGCCAGAGCGTCACGTTGCGGCCGTGCGCGTCGAGGTACCAGCTCGAGCAGCCGCCGGTGCTCCACACCGTCTTCTTCATGCGCCGCTGGATGTCGCGGTTCCAGCGCTCCTGCGCCCGAGGCCGAGGCTCGACGGCGGCGAGGTCGCGGGCGTCCATCGTGCGAAGAGCGTCGAGGACGTAGCCGATCTGGGACTCGATCATGAAAACCATGCTCGAGTGGCCGAGGCCGGTGTTCGGGCCGACGATGAAGAAGAGGTTCGGAAAGGCGTGGGTCGTCGCGCCCTTGTACGCCGACATTCCCTCGCGCTCCCACTGCTGCGCGAGCGTCTCGCCGTTGCGGCCGGTGATGTGCTCGGCGATCGGGAGGTCGGTGGTGTGGAAGCCGGTGGCCACGACCAGGACGTCGATCTCGCGCTCCACCCCGTCGCGGGTGACGATCGCGTTTCCGGTCACCTTGTCGATCCCGTCGGTGACCAGGTCGACGTTGTCCCGGTCGAGGGCGGGATACCAGTCGTTGGAGATGAGGATGCGCTTGCAGCCGATCTCGAAGGTCGGCTCGACCTTCTGCCGCAGGTCGGGGTCGGAGATGCCCCGCTCGATGTTCGCCAGCGAGAGCTTCTTGGCCGGGGCGGCGAGCTTGGGGTTCACCGTGAAGCCGGGGACGAACGTCTCGCGGCCCCAGTAGATCGCGGTGCGGTAGAGCTTCTGCACGCCGGGGACATGACGGAAGGCGAACCGCTCGGCGGCGGTGTAGGCGCGGTCGCGGCGCGGCATCACCCACGGCGCCGTGCGCTGGTAGACGTCGAGGTGGGCGACCTGCTTCGCGATCTCGGGGACGATCTGGATCGCGGAGGCGCCGGTGCCGATGACCGCGACGCGCTTGCCGGTCAGGTCGTAGTCGTGGTTCCACCTGGCCGAGTGGAACACCTCGCCCTGGAAGGTCTCGATCCCGTCGATCTCCGGCATCTTCGGGTCCGACAGTGCGCCGGCCGCGGAGACGAGGAGGTCGGCTGTGAGCCTGCCTGCCGAGGTGGTGACCCGCCAGCGCGCCGCTGCGTCGTCCCAGGTGGCGTCCTCGACGGTCGTGCCGAAGCGGAAGCGGTCGAGCACACCGGACCCGGCGGCGACCCGCTTCAGGTACGCCTGGATCTCCGGCTGGGGCGAGAACGAACGGGACCACTCGGGGTTCGGTGCGAAGGAGAAGGAGTACAGCTGCGAGGGGACGTCGCAGGCCGCGCCGGGGTAGGTGTTGTCACGCCAGGTGCCGCCGACGTCGGGGCCGCGCTCGATGACAAGGAAGTCCTGCTCGCCCTGCTCGGAGAGCTTGATCGCCAGACCGAGGCCGCCGAAGCCGGCCCCGATCACGAGCACCCTGGTGTGGTTCGGGAGGGCTGCCGCGCTGTCCGGGGCAGCGGTCGTCTTGTCCATGGCCCAGGACCATACCGACGGTATTGAACGCGAGTCAATAGCGTTGTTGACATCAATTCAGTAGAGTGCGAGGCATGAGCCACACCCGCGTCCGGCTGAGCCCGGACGACCGTCGCGAGCAGCTGCTCGACCTCGGCATCGAGCTGCTCGCCACGCGCTCGCTCGACGAGCTGTCGATCGACCTGCTCGCGGAGGAGGCCGGCATCTCGCGCGGGCTGCTCTACCACTACTTCCGCAACAAGCAGGAGTTCCACCGTGCGGTGGTACGGCGGGCGACCGACGAGATGCTCTTGCTGACCACCCCCGATCCCACGCTGGACCCGCTGACCCGGCTCGAGGCGGGCCTGGCGGCGTACATCGACTACGTCGAGGCCAACTTCGAGCCGTTCACCTCGCTGGTCCGGGGGGCTGCGAGCGGGGACCGGTTCCTGCGCGAGATCTACGAGGACGCGCGTGGCGCGATCACCGGGCGCATCTCCGACAGCATCGGCGAGCTCGGGCTGAGCGACTCGCCGGCGACCCGCCTGCTGACCAACGGCTGGGCGGCGATGGTGGAGGAGGCCGTGATCTCCTGGGTCCAGGAGAGGCAGGTGTCGAAGGAGGAGCTGTTGCGACTCCTCGCTGCGGCGCTGCCTGCGGTGCTCGTGGCGACCCGTCAGCCTGCCGACGAGTAGGCCTCGGCGAGCCAGGCCGCGACCTCGGCATCCACCTCGGCGACGTCGTGCACCTCCAGGTGGTGCATCCAGTGCCCGCCCACGTGCACCGTCTGCTTCCAGCGAGGGCTCGGGTCCGGCCGGTCGAGCGCGAAGGAGACGACCACCTCGGCGCCCGGGTGAGAGAGGTACATCGGCGGCAGCCAGACCCAGCAGAACCCTCTGCGGCGTCGGAAGGCCACCTGGCTCTTCGTCACCCGGGCCGTCGCGGGGCCGAGCCCGTCGACGAGCTGCACGAGCTCGTCGTGCACACGTCGTCCGAGGGGCGCGTCGTCGAAGAACTCCTCGACGCTGCCGCGCTCCACCGTCACCATCGACCCATCATCGCCGGTGGCGCACGCCCTGAGCGGACGAACGCCGCATGTGGGAGCAGGCTCTGGGCACACCGAGGGCGGACGGCCGACGAAGGAGGAGACCATGCGCTTCGGCTACTTCCTCTCCTGCGAGGAGTACACCCCCAAGCAGCTCGTGGAGCAGGCCAGGCTGGCCGAGGAGGCCGGCTTCGACGCACTGTGGATCAGCGACCACTTCCACCCCTGGAACAACGAGCAGGGCCAGAGCCCGTTCGTGTGGTCTGTGATCGGCGCGATCTCGCAGGCCTGCGACCTCCCCGTGACCACGGCGGTCACCTGCCCGACCGTGCGCACCCACCCGGCGGTGATCGCACAGGCCGCCGCAACCAGCGCGGTGATGCTCGACGGCAGGTTCATCCTCGGCGTCGGCTCCGGCGAGGCCCTCAACGAGCACGTCCTCGGCGACGCGTGGCCCACGGCCGACGTACGCCTGGGCATGCTCGAGGAGGCGGTCGACGTGATCCGCAGGCTGTTCACCGGCGAGACGGTGACGTACGGCGGGGAGTTCTACACCGTCGACACGGCACGGATCTACACGCTCCCCGACCAGCCGCCGCCGATCTACGTCTCCGGCTTCGGGCCCAAGGCGACCGAGCTCGCGGCGCGCATCGGCGACGGCTACATCAACACCGCCCCCGACGACGACCTGCTCGGGCTGTTCAAGGAGAAGTCGGGTGGGAAGCCCGCACAGGCCGGGGTGAAGGTCGCCTTCGCACCCACCCAGGAGGAGGGGGTCGACCACGCCCACCGGCTGTGGGCCAACTCGGGGCTGCCCGGCGAGCTCGCCCAGGTCCTCCCGAGCCCGCAGCACTTCGAGCAGGCCTCCCAGCTCGTGACCAAGGAGATGACCGCGGACGCCGTGGTGTGCGGGCCCGACCTCGAACGGCACGTCGACGTCTTCGCCCCGTACGTCGACGCCGGGTACGACGAGGTCTACGTGGCCAACATGGGGCCGCACTACGCGGAGATGATCAAGGCGTACGGCGAGAAGGTGCTGCCTGCCCTGAGGAGCGGCGCCGACGTCTGAGCGGACGGCCGGACGCGTCAGTGGAACGAGCAGCGCACCACCCGGTAGCGCATGAAGATGCCCTCGTCCCAGCGTCCGGTGCCGATGTGCCACCCACCGACCACCTCCGTGGGCACCAGGTAGCCGTCGAAGCGGCGCTCCTCGCCGAGCAGCACGCCGAAGCGATGGCTGCCGAAGGCCGCGCCCGGTGGGGTGCCCCAGCGGGCCATCTCCAGCGCACGCAGCCGCCCCGCGGGGTCGACCGTGACCTCGACCCGGTGGACCTCACCACCCACGACGACGTGGGCCGTCGCGCGCAGGTGGTCGACCGGCTCCCACGTCACGGCCGGGTCGAGGGCGACCGCGGGCACCGCTGCGAGGAGCTCGGCGGCGTGACGGCCCGCTGCACTCCGGGTCACCTCGTCTCCGGACGCGCCGATGAGCCGGAGCCGGCCAAGGACGCGCCAGCGCATCTCGCCCTCGTCGCGGGTGTAGCGGTCGAATCCCGTGACCGGTAGCCCGGCGACCCGGGTGCGGGCGGACCAGACGAAGCCACCTGTGAGCGTGGAACGCCCCCGCGAGTAGAAGGTCCGCCAGGTGCGGCCGAGTCGCAGGTGACCGGTCCACTCCGCCTCGACCCCGGTCAGCAGAGCCGCGCCCGGTGCGAGGACGTGCCGCATCCACCGCTGCACCGGCTCGGGGAGTGGTTCGAGGAGCACGGGGTCGAAGACCCGGAACTCGTCCGTTGGCTCCGTGAGGGCAACCCAGTCGCGCTCCGGGACACCCGGCGGGCTCGGTCGCGCCTCGGTGGCCCGGGGGCTCACGAGCCGGACCAACCACCAGCCGGTGACGGCGGCAACGGTGAGCGCCATGGCGAGCCCACCGAGCGCGCCGATCGCGACGACGAGGGCGGTGGACTGACCCTCGTGCCACAGCGGCGTCGTGATGCCGAGAAGCACGCCGAGCCCGAGGAGCCAGGCGGCGGCGTTCACCGGAACCCAGGTCCGGGACCTGGCCACGTGTCGGCGCAGGACCGTCCACTGGGCAAGGCCGATGGAGACGAGAACGGAGAACCCGAGGAGCAGACCGAGCGGGACGGTCACCGCCGGCGGCCAGTGCGTCCAGGCCGGCGAGGTCGTGACGGCCAGCATCGCGAGGAACCACGCCGCCGCGGCGCCAGCGGCCGTGGCAGCGGTCCAGGCGATGCGGGAGAAGCCGAGGAACTCGCGGCCGAGCACGATCGACTGGGCCGCGCCGAGCAGCAGGCCCTCCCCGACGCCGGCTGCCACCATCACGACGAGCGTGAGGCCCGGGTGACGCCCCCAGACGAGCGCGGCGACGACCGAGGGAACCAGGAAGCCGGCAGACTCGCCGAGAGTCGTGGCGACCAACCAGGACCGCCGCAGCGCCCGCGGGCCCTGGCTGAAGTACTGGTGGAGGTCGGCGTCGGGGCGGACGACGGGTCGCTGGACCGACATGGCGCTCAGCCCGCCAGGGCCGGCGCCTGGCCCACGGCGACCGTCACGACCGGGCACGCACACCGCTCGGACAGCCTCGCGGCCAGCTCGCGACGACGGCGGTTCTGGGGCTCGCCGATCACCAGCAGCGACGCGCTCGCCGACGCCCTGACCAGGGCGTCCTCCACCGAGGCGTCCGGGGTCTGCACCATGACCGGGACCGAGATCTCGGAGTCACCGAGCACCTCTACGACCCAGGACTGGGTCCGGTACCTGGCGTCCCTGCGGCTCCGGTCCAGGTCTCGTTCCAGCGCCAGGTCGGCGCGCCCCTCAACGTCGAAGGCATGCACCACCAACACGGAGGTATGGCGCCGCGCGGCCTCCTCGACCGCCCACCGCAGCGCGGCGGTCGCCGAGGGAGTCGTGTCGCCACCGACGACGATCCGTTCCCTGCTCACCATGTCCGTGTCTCCTCGCCCCTCGT
>Ga0208537_1000027_pt1 | contig 21708 bp, 19 predicted proteins | sample MayberrySE_TuleA_FD_185672 | JGI IMG/M metagenome (GOLD analysis project Ga0208537, IMG submission 185672) | Natural and restored wetland microbial communities from the San Francisco Bay, California, USA, that impact long-term carbon... | ecosystem: Environmental > Terrestrial > Soil > Wetlands ...
CGGGCGGCCAGGGCGTCGATGGCGTAGCGGTCGACGTAGAGCCGCAGGAGCGCCTCGGCGGCGACCTTGCCCACCCCGTAGAACGTGTCCGGCCGTGGGGGGACCTCCGCCCGGAGGAGGTCCGTGCGCGGGGTCCGCCCGACCGCGTGGTTGCTGCTCGCGAAGACGATCCGGTTCACCCCGTGCTCGACCATGGCGTCGAGGAGTGCGGCCGTCGTGTGCACGTGGGACTCGAGGATCACCGGCAGTGGAGCCTCGTCAGGGATGCTCGCCAGGTGCACCACTGCGTCGAGCCGGCCGGACTCCTCGAGCTTGCCGAAGACCGCCGACACCGCGTCGGGGTCGCTGCAGTCCACGGTGAACCACGACCCGGTGAACCCCTCGGGCTCGGCGGCCATGTCGAGGCCCGCGACGTCGTAGCCGCGCTCGAGCAGGCCCGCGCAGACGACGGTGCCGATGCTCCCGGCGGCACCCGTGACCAGGACGCGCATCAGATCTTGGGGACGATCGCGCCGAGCAGGTCGCCCATGCGGGAGGCGGCGGCCTTGCCCGCCTCGAGGACCTCCTCGTGGTTGAGCGGCTCACCGGTGATCCCCGCAGCGAGGTTGGTCACCAGCGAGATGCCGAGGACCTCCATGCCGGCCTCGCGGGCGGCGATCGCCTCGAGCGTCGTCGACATGCCCACGAGGTCGCCGCCCATGGCCCGGACCATGCCGATCTCTGCGGGCGTCTCGTAGTGGGGACCGGGGAACTGCACGTAGACCCCCTCGTCGAGGTCGGGCTCGACCTCCCGGCACAGCGACCGCAGCCGCGAGCTGTACAGGTCGGTGAGGTCGACGAAGTGTGCGCCCTCGATCGGCGAGGTGGCGGTGAGGTTGATGTGGTCGCGGATGAGCACAGGGGTTCCCGGCTCCCAGGTCTCCTTGAGGCCGCCGCACCCGTTGGTGAGGACGGCGACGGTGCAGCCCGCCGCGGCCGCGGTGCGGACTGCGTGTACGACGGAGCGCACCCCCAGGCCTTCGTAGAAGTGGGTCCTGCCGAGGAAGACCAGGAGGTTCTTGTCTCCGGCGCGGACCGACCTGATCCTGCCGGCGTGACCCTCCACGGCCGGGGGCGCGAAGCCGGGCAGGTCGGTCGTGCTGACCTCGGCGGTGGCCTCGCCGAGCGCGTCGACGGCGGGGAGCCAGCCGGAGCCCATCACGAGGGCGATGTCGTGGCGGTCGACGCCGGTGAGCTCGCGTAGACGGGTAGCGGCCTCTTCGGCGAGGTCCTGGGGCGTGGGGGAGGTGCTGGTCGTCGTCACCGCGGCAGCGTAACGCCGTCCGCCCTCCGGCGTACCTTCAGAGCCCGATGGAACGGCAGGGACGCGCGCGAAGTGCGGCGACGTAGTCGTCCGGGGCGCCTGCGGCCTCGGCTGCGTCGGCGAGGATCCCGACGGTGCTCGCCGAAGGGAGGCCGCCCTCGTAGGCGTCGAGGACGTAGGCCCAGGCGAGGTGGCTGCCGGCCATCGTCGCGACGCGGACCCGGGTCTTGCGGTACAGGCCGGAGTCGGCGCTCTCGAGCTCGTCGAGCAGGGACATGTCCTCGTCGGTCACGTCGTAGAGCGCGACGAAGACCTGCTCGAAGTGGTCCTGCACGATCGTGACCAGGGCGCCGTCCCAGCCGTGCTCCTCGCCCCCGAAGGTCAGACGCCATCCGGTGAGCCAGCCGGTGCTGCGCAGCGGCGAGTGCGGACAGCGCTCACTCATCCGGGAGGGGTCGAGGTTCGACCCGTAGGCAGCGTAAAGGGGCACGACACAGGAGCGTATCGCGGGGATGGAACAATGGGCGTCGTGAATCGGGTAGTGATCGTTGGTGGTGGGCCTGGTGGTTACGAGTCGGCGCTGGTGGCGGCGCAGCTCGGAGCCGAGGTCACGGTGGTCGACTCCGACGGGATCGGCGGCTCCGCGGTCCTCACCGACTGCGTCCCGAGCAAGACCCTGATCGCAACCGCCGAGCTGATGGCCGACATGGAGGAGGCCGTCGAGCTCGGCATCAACCTCGGAGATCCGGCCGCCGGGGTCTCCGTCGACCTGCTCCGGGTCAACGAGCGGGTCAAGGAGCTGGCGCTGGCCCAGTCAGGCGACATCGAACGCCGCCTCACCCGGGAAAAGGTCCGGGTCATCCGCGGGCGCGGCCGCCTCGACGGTCCGCACAAGGTCGTCGCGGAGCTCGCGGACGGGACCGCCGAGACACTCGAGGCCGACGCCGTGCTGGTCGCCACCGGTGCGAGCCCGCGCACGCTCGAGACCGCCCAGCCCGACGGCGAGCGGATCCTCAGCTGGGACCAGGTCTACGACCTCGAGGAGGTCCCGGAACGGCTGGTCGTGGTCGGCTCCGGTGTGACCGGGGCGGAGTTCGCCGGGGCCTACAACGCTCTCGGTATCGACGTCGTGCTGGTGTCGAGCCGCGACCGCGTGCTCCCCGGCGAGGACGCCGACGCCGCAGAGGTCCTCGAGCAGGTCTTCACCCGCCGGGGCATGACGGTGCTCTCCAAGTCCCGCATGGAGTCGGTGGAGCGCGAGGGCGACACGGTCAAGGTCACCCTGACCGACGGACGGACCGTCGAGGGGTCGCACTGCCTGCTCGCCCTCGGCTCCGTGCCCAACACCTCGGGCATGGGTCTCGAGGAGGCAGGTGTGATCCTCACGGACGGTGGGTTCGTCAACGTCGACCGGGTCTCGCGTACGTCGGCCCGCGGCATCTACGCCGCAGGCGACTGCACCGGCGTGTTCATGCTCGCCTCCGTCGCTGCCATGCAGGGGCGCATCGCCATGTGGCACTTCCTCGGTGACGCCGTCGCGCCGCTCGACCTCAAGACGGTCTCGGCGAACGTGTTCACCGCGCCCGAGATCGCGACCGTTGGCTGGACCCAGAGCGCTGTGGACGCCGGGGAGATCCAGGTCGAGACGGTGATGCTCCCGCTCTCCGGCAACGCGCGCGCGAAGATGCAGGGCGTGCGGGACGGGTTCGTGAAGCTCTTCTGCCGCCCCGGCACCGGCATCGTGGTCGGGGGAGTGGTGGTAGGCCCGCGCGCCAGCGAGCTCATCCACCCGGTCTCGATCGCGGTCTCCGAGAACCTCACCGCGGACCAGCTCGCCCAGGCGTTCACGGTGTACCCGTCGATGAGCGGCTCGGTCGCCGAGGCCGCCCGGCGCCTGCACCGCTACCACGGGTAGTCGGCGGCCTCAGAACCCGCCGAAGTCGCCGAAGCCACCCCAGTCGCCGCCGAGATCGGCCCCGCCGGCCTCGGCTCCGCCGCCGTCCCAACCGCCGCCTTCGCCGCCGCCCCCGTCGCCACCGCCGCCGTCGCCACCGCCGCCGTCGCCGCCCCCCCCGTCGCCGCCGCCCCCGTCGCCGGCTGCGTCATCGGCCCCGAAGCTGGTGTCGGCACCCTCCACGGCGCTGCCGTCCCAGGTCGGTGAGAGCAGGGTGAGCAGCATGAAGGTGGGCAGGAGGTTCGAGGCGGCGTACATGCCGAAGTAGCCGGTGGCCCACGGCGAGTACGCAGGTCCGGCCTGCCAGTAGGGCACCCGGCGGTAGCCCTCCTGCACGGTGCGGATGTCGGGCTCGGCTCCCTGGCTCACCCGGTCGGCGTCGGCCGCGCAGACCGGAACCTGCCGGGGGATGCCGGCCGGAGGGGCCCAGTCGATGTCGGTGGTCGACGGGCCGTGCGCGGGGTTGAAGAAGCACGGTGGACGACGGACCGGCAGCGGCTCGCCGTTCTTGCGGGCGAGTACGCACGCGACGGCGTACCTGCCGTCCTCCAGTGCCTCGGTGACGTGCTTGATGTGCTCCGGCTCTGTGGCGCGACGGAGCGTGTCCTTGGCGGCTTCGTAGGAGTCGAGCGCGCGCTGGTAGTCCTGGCGCATGGGCTCGTCGAGCGGGGTCACCAGCATCTCCGTGTCAAGACGCTGGAGCTCCTCGCCGAAGCGCGTGACGTCCTCGTCGGTGACCTTCGACACCGCTGCGAGGTCGGCCGCCTTCCGCTTCTCGAGCCGGGTGTGCTGCTGACGTCGTGACGTCGTGACGACGAGGCCGATGACACCGGCCACGACGAGGAGGACCAACAACAGATCCATGCTGCGAGCCTAGCCCGCGCTCTGAAGAATTTCCCGCGGCAAAGAATTGCGGGAATTCAAGCTAATTACATGATCGTAATTACCTCGTTGTATTTCTTGCCCGCTTTGAATTCCTCTGACAGGAATACCGCGCATGTGTGCATAATCTGCTGATCACACGCGCAACAGGGTTCACTTTCTTCACGTGAGCCCGGTCGGCTTGGGAGGGCTGGGAATGGGTGCACGAAGGCGTGGAGCCGCCGTCGCAGTACTGGCGACGGCGATGGCCCTCGGGTCACTGGGAGGGGACCTGCGGGGCGAACGCGCCGAGGCGGCCTCGACCGACCAGTCCTACTGGGTGCCGGTCAGCAAGAAGATCGTGGTGAACGGTCACGGCTACGGTCACGGCCACGGCATGTCCCAGCACGGCGCACAAGGTGCGGCTCTGAAAGGCCTGTCCTACAAGGAGATCGGGGAGTTCTACTACCCCGGCACCACGTGGGGGAAGGTCAAGGGCAAGGTCCGCGTGCTCATCTCCGCGGACACCTCCGACGACGTGGTCGTGAGCCCGACGGCCGGCCTCGGGGTGCGCAACCTCGCCGCGAGGACCACGCACGCGCTCCCGGTGCGTGACGGGGTCTCGCGGTGGCGGCTCGTCGTACGCCAGGGGCGCACGGTCGTGCAGCTCTACAACGGCAGCTGGCGGCGTTTCAGGGCGCCGTGGGTGAAGCGGATCACCGGGGATGCGGAATTCTTCGCAAACGGTCCGATCACCTTGTGGACCCCGTCGGGTTCGAAGACCTACCGGGGATTTCTTCGCGCGGCCGCACCTTCGCGTGGCTCCTCCGCGCGTGACACCGTGAACGTCGTCTCGATGGACCAGTACGTCATGGGTGTCGTGCCCTACGAGATGCCGGCTTCCTGGCACCAGGAGGCGGTCAAGGCCCAGGCGGTCGCGGCGAGGACCTACGCCACCTGGTCGCGCAACCAGAACATGCGCCGCCACTACCAGATCTGCGACACCACCGCGTGCCAGGTCTACGGCGGCACCGGCAGCGAGGACCCCCGGAGCAACGTCGCGGTGCGGGCGACTGCGCGTCAGATCCTCACCTACGGCGGGAAGCCCGCGTTCACGCAGTTCTCGGCGAGCAGCGGCGGGTGGACCTCGGCCGGCAGCATGCCCTACCTGCGGGCGAAGGAGGATCCCTACGACGACTGGCAGGGCAACACGGTCCACAGCTGGAGGACGACCGTCGACGTGAGCCGGCTCGAGCGAAGCCACCCCTCGATCGGCACGCTGCGCCGGATCTGGGTGACCAACCGCGACGGGAACGGTGAGTGGCAGGGCCGCGTCACGTCGCTTGTCCTCGATGGCACCAAGGGCAACGTGACGATCTCGGGCGACAGCTTCCGATGGGCCTTCGGGCTCCGGTCGAGCTGGTTCTCGATCGAGCCGACGCCGATCATGAACCGCTGGTCACGGATCGGCGGCGCGGACTCCCAGCTCGGCACTGTCCGCGGCGGTGAGTACGCCGTTGCGGCGGGCGCAGCGCAGCAGTTCCAGCGCGGTCGCATCTTCCACTCGCCGAAGACAGGCGCGAAGGAGCTGTACGGCCCGATCCTGCACAGGTACAAGAAGATGGGTGGTCCCTCGTCGAAGCTGGGCTTCCCGAAGACCCCGGTGCGCAAGATCGGTGCGAGCCGGCTTGCCCGGTTCCAGGGCGGCACCATTTTCAAGAGGGGTTCGTCCGCACCGGTGGTGGTCTCCGGCGCGATCGACCGGCGCTACCACGCCGCGGGCGGCCGCAAGAGCGGACTCGGTTGGCCCAAGACCTCGAACTACCGGATCGCGGGCGGCCAGCGTGTCGACTACGTGCACGGCTACATCGTCTGGAAGCGCAAGACCGGCGCCACCAGGATCGTGAGGAACTGACGGGACGGGTGCGACTCAGGCCGGGGCGATCACCAGGACGAGGTCGCCGCCCTCGACCTGCTGGGTGCCCGAGATCGCGATCCGCTCCACCGTGCCCCCGACAGGCGCAGTGATCGAGGCCTCCATCTTCATCGCCTCGATCGTGGCCACGGTCTCGCCCGCGCCGACGCTCGCGCCCTCCTCCACCGCGATGCTGACCGCGCCGTCGAACGGCGCCGCGACGTGGCCCGGCTTGGACGGGTCGGCCTTCTCCTGGGCCGGGACCTCGGAGGCGACCGAGCGGTCGCGCACGTTGATCGGGCGCAGCTGGCCGTTGATGGTGCACATCACCGTGCGGATGCCACGCTCGTCGGCCTCACTGACCGCCTGCACGCCGAGCAGGAGCCGCTTGCCCTCCTCGAGGTCCACCTCGTACTCCTCGCCGGGCTGCATGCCGTAGAGGTAGAGCGCGGTGGGCAGCACGGAGACGTCGCTGTAGCGCGCCCGTGACTCCTCGAACGCACTCGTCGGCCCTGGGAACAGCAGCCGGTTGAGGGTGGCGCGTCGCGCCTTCTCCAGTCCCTCGCGCTCCTCGTCGGCCAGCTCGGCGACCGGAGGCTTGACCTTCCGGCCGGCCAGGGCCTTCGACCGGAACGGCTCCGGCCAGCCACCGGGCGGGTCACCCAGCTCGCCGGAGAGGAAGCCGATGACCGAGTCCGGCACGTCGAACTTCTCGGGGCTCTCCGCGAACTCCTTGGGGTCCGCGCCGACCGCGACGAGGTGGAGCGCGAGGTCGCCGACGACCTTGCTGGAGGGCGTCACCTTGACGATGTTGCCGAGGATGTCGTTCGCGGCGGCGTACATGTCCTCGATCTGCTCGAACTTCTCACCGAGGCCGAGGGCGATCGCCTGCTGGCGCAGGTTCGACAGCTGGCCCCCGGGGATCTCGTGCGTGTAGACACGGCCGGTGGGGGAGGGCAGGCCGGACTCGAACGGCGCGTAGACCCGGCGGGTGGCCTCCCAGTAGGGCTCGAGGTCGCAGACCGCAGCGAGGTCGATCCCGGTCTCGCGCTCCGAGTGGTCGGTGGTGGCGACGAGGGCCGAGAGCGCCGGTTGGCTGGTGGTGCCCGCCATCGCGGCCGAGGCCGCGTCCACGGCGTCCACCCCGGCGTCGATCGCGGCGAGCAGGGTCGCGAGCTGGCCACCGGGCGTGTCGTGCGTGTGCAGGTGCACGGGCAGGTCGAACCGCTCGCGCAGGGCGCTCACCAAGGTGCGTGCGGCGGGGGCGCGGAGGAGGCCGGCCATGTCCTTGATCGCGATGACGTGGGCGCCGGCCTCGACGATCCGCTCGGCGAGGCGCAGGTAGTAGTCGAGCGTGTAGAGCTTCTCGCCGGGGCTCGAGAGGTCGCCGGTGTAGCAGAGCGCGACCTCCGCCACCGTCGTACCGGTCTCGCGGACCGCCTCGATCGCCGGCCGCATCTGCTCGACGTCGTTGAGGGCGTCGAAGATGCGGAAGACGTCGATGCCGGTCGCCGCGGCCTCCTGGACGAAGGCGCGGGTCACGTCGGTGGGGTAGGGCGTGTAGCCGACCGTGTTGCGGCCGCGCAGCAGCATCTGCAGGCAGATGTTCGGCACCGCCTGACGCAGGGCGGCGAGTCGCTCCCAGGGGTCCTCGGACAGGAAGCGCAGTGCGACGTCGTACGTCGCGCCACCCCACGCCTCGAGGCTCCACAGCTGCGGTGTCATCCGTGCCACGTGGCCGGCCACCGCGACCATGTCCCGGGTGCGCACCCTGGTGGCGAGCAGCGACTGGTGCGCGTCGCGGAAGGTCGTGTCGGTGACACCGACCGCGTTCTGCTCACGCAGCGCCCTGGCGAACTCCTCCGGGCCGAGGGTGAGCAGCTTCTGGCGGGTGCCGTCGGGGGCGGGGACGTCGAGCGCGATGTCGGGGAGCTTGCTGGCCGGGTCGACGCTCACCGGGGCCTTGCCGTGCGGAAGGTTCACGGTGACGTCGGCGAGGTAGGTGAGCAGCTTCGTGCCGCGGTCGGCGGACGACCTCGCGGTCAGCAGGTGCGGGTGGTCCTCGATGAACGACGTGGACAGCCGCCCGGCCCGGAAGTCGGGGTCGTCGAGGACCGCCTGGAGGAAGGGGATGTTCGTGGCGACACCACGGATGCGGAACTCCGCCACCGCCCGGCGTGCCCTCTCCACCGCGTCCTCGAAGGTGCGCCCGCGGCAGGTGAGCTTCGTCAGCATCGAGTCGAAGTGCGCGCTGACCTCGGCGCCGGTGTAGGTCGTGCCGCCGTCGAGGCGGACGCCCGCGCCGCCGGGGGAGCGGTAGGTGGTGATCTTGCCGGTGTCGGGGCGGAAGCCGTTCGAGGGGTCCTCGGTGGTGATCCGGCACTGTAGCGCGGCGCCGCGCAGGACGATGCCGTCCTGGCGCAGGCCGAGGTCCTCCAGGGTCTCTCCTGCAGCGATCCGCATCTGCGACCGGACCAGGTCGACGTCGGTGACCTCCTCGGTGACGGTGTGCTCAACCTGGATCCGGGGGTTCATCTCGATGAACACGTAGGAGCCGTCGGGCGCGAGCAGGAACTCCACCGTCCCGGCGTTGCGGTAGCCGATCTCCTTCGCGAACCGCACCGCGTCCGCGCAGATCCGCTCGCGCAGGTCGGGGTCGAGGTTCGGGGCGGGGGCGATCTCGACGACCTTCTGGTGCCGGCGCTGGACCGAGCAGTCGCGCTCGAACAGATGGATGACGCCGTCCGGCCCGCCTGTGCCGTCGGACAGTATCTGGACCTCGATGTGGCGGGGGTCTACTACCGCCTGCTCGATGAACACCGTCGGGTCGCCGAAAGCGCTCTCGGCCTCGCGCATGCAGGTCTCGATCGCCGCTCGCAGCTGCGAGGGCTCGTCGACACGGCGCATCCCTCGACCGCCACCGCCGGCGACGGCTTTCACGAACAGCGGATAGGGGATGTGCTCGGTGGCGCTCACGAGAGCTTCGACGTCGGTGCTCGGCTCGACGGACTCGAGGGTGGGCACCCCGGCCGCCTTGGCCGCCGCGATCGCGCGTGCCTTGTTGCCGGTCAGCGTGAGTACGTCGGAGGTGGGTCCGATGAAGGTGATGCCGGCGTTCGCGCAGGCCTCGGCGAGCCGGGGGTTCTCGGACAGGAAGCCGTAGCCGGGGTAGACGGCGTCCGCACCTGCCTTCACCGCCGTGGCGACGATGCCGTCCGGGTCGAGGTAGGCCCTGACCGGGTGGCCACGCTCGCCGATCTCGTAGGCCTCGTCGGCCTTGAGGCGGTGCTCGGAGCCGCGGTCCTCGTAGGGGAAGACCGCCACCGTCTGCGCACCGAGCTCGTAGGCGGCCCGGAAGGCGCGGATCGCGATCTCACCGCGGTTGGCGACAAGGACCTTCTTGAACATCGCCACCCCGGGCTCAGTCCTTGAGCTCGCAGATGACGGCGCCACTGGTCACGGTCGCGCCCACCTCGGCGGTGAGGCCGGTGACGGTGCCGCTCTTGTGAGCCTTGAGCGGCTGCTCCATCTTCATCGCCTCGAGCACGACGACGACGTCTCCCTCGGCGACCTCCTGGCCCTCCTCGACACCGACCTTGACGATCGTCCCCTGCATCGGCGAGGTGAGGGAGTCGCCGCTGACGGCCGCGCCGGCCTTCTTCTTCTCGCGCTTGGGCTTCTTGGCGCCGGCTGTCCCGGCCCCGGCGCCCGCGGCCGCCGCGAAGCCGGCCGGGAGCACGACCTCGAGACGGCGGCCGCCGACCTCGACGGTCACGCTCTGCCGCTCCTCGGCCTCGGCGCCCTCGGTGTCGCCGGCGTAGGGCTCGATCTGGTTGTCGAACTCGGTCTCGATCCAGGAGGTGTAGACCTCGAACTTCTCGCCGTCGCCGATGTAGGCCGGGTCGTTCACGACCGCCTGGTGGAACGGGATGACCGTGGGCATGCCCTCCACGACGAACTCGTCGAGGGCGCGGCGGGAGCGCTCGAGCGCCTGGGTGCGGTCGCGGCCGGTGACGATCAGCTTCGCGACCAGCGAGTCGAAGGACCCGGGAACGGTCTCGCCCTGGTCGTAGCCGCCGTCCAGACGGATGCCGGGGCCGGACGGTGCGTGCCAGCGGGTGAGCGTGCCCGGCGCGGGCATGAAGTTGCGGCCGCCGTCCTCGGCGTTGATGCGGAACTCGATGGAGTGGCCCTCGACCTTGGGGTCCTCGTAGCCGAGCTCCTCGCCCGCCGCGACGCGGAACATCTCGCGGACGAGGTCGATGCCCGTGACCTCCTCGGTCACAGGGTGCTCGACCTGGAGGCGGGTGTTCACCTCGAGGAAGGAGATGGTGCCGTCCTGGCCGACGAGGAACTCACAGGTGCCCGCTCCGACGTACCCCGCCTCCTTGAGGATGGCCTTGGAGGAGTCGTAGAGGGTCTTCATCTGCGCGTCGGAGAGGAAGGGCGCGGGAGCCTCCTCGACGAGCTTCTGGTGGCGTCGCTGGAGCGAGCAGTCACGGGTCGAGACCACGACCACGTTGCCGTGCTGGTCGGCGAGGCACTGGGTCTCGACGTGACGCGGCTTGTCGAGGTAGCGCTCGACGAAGCACTCACCGCGGCCGAAGGCGGTGACCGCCTCGCGGACCGCCGACTCGTACAGCTCGGCGACCTCGTCCTCCTTGCGGGCCACCTTGAGGCCGCGTCCGCCACCGCCGAAGGCCGCCTTGATCGCGATCGGGAGGCCATGCTCGCGGGCGAACGCGACCACCTCGTCGGCGCCGGAGACCGGGTCAGGGGTACCGGCGACCAGCGGGGCGCCGACCTTCTGGGCGATGTGGCGAGCCTGCACCTTGTCGCCGAGCGAGTCGATCGCAGCCGGCGGCGGGCCGATCCAGACGAGGCCCGCGTCGATCACGGCCTTCGCGAAGGTGGAGTTCTCGGCGAGGAAGCCGTAGCCGGGGTGCACCGAGTCCGCGCCGGACTTCTTCGCGACGTCGATGATCTTGTCGATCGAGAGGTAGGAGTCGGCGGGTGTGGCCCCGCCGAGGCTGTGGGCCTCGTCGGCGAGGCGGACGTGGAGCGCGTCCCGGTCGGGGTCGGCGTACACCGCCACGCTCCCGATCCCGGCGTCCTTGCAGGCGCGGATCACACGCACCGCGATCTCGCCACGGTTGGCGATCAGGACCTTCTGCAGTGGCTTGGTCTCGGGCTTCGTCTCGGGGCTGCCGGACACGCGTGCTCCTGGGTCTCTCGGATCGTCAGGTAGTAGCGGGAGTCTAGGCCCTCGCTTCCGACGGCTCGCGGCCTGTCTCACCTGCACCGTCTCCCACCGGGGACCTGAAGGCAATAGTGTCGCCCGCATGGCCGACCTTGCCCACAGACTGAACGCAAGCCTCAAGCGGATGACTGGCTACACGATCACGCGTGCTGCCACCCAGGCGGGCCGCGACGACCGCATCCACCGGCTCGAACGCCGTATCCAGCGTCTGGAGCAGAAGGTCACCAGGACCGAAGAACCCCGCCGCCCGTCGCAGAAGGCGTTCGACGCAGCGCTCGCGCGTCTCGCCGACCACCCGCCGGAGCGGCTCTCGCTCACCGAGATCGCCAACCTCAACGGGTCCGACAAGGGCACTCTCGGCCCGAGCCCACGCCGGCCCGGCCGCAACTACACCGACGTCTACGAGGCGTTCCTGCGACCCTTGCGAAACGAGCCGATCACGATCCTCCAGGTCGGCCTGAGCGTCCAGGGCCGCGCCCGGGGGGCGAGGAGCGCGCAGGGGCGCGACGCCGGCGCCGCATCGCTGAGGACGTGGTCCGACTACTTCCCGTCGGCGCGGGTCCTCGGCGCCGACGCGGACCCCGCGCCGCACCTCGACGGCGACCGCGTCACGACCTACGTGCTCGACCAGGGAGACTCGGAGTCGCTCACGGCGTTGTGCGAGTCGCTCGGAGACCTCGAGCTCGACGTGGTCGTCGACGGCGGGAGCCACCGGCCCGACCACCAGCAGCTGACGTTGGGTCACCTCTTCCCCCGCCTGAAGCCGGGCGGGCTCTACATCATCGAGGACCTGCTGACGAACGGGAAGGGCGACGGTCCCGGGAACAGGGTGTCCGCCGACGCCGTGCTCAACACGCGACGGGTGCTCAAGGAGCTCGTCAGGTACGACACCTTCGGGTCACCGCACCTCCTCGTGGACGAGGAGCGTCTGGCGCGGGACATCGCCCAGATGACCTTCCACGTGCCCCGCAACCCCACGAGGCTGGACACCGAGGCCGTGTGCGTCATCCGCAAGTCCGCGGGCCCGCGGCGATGACCGGTGCCAGGTCCGGCCCGGCCGGACTGCTCCTGTACGTCGCCGCCGTGGTCGTGGTCGCGACGCTGGGAGGTCTGGCCACCGCGGCCGGTCAGGGGAGCGGAGGCTGGTACGCCGAGGCCGACAAGCCGTTCTTCACCCCGCCGGGCTGGGTCTTCGGGCCGGTGTGGACGGTGCTCTACGGCGCCATGGCCGTGGCTGCCTGGCGGCTGGCGCGACGACGTGAGGAGGGCTCCACGGCCGCCGCGGGAGCGCTCCGGCTGTGGTGGGCACAGCTCGCGCTGAACTTCTTGTGGACCCCGCTGTTCTTCGCGGCCGAGCTGCTGTGGGTCGCGTTCGTCGACATCGTGCTGCTCGTCGTCGTGCTCGGGGTCCTGGTCGTCCGGTCCTGGGGAATCGACCGTTGGGTCTGCGCCCTGCTCGCGCCCTACCTTGCGTGGGTGTTGTTCGCGAGCGCCCTGAACGCCGGGGTGGCCGCCCTCAACTAGCCGGTCGGGTGTCGCGGCCGGCCGGCCGGGTGTCGCGGAGGAGTGCGGCGACCGTCTCACGGAGGCCCTCGTCGAGGTCACGAGCGGACCAGCCGAGCTCTTGTTCCGCCCGCGCCGGTGAGCCAAGGTACGTCGCGACAGAGGCCCGCAGCGACTCCCCGGCGTAGTCGGCCGGAAGCGGCACGACGCGACCCAGGGCGCCGTTCAGAGCGGCCGATGCGCGGATCATCCCGACGGGCACGGCCAGTGGTCGCTTCGTCCCGGCGAGGTCGGCGACCTTCCGCAGCACGGTCGTCAGGCTCGCCGGCGGGCCGGCCAGCATGTACGCCGCACCGGGCGCACCTCCCTCCATCGCCAGGACGTGTCCGCGCGCGACGTCCTCGACGTGTGCCCAGCACATGCCGCCGTCGCGGGGAGCCACGACGCGCTGGCCCAGTGCGGTGCGCTCGAGCATCGCGCCGATCTGGCTGGTGTCGCCCGGGCCGTAGATGACCCCCGGCATCAGGATCACCACGTCGAGCCCGTCGGAGGCGTACTCGACGGCAATCTCGTGCGCGGCCGCCTTGGTCGCCTCGTAGACCGTGATGAACCGACCCTTGAACCGATAGGACTCGTCGACGGCGTGTCCGTGGGTGTCGGAGTTCGTGGCGAGGGTGCTCGTGTAGGCGACGCGGCGTACGCCGTTGCGCCGTGCGGCCTCCAGTGCGTTGCGGGTGCCTTCGACGTTGACCTGCCGGCCGACCTGGGGGGTGCGGCTGCCGACCTTGTACCAGCCGGCCACGTGGAACAGGCCGTCCGCTCCCTCGCAGAGCCGGTCGAGCGCCGGGGCGTCGTCGAGGTCGCCTCGGACGAGCTCGGCGCCCGCGTCCGCGAGGTCGCCGGCGCGCGAAGGGTCACGGACGAGGGCGACGACCTCGTGGCCGGCGTCGAGGAGCTGTCGGGCGAGAACGCCCCCGAGGAAGCCGGTTGCACCGGTGATGGCGTAGCGCATGGCGCGATTCAACCACCGGTGCGCCCGGGCGCCGGCGCTCGCCCGATCCGTGAGAGGTCCTCCCGGCAGCGCTGCTCGACCTCGTCGAGCTCGGCGAGGGTCTCCTCGATGTCGCGGCGGCGCTGCTCGAGGTCGCGCCGCCGGACCTCGATCTGGTCCAGGAGGTAGTGGAGCTGACCTGCCTCACCAGGCTGCTCGTCGTACATGTTGACGATCGTGGCGATCTCGTCGAGGGAGAACCCGAGACGGCGTCCGCGCAGGATCAGGGCGAGGCGTACGCGGTCCCGGTTGTGGAAGACCCGCACGGTGCCACGGCGTTCGGGGGAGAGCAGCCCGCGGTCCTCGTAGTGCCGGATCGTGCGCAGCGTGACGTCGTAGTCCTCCGCGAGCTCGGCGATGGTCCAGGTAGGTGAGCCTGCTTCTTGCGTGACGTCGTCCACCCCCCTAGAGTGCCTTACGTTTACGTAAGCGTAAACCACTTGCCTGTTGCAGTCCCGCCGAGCCGTCGAGGAGCGTCATGTCGTTCGAGCTGTCCCGTGAGCACGAGGAGTTCCGCCGCAGCGTCCGTGAGTTCGCGGAGGCCGAGATCGCACCGCACGCGGCGCGGTGGGACCGGGAGCACCACTTCCCGACCGACGTCGTCCAGAAGATGGGCGGCCTCGGGCTCTTCGGCCTGACCGCTCCGGAGGATTTCGGGGGCGCCGGGGAGGACGGGGACTTCACCAGCCTGTGCGTGGCGATCGAGGAGATCGGTCGCGTCGACCAGTCGATGGGTATCACCCTCGAGGCGGCGGTCGGCCTCGGCATCAACCCGATCCTGACCTTCGGCACGGACGAGCAGAAGAACACCTGGCTGCCCGACCTGGTCGCCGGCCGGACGCTGGCCGGGTTCGGTCTGACCGAGTCGGGGGCCGGCTCCGACGCCGGCGCCACGAGGACGAAGGCGGAGCTCGTCGGCGGCGAGTGGGTCGTCAACGGCTCGAAGCAGTTCATCACCAACTCCGGCTCCGACATCACCTCGCTCGTGACCGTCACGGCGCGCACCGGCACGAGGCCGGACGGCAAGGCCGAGGTCAGCACGATCATCGTCCCCTCCGGCACGGCCGGTTTCACCGCCGAGAAGGCCTACGACAAGCTCGGCTGGCACGCCTCGGACACCCACCCGCTGACGTTCGAGGACGTCCGGGTCCCGGAGAGCAACCTGCTCGGCGAGCAGGGCCGTGGGTTCGCCCAGTTCCTCGCCACCCTCGACGACGGGCGCGTCGCGATCGCCGCCCTGGCGGTCGGCTGCATCCAGGCCTGCCTCGACATGTCGGTCGAGTACGCCGGGGAGCGGACCACCTTCGGCGTACCCATCGGCACCAAGCAGGGCGTCGCCTTCCAGGTCGCCGACCTCCAGGTCATGCTCGAGGCCTCTCGCGCGCTGACCTACAAGGCGGCGGCGATGAAGGACGCCGGGGCCTCGACCAAGGACTTCAAGCAGGCCGCCGCGATCGCCAAGCTCTACGCCACCGAGTCGGCCGTCACTGCGACCCGGATCGCCACGCAGGTGTTCGGTGGCTACGGGTTCATGGAGGAGTACCCGGTCACCCGCTTCTACCGTGACGCGAAGGTGCTCGAGGTCGGCGAGGGCACCTCGGAGGTCCAGCGCATGCTGATCGCGCGCGGGCTCGGCCTGCCGGTCGAGTGAGCCGGAGGCGCGCCACCTAGGCTGTCCGCCATGGGTCGCCGCCTCCAACGTCTCGCGAGTGAGATCGCCAAGTTCCTCACGGTCGGAGGCGTGGCGACCCTGGTGGCCTTCCTCCTCTTCAACGCGCTCGTCCACGGCTTCTTCGGGAGCCCGGCCGGCCCGCTGAACCAGCGGCCCCTGACGGCGTACGTCCTCGCGAACCTCGTGGGCATGGCGGTGAGCTACCGGGGGAGCCGCTCCTGGGCGTTCCGTCACCGCGAGGTCGTCGGTGCGGCGGGTGGCCGGGTCGCGTTCTTCGTCATCAACACCGTGACGATGGCCATCCCGCTCTTCTTCCTCGGCGTCAGCCGTTACGTACTCGACCTCGACAGCGCCCTGGCCGACAACATCGCGGCGAACGTCGTCGGGCTCGGGCTGGGCACGGCCGCCCGGTTCTGGGCGTTTCGCCGCTTCGTGTTCCTGCACCCGCGTGTGGTGAGGCAAAGAGAGCTGGCCTCGTGATTCCTGCGGGCCACGATTGCCCCTAGTCTCAGGGGGCATGAGCTTCGGTCTCCGTGGAGTGCTGACGCTGGTCACCGTGCTGGTGATGTTCGTCGTCACCTCCTGTGACACCTCCGAGGCCGAAGGCACGGTGGTCTCGGTGAGCCCGGCGGAGGCCGTGACGCTGATCGCCGAGGGGGAGGCCGTCGTGGTCGACCTGCGCTCGCCCCGCGCGTTCGCCGCTGCCCACGTGGCCGGCGCGGTCAACGTCGATGCCTCCGCCGCGGACTTCGAGGAACGCGTGGCGAGGCTCGACGAGGGCGCCACCTACCTCGTCTACGCGCGCACCGCGGAGCTCTCGGCCCCGGCCGCCGACAAGATGGTGCGGCTCGGCATCGAACGCGTCGTGGACGCGGGCGGCTTCGGCCTCCTCGCCATCGCGGGCGCGGAGCTGGAGAGGTGACGGCGCCTTACGCCGACCTGCCCGGACGGCGTCCGCGACGTCTGGCCGCTCGTGACCTGTTCACGACCCGCCACTTGAAGGAGGCGTATACCGTGCGGGGTATGCAGAAGCTGATCTCGTCAGGCCTCGCCGGGGCCGCTGCCATCATGGTCCTGCTCGCCTCGGCGTGCTCGTCGGACTCCGGCGCCGCCGTGGTCGAGAAGGTGGAGGCCACCGAGGCCGTGCAGCTCATCGAGCAGGGCGAGCACACGGTGATCGACGTGCGCACCCCGGCGGAGTACGCGTCGGGGCACGTCGACGTGGCCGAGAACCTCGACGTGAGCGCCGCGACCTTCGAGAAGCAGGTGAAGCGGCTCGACAGGTCCGAGGAGTACATCGTCTACTGCCAGAGCGGGAACCGCTCGGCCGGAGCCGCTGAGAAGATGGCCGACCTCGGGTTCGCCGAGGTCGTCGACGCCGGTGGCATCCTCGAGCTGGAGACGGCCGGCGCCTCGATCGTCACGGGCAGCTAGCGCCCCGGTGCGGGGAACCGTGCCCACAGGTCGGTCCACCGCACCCCGAGCTCGGCGAACATCTCGCGCAGCAGGGGAAGACCGATGCCCACCACCGTGTGCGGGTCGCCCTCGATGCTGCGGACGAACGCCCCTCCCAGGCCGTCGAGGGTGAAGGCACCTGCGACCTGCAGGGGCTCGCCGGTCGCGACGTAGGCATCGATCTCGTCGTCGGAAGGTTCGGCGAAGTGGACGACCGTGTCCGCCGAGCGGGCGACCTCGCGACCCGAGGCGGTCTCGACCAGGCAGTGCCCCGTGTGGAGGACCCCGCTGCGGCCCCGCATCGCCCGCCACCGCGACCTGGCCTCGTCGGCGTCGGTGGGCTTGCCGTGAACGGCGCCGTCGAGCTCGAGGACCGAGTCGCAGCCGATCACCCACGCCGAGTCGTCCTCGGCGAGGTCGAGTCCCTCGGCGACGGCGCGCGCCTTCAGCCTGGCGAGCTCCAGCGCCAGCCGGGCCGGGTCGTCGACCTGCACCTGCGACTCGTCGACCCCCGAGACCACGACCTCCGGCCCGACCCCCGCACTGCGCAGGGTCGCCAGCCGGGCCGGCGAGGCCGAGGCCAGGACCAGTCGCGGGCTCACGAGATCCGGGCCAGGGCCGCCCGGAGCGGATCGAGGCCGATCGACCCCAGGTCGAGGGCGGCGCGGTGGAAGGACTTGAGGTCGAACCGGTCGCCGAGCCGCGCCTGCGCGTCCGCGCGTGCCTGGAGCCAGATCCGCTCGCCGACCTTGTAGGACGGCGCCTGACCGGGCCAGCCGAGGTAACGGTTGACCTCGAAGACGATCGTGGGGTCGTCCATCCGGCAGTGCCCGCGCATGAACTCCAGGCCCAGGTCGGGCGTCCAACGCTCGCCCGGGTGGAAGCCGAACGGGTTGCTCGCTGGGATCTCGAGCTGGAGGTGCATCCCGATGTCGACGACGACCCGTGCCGCGCGCATCGCCTGGGCGTCGAGCATGCCGAGCCGGTCGGCGGGGTCCGAGAGGTACCCGAGCTCGTCCATGAGTCGCTCGGCGTAGAGCGCCCACCCCTCGCCGTGACCCGAGATCCAGCACATCAGGCGCTGCCAGCGGTTGAGCATCTCGGTGCGGTACGCGGTCTGGCCGACCTGGAGGTGATGCCCGGGGACCCCTTCGTGGAAGACGGTGGTGACCTCACGCCAGGTCGAGAAGCTGGTGATGCCCTCGGGGACCGACCACCACATGCGGCCCGGCCGGCTGAAGTCCTCGCTCGGGCCGGTGTAGTAGATGCCGCCGTCGTCGGTCGGCGCGATGCAGCACTCGATCCGGCGCACCGGCTCTGGGACGTCGAAGTGCACGTCGGCCAGCTCGGCGACCGTGCGGTCGGCCAGCTGCTGCATCCAGTCGCGGAAGGCGTCCTTGCCGGCGATCGTCCGGGTCGGGTCGGAGTCGAGCGCGGCGACCGCCTCGTCGACGGTGCCGCCCGGGACGATCCTCGCGGCGACCTCGGCCATCTCGGTCTCGATGCGGTGCAGCTCCTCCCACCCCCACGCGTAGGTCTCCTCGAGGTCCACGGTCGCGCCGAGGAAGTACCGCGAGCCGAGGGCGTACTGCTCGCGACCCACCGCCTCGACCTCCCGCCCACGTGGGGCGAGCTCGGCGTCGAGGAAGCGTCCGAAGTCGCCGAACGCCTCCGTGGCCCCGGAGGCGTGCCGCTCGAGGCGAGAGAGCAGCGAACCGTCCACCTGTGCCTTGGCGACCAACGCGGTGAAGACACCGCCGTCGTTGCCGGACCGCCCGGTCCACGAGCGCACCTGTCCCGCGACCTCCTGGATCTGGCGACGCGCCGCCACGTGGCCCTGCGCGGCCTCCTCCAGCAGGGTCCGGCGGTAGCCGGTGAGGGCCTCGGGCACGCCGGCGAGCCGGGCGTCGATCGCGGTCCAGGCCTCCTCGCCCTCGGTCGGCATGAGGTCGAAGGCCATCCGCAGCTCGTGCAGCCCGCTGACGATCACCGAGAGCTCCGACTGTGGCACATGGGCCTCGTGCCGCTCCACCTCGAGGCCGAGCCGCTCAAGGAAGGCCTCCTGGGCCACCCGCTCGCGCTCGTCGGCCGGGGTGGCGGCCCCCGCCGCGGCCAGCGCGCGACGGGTCAGCTCGTTGCGAGCCTCGAAGCCCTCGGGGGAGAGATCGGTCAGCTGGTCGTCGTACCCGGCCACGCCCATCTCCGTCGCCGCCAACGGGTCGAGCGCGCAGTAGTCCTCGACGTAGGCCTCTGCGATAGCGTCGACGGGTCGGGCAGCAGAGCTGGGTGAGCTGTTGGTCTCGGTCACGCAGAGCACCCTAACGGCGGGGGAGGACATCCACGATGTACCGGCGCGGTCGACCGGGCGACTGCGAAGCTGCCGGGCGCGACCACCGGCTCGTCCTCGTGGCCGCCGTCTGCTGGGTCGTGACACGAGCACTGGTGGTGTGGCTCCTCCTCGACCGGCACTCGTGGGTCACCGGCGACGTCGACTACTTCGCGCAGAGCCTCACCGCCCTGCCCGAGACCGGCCTGGTGCGGACGCTGGTCGAGTACCCGTTGCCGGGAGTCGTCGTGGTGGCCTTCCCCTGGCTGCTCGTGGAGGCTCTCGGCGCGCCTGAGGCGTACGCCGAGGCGGTGCTGGTCCTCTCCGTGCTCGCCGACGCGGCCTTCACGGTCCTGCTCGGCCTGTTCGCCGGTCGCGGACGCCGGGCGGCCGTCACCGTCTGGGTCCTCGCCGTCCCCCTGCTCGGGGCGACCGCCTACGCGCGCTTCGACCTGGTCCCCGGCCTCCTGGCCGGCACCGGCCTCCTTCTGCTGGCGGTGCATCCGAGGTCGGCCGCCACGGCGGCCGCGCTGGCCACGGGGTTCAAGCTCTGGCCCGCCCTCGTCCTGCCGGCCCTGGCGGCGCCGAGCTCGACACGGCGCCGCTTCGCTGCCGTGGTCGGGGTCGTCGGCGGCGCCCTGGCCGCCCTCAGCCTGGCACTCGCCGGCTGGGACCGACTTGTCTCGCCCCTCGGCTGGCAGGCTGAGCGCGGCCTGCAGGTCGAGGCGGTCGCCGCCACGCTCCCGATGGTCGGCTGGGCCCTGTCGCCTGCTCCGTACGAGGTCCGGTACGGCGAGTTCAACGCCTACGAGATCACTGGTCCCGGCGCGGAAGGGATGCTGCTCGCCTCGGAGGTGCTCTCCCTCCTGGTCGTCCCCGCGATGCTCTGGCTGTGGTTCCTCGCCTTCCGGCGCGGTCGGGACGTCGACCTGGAGACTGTCGCCTGGCTCGCCCTCACCGCGGTGTCGGCATTCATGGTCACGAGCAAGGTGCTCAGTCCGCAGTACCTCCTGTGGCTGCTACCGCTCGCCGCCGCGGCCGTGGCGCTCGGCGGGTCCAGGGCGCTGCGTGTCTGGGCCGCGGTCCTGCTCGCCGCCACGGGGGCGACCCAGCTGGTGTTCCCGGAGCTCTACGGGCACCTGCTGGTGCACGACGCGCTGACGGGCTGGGCCGTCCTGGCCCTGGCCGTGCGCAACCTGCTGATGGTCTGGCTGCTCGCGAGTGCCGCGACCCACGCGGTGCGCGGTCTCGCCGTCGGCGGCCGGGCCGTCGGGCCAGTCGGGGGCGGCGAGGTCTGCGCCGAGGTCAGCGGGGTCGCCGGGGTCGGCGCCGAGGTCAGCGGGGAAGGCCGCTCGAGCGCCAGCCCCCGGGTCCCGCGGGGTACGTCGGACGGAGCTTGCGGTGATGGGCCGACCACTCCGAGATGACCTCGGGCTCCGGGGCGGGGGCGCTCGCGGCCGCGATGCCCTGGAGCACCACCGTCAACGCCGCGACCTCCTCCGCTGTGGCGTCACCCTTGACCAGGAACAGCGGTGGTCCCTGAGCCGCGTCGGCGGATGCGGTCTCGACGGGGTCGACCGCCGGATCCGTGTCGACGGCCTCGGCTGCCGTGTCCTCGCCGCCCTGCGGCCTGTCGTCGCTCACAGCGGGATGTTCCCGTGCTTCTTCGGCGGGAGGGTCTCCCGCTTCGAGCGCAGCAGGCGCAGCGCACGGACGATCTCGACCCGCGTCTCGTGCGGCTGGATCACCGCGTCGACGTAGCCCCGCTCCGCGGCCAGGTAGGGGTTGGCGAGGTGGTCCTCGTACTCCTGGATCAGCTCGGCGCGGCGGGCCTCCTCGTTGCCGGACTCGGCAGCCTCGCCGATCTCCTTCCGGTAGAGGATGTTGACCGCGCCCTGCGCGCCCATGACCGCGATCTGCGCTGTGGGCCAGGCGACGTTGATGTCCGCACCGAGGTGCTTGGAACCCATGACGTCGTAGGCACCGCCGTACGCCTTTCGCGTGATCACGGTGATGAGCGGAACCGTCGCCTCGGCGTAGGCGTAGATCAGCTTGGCGCCTCGGCGGATGATGCCGTTCCACTCCTGGTCGGTGCCGGGCAGGAAGCCGGGGACGTCGACAAAGGTCAGGACGGGGATGTTGAAGGCGTCGCAGGTGCGCACGAAGCGCGCGGCCTTCTCGGAGGCGTCGATGTCGAGCGTGCCGGCGAACTGCATCGGCTGGTTGGCCACCACGCCGACGGGGCGACCCTCGACGCGACCGAAGCCCACCACCATGTTGGGGGCGAACATCGCCTGCACCTCGAGGAACTCCTCGTCGTCGAGGACCGACTCGATCACGGTGTGCATGTCGTAGGGCTGGTTCGGCGAGTCCGGGATCAGCGTGTCGAGTGCGCGGTCCTCGTCGGA
>Ga0208537_1000028_pt1 | contig 21689 bp, 20 predicted proteins | sample MayberrySE_TuleA_FD_185672 | JGI IMG/M metagenome (GOLD analysis project Ga0208537, IMG submission 185672) | Natural and restored wetland microbial communities from the San Francisco Bay, California, USA, that impact long-term carbon... | ecosystem: Environmental > Terrestrial > Soil > Wetlands ...
CTTTCGTTTGCAAGCATCAAGGAGTAAGAAGTGGCACGCGTCAAGCGGGCGGTCAACGCCCAGAAGAAGCGCCGGGTAACCCTCGAGCGCGCGTCCGGTTACCGCGGTCAGCGCTCGCGGCTCTACCGCAAGGCCAAGGAGCAGGTCACCCACTCGCTGGTCTACAGCTACCGCGACCGTCGCGCCAAGAAGGGCGAGTTCCGCAAGCTGTGGATCCAGCGCATCAACGCTGCCGCCCGCGCCAACGGCATGACCTACAACCGGTTCATCCAGGGCCTCAAGGCCGCCGGCGTCGAGGTCGACCGCAAGATCCTCGCCGACATGGCAGTCAACGACGCCGCCACCTTCACCTCGCTGGTGGAGCTGGCCAAGGCGAACATGCCTGCCGACGTCAACGCGGCCAAGGCCGAGGCGTCTGCCTGATCGGCTCGGCTGACCCGCTGGGCGACCCGGCGCAACCGTCGATGGCGAGCCTCCCTGCCGACTCCCCGCTGCTCTCGGTGAAGAGCGGGCGGGTGAAAGCGGCACGGAGGCTCGCCCGACGTGTTTCCCGGGCAGAGAGGAGACTCTTCCTGGCGGAGGGTCCCCAGGCGGTCCGGGAGGCACTCGAGCTCCCCGGCTGCGTGGCGGAGGTGTTCGCCGTCCCGGGCGCCTCGGACACCCATCCTGACATCCACGGCAGCGCGACCGCCCAGGACATCGCCTGGCACCTCGTCGACGAGGCAGCCCTCGCGTCGCTGGCCGAGACGGTCCACCCGCAAGGGCTGGTCGCGGTCTGCCGCTTCCTCGACCGGCCGCTGTCCGACGTACTCCCCGCCGGTCCCGGGACGGAGGCGGCTCTGGTCGCGGTGTGCGCCGACGTCCGTGACCCCGGGAACGCCGGCACCGTGATCCGCTGCGCGGATGCGGCGGGTGCCACGGCCGTCGTCCTCACGGGCAGCTCGGTCGACCCCTACAACGGCAAGGCGGTCCGCGCCAGCGCGGGCAGCCTCTTCCACGTCGGCCTGGCCGTCGACCACGACTCGACCGCGGTGCTGGCCGAGCTCCAGAGCCGCGGCTTCCAGGTGCTCGCCGCCGACGGGGCGGGGGAGACCGACCTCGACGACGCGCTCGACGACGGGCTCCTCAGCCGTCCGACCGCGTGGCTGTTCGGCAACGAGGCCTGGGGGCTCCCGGCAGCGCTGGCGGCTCTCGCGGACCACCGGGTGAGGATCCCGATCCACGGCAGAGCCGAGAGCCTCAACCTCGCCACGGCGGCCGCCGTGTGCCTGTACGCGTCCGCGCGCGCCCAGCGCCGCGCCGCCCGCTGACTACCGGTCGCAACTACGGGTCACAACGTCTAGATTGGTCGGGTGTCGCACCACACAGAAGTCGTCGAGCAGGTGAGCCTCGATGCGATTCCGGACGGCGTGGTCTTCGCCGACGAGAGCGGCCAGGTCACTGCGATGAACTCCGCCGCCCGCGCGATGCTCGCCGTCGGTGACGGTGTCGGCAAGCAGCTCGCCGACGTGGTCGCCCTCCAGGACCAGGCCGGCAACGACTGGTTCTCCACCGTCGACCTGTACGGCGGCCCGCGGCTGCGCTCGAGGATCCCCGAGCAGTCGTGGTTCCTCTCCGACGGCACCGAGCTCCTCCTGACCGTGCGCATCGAACGGGAGGACAAGCAGGGCCCCACCACCGGCGTCGTCGTCTGCCTGAGGACCTCGCGGGCCCGCGAGCGCCTCGACCGGGAGCGCTCCGACCTGGTCGCCACCGTCGCCCACGAGCTGCGCTCTCCGCTGACAGGTGTGAAGGGCTTCGTCGCCACCTTGCTGAGCAGGTGGGACCGGCTCAACGACGACCAGAAGAAGCTGATGCTCAACACCGTCAACTCCGACGCGGACCGGCTCAGCCGGCTGATCGTGGAGCTGCTCGACGTCGCCCGGATCGACACCGGCAGGCTCTCGCTCTACCCGCGGCCGGTCGACTTCACCCAGGCGGTGGAGCGAGTGCTCGCCTCGGTCAGGGCGGGCACCGGGCGCGAGATCGTCCTCGACGCGGCTCCTGACCTGCCCCAGGTCTTCGCCGACCCCGACAAGTTCGTCCAGGTGGTGACCAACCTCGTCGAGAACGCCGTGCGGCACGGCGAGGGGGTCGTCCGGATCACCCTGGAGCCACTCGGCGGTGACACCCCGTACCCCGGCGTACGGATGCACGTCGACGACGAGGGGGAGGGGATCAGCCCCGACATCCGCACGCGGGTCTTCACGAAGTTCTGGAAGCACGGCACCCGAGGCGGGTCCGGCCTGGGCATGTACATCGTGCACGGCCTCGTGACGGCCCACGGCGGCTCGATCGAGATCGGTGAGGCCCCCGGCGGCGGCGCGCGCATCACCGTGAGCTGGCCGCAGGAGGACCGCCGCACCGACTGAGCGTCGTCTCTCGGCGGTAAACCGGTTCGCCCGAGGCTTCGGGCACTTCCTAGACTGAGCGTGCAGTCCCTTGTCCGCCGCCCCCGTTTTCGTGAAAGGCAGCCATGTCGGGCCCGAACACCGATTACGACCCTGTCGAGGTCACGCCGCTGCGTGCCGACGAGGTCGAGGCGATGCGTGACTCCGCGCTCGCGGCCATCGCCGACGCGAGCAGCCTCGCGGAGCTCAAGGAGGTGCGGCTCGCCCATGCCGGGGAGCGCTCCCCGCTGGCGCTGGCGAACCGGGAGATCGGCGCCCTGCCACCGCAGGCGCGCAAGGAGGCCGGCCTGCGCGTCGGACAGGCGCGCGGCGCGGTCAACAAGGCCCTCGGGGAGCGCCAGGCGGTGCTGGAGGCCGAGCACGAGGCCCGGATGCTGGTGGAGGAGACCGTCGACGTCACGCTCCCCTGGGACCGCGAGCCGCACGGCGCACGGCACCCGCTGACCACGATCCAGGAGCGCATCTGCGACGTCTTCGTCGGGATGGGCTGGGAGGTCGCCGAGGGGCCGGAGGTAGAGGCCGAGTGGCTGAACTTCGACGCCCTGAACCTCGGGCCCGACCACCCCGCACGCACGATGCAGGACACCTTCTGGCTCGAGCCGGCCGACGGGGGACTCGTCCTCCGGACGCACACCTCGCCGGTCCAGGCCCGCACCATGCTGACCCGCGAGGCGCCGATCTACGTGATCTGCCCAGGTCGGGTGTACCGGACCGACGAGCTCGACGCCACGCACACCCCGGTCTTCCACCAGGTCGAGGGCCTCGTGATCGACAAGGGCATCTCGATGGCGCACCTCAAGGGCACCCTGGACCACTTCGCCGAGGCGATGTTCGGCCACGGGATCACGACGCGGTTCCGGCCGTCGTACTTCCCGTTCACCGAGCCCAGCGCCGAGGTCGACCTGGTGTGCTTCGTCTGCCGTGGCCAGGCTCCGGCCGTGGAGGAGTGCCGTACCTGCAAGGGTGAGGGCTGGATCGAGTGGGGCGGCTGCGGCGTGGTGAACCCGCGCGTCCTCACCGCCTGCGGCCTCGACTCCGAGACCTACTCCGGCTTCGCGTTCGGTATGGGCCTCGAGCGCACCCTGATGTTCCGCCACGGTATCGAGGACATGCGCGACACCGTCGAAGGCGACATCCGGTTCACCCTGCCGTTCGGAATGGAGATCTGATGCGGGCCCCGCTTTCCTGGCTGCGCGAGTACGTCGACCTTCCGGCCGACCTGACCGCTGCCGACCTGGCCCACCGGCTGACCGCCCTCGGCCTCAAGCTCGAGGCTCTGGAGGCTCCGGGGTCCGACATCTCGGGCCCGATCGTGGTGGGCCGAGTGCTGTCGATCGACGACGAGCCGCAGAAGAACGGCAAGGTCATCCGCTGGTGCCGCGTCGACGTCGGCCCCGAGCACAACGACGAGGAGGGTGGCCGCGGCATCGTCTGCGGCGCGCACAACTTCGCCGAGGGCGACCTGGTCGTGGTGTCGCTGCCCGGCTCGGTCCTGCCCGGGCCGTTCCCCATCTCGGCCCGCAAGACCTATGGCCACGTCTCGGACGGGATGATCTGCTCGACCCGGGAGCTCGGCACCGGCGAGGACCACGACGGGATACTCGTCCTGGATCCGCGCCTGGACTCCGACGCGGCCCTCAAGCCCGGCGACGACGCGATCGGACTGCTTCACCTGCGCGACGACGTGATCGAGTTCGAGATCAACCCCGACCGTGCCTACGCGCTCTCCCTGCGCGGCCTGGCGCGCGAGGCGGCGCTCGCTCTCGACCTGCCTTTCCGCGACCCTGCGGTCCGCGACGTGCCCACCCCGAACGACTCCGGCTACCCGGTGCGTGTGGAGGCCGAGGACGGCTGCCCGGTCTTCGCGACGAGGACGGTCATCGGCTTCGACCCGTCGGCGCCGACCCCCCGGTGGCTGTCCCGCCGGATCCAGCTCGCAGGGATGCGACCCATCTCGCTGGCCGTCGACATCACCAACTACGTGATGCTCGAGCTCGGCCAGCCGATCCACGGCTACGACGGCGACCGGCTGTCGGGCCCCATCGTCGTACGCCGCGCGAGGCCGGGGGAGCGGCTCAGCACGCTCGACGACGTGACGCGTGACCTCGACCCCGAGGACCTCCTCATCACCGACGACCGCGGACCCATCGGCATCGCGGGCGTGATGGGCGGCCAGGAGACCGAGCTCGGCGAGACCACGACGAACGTCGTGATCGAGGCGGCCTACTTCGACCCCGCGTCGATCTTCCGCACCGCACGCCGCCACAAGCTTCCCTCCGAGGCCTCGAAGCGTTTCGAGCGCGGTGTGGACCCGCTGCTGCCCGCCTTTGCGGCCGACCGGGTCGCGGAGCTGCTCGTGGCCCATGGCGGCGGGACGATCACCGAGGGCGTCACCTACGTCGGCCGTCCCCCCGAGGGGAGCTCGGTCTCGATCTCGGGCCGTCTGCCCGAGCAGGTCACGGGCATCCCCATCGACACCGACACGGTCGTGGCGCACCTGCGGGCGGTCGGCTGCACGGTCGCGGCGGACGGTGACCGGCTCACCGTGGCCCCGCCGTCGTGGCGGCCCGACCTCAACGACCCCTACGACCTCGTCGAGGAGGTCGCCCGTGTGGTCGGCTACGACAAGGTGCCCTCAGTGCTGCCTGCGGCACCGGCCGGCACCGGCCTGACCCGTGAGCAGAGGCTGCATCGTCGAGCCGGCCTCGCGCTTGCCGGCGCCGGCTACGTCGAGGTGCTCACCTACCCCTTCGTCGGCGAGTCCGACTGGGACGCCCTGGGTCTCGAGGCAGACGACGACCGGCGGCTCACCGTCCGGATAGCCAACCCGCTGTCGGAGGAGGAGCCGCTCATGCGGACCACGCTCGTGCCAGGGCTCCTCAAGACCCTGGCCCGCAACGTGGGTCGCGGCCTCGCCGACCTGGCGCTGTTCGAGCAGGCCCCGGTCTACCTGCCGACCCCTGGCGCCGGTGCCGCTCCGATCCTCGGCGTGGACCGGCGCCCCACGGACGAGGAGTGGGAGACGCTCCAGGCGGCGGTTCCCCGGCAGCCGCTGCACGTCGCCGTGTTGCTCGCCGGCGAGCGCGAGCGCTCCGGCTGGTGGGGGAGGGGCCGTCCCGTCTCGTGGGCCGACGCGCTCGAAGCAGTGCGCCGGCTCGCCCGTGACATCGGCACCGAGGTGGAGGTGCGCGCGGCTGCCTACGCCCCTTGGCATCCCGGGCGCTGTGCGGAGATCGTGCTCGCCGGAGAGGTCATCGGCCACGGCGGCGAGCTCCACCCCAAGGTGTGCAAGGCCTACGGCGTGCCTCCCCGCACGGCAGCGGCCGAGGTCGACCTCGACGCGCTGATGCGGGCCGCGGTGTCCGTCGTACCGGCGCCGACCTTCTCGACCTACCCGGTGGCCAAGGAGGACGTCGCACTCGTGGTCGACGCCACTGTTTCGGCGGCGGAGGTGGAGGGAACGCTGCGAGAAGGCGCAGGCCCGCTCCTGGAGTCGGTCCGGCTGTTCGACGTCTACACCGGCGAGCAGATCGGCGAGGGGAGGAAGTCGCTGGCCTACGCCATGCGCTTCCGCGCCCCCGACCGGACGTTGACCGACGCCGAGGTGGCCGGGGCACGTGAGGCGGCGGTCGCTCTCGCGGTCGAGCGTCACGGAGCCGTCCACCGGTCCTGACCGATTTTGCATGATCATGCACCATGTTGTATGTTCATGCGCATGCCGTCCGAGAGCACGTCGCAGACCAGATACCGCGTCGCCGTCGCCGGTGCCAGTGGGTACGCCGGGGGTGAGGTCCTCCGGCTCCTGCTCGGCCACCCGTTGGTCGAGATCGGGGCGCTGACCGGGGGGTCGAACGCCGGCGAGCGGCTCGCGAAGCTCCAGCCGCACCTCGTTCCACTCGCCGACCGCGTGCTGGAGGAGACCACGGTCGAGGTGATCTCCGGGCACGACGTGGTCTTCCTCGCCCTGCCGCACGGTGCGTCCGGCGAGATCGCCAAGGCGCTCCCCGACGAGTGCGTGGTCATCGACTGCGGCGCTGACTTCCGGCTCACCGACCCCGGCGAGTGGGAGCGGTTCTACGGCGGAGAGCACGCCGGCTCGTGGCCCTACGGCCTCCCCGAGCTCGGGGCGCAGCGGGAGGAGCTGAAGCAGGCCACCCGGATCGCCGTGCCCGGGTGCTACCCGACGGTCTCCACGCTCACCATGGCACCGGCTGTCGCCGCGGGGATCGTCGACCCGGCGGACGTGGTGGTCGTCGCCGCGTCGGGCACCTCCGGCGCGGGCAAGGCTCCCAAGCCGAACCTGCTCGGCTCCGAGGTGATGGGCTCGGCCAGCGCGTACGGCGTCGGCGGGACGCACCGGCACACGCCCGAGATCACCCAGAACCTCTCCGCGATCACCGACGAGGCCGTGCGGGTCTCCTTCACGCCCTTGCTCGTGCCGATGCCGCGGGGCATCCTCGCGACCTGCTCCGCGCCGGTGCGCAGGGGCGTCACCGCGGAGGAGGCGTACGCCGTCTACGAGCTCGCCTTCAAGGACGAGCCCTTCGTCCACCTGCTGCCAGCGGGGCAGTGGCCGCAGACCAAGTCCGTCGTCGGGTCCAACGCGGTGCACGTCCAGGTGACCGTCGACGACGCAGCCGGCCGACTCGTGGCGGTCGGCGCAGTCGACAACCTGGCCAAGGGCACCGGCGGGGCTGCCGTCCAGTGCATGAACCTCGCACTCGGCCTCCCGGAGGCCACCGGCCTGACCACGGTGGGCCTCGCCCCGTGAGCCGAGCACTCGTCCAGCACGGCGAGCACCTGGCCGTGGTGCGCCTCGGGCCCGGTGCCGACCTACCCGCCTGGACCGGTGCCGCCACCGTGTTCTCGGTGACCGCCACAGCCACCGAGACGTCGATCGTGTGCGCGCAGGCCGGTGTGCCCAAGAAGGCACGTCAGGAGGGACCGTTCACGGCCTTCGAGGTGGAGGGCCCCCTCGACTTCGCCCTGACCGGCGTCCTCCACGAGCTGCTGCAGCCGCTCGCCGAGGAGCAGATCCCGGTCTTCACCCTCTCCACGTTCGACACCGACTGGATCCTCGTGCCCGCCGACTCCGCAGCACGCGCCGCCGAGTCATGGCGCAGATCCGGTCAAGTCGTCCGCACCCCGCACGAGTCCACCGAGCAGCCACCATCCGAAGGATCAGCATGAGCGTCACCGCACCCAAGGGCTTCCGCGCCTCCGGCGTGGCCGCAGGGCTCAAGAGCACCGGAGCGAAGGACATGGCGCTCGTGGCAAACGACGGTCCCGAGCACAGCTCCGCCACGGTGTTCACCTCCAACCGGTGCAAGGCGAACCCGATCCTGTGGAGCCAGGAGGTGGTCAAGGACGGGATCGTCCGCGCAGTGATCCTGAACTCCGGGGGCGCCAACTGCTACACCGGTGCCGAGGGGTTCCAGACCACCCACGCCGTCGCCGAGAGGACCGCCGAGGCGCTCGGCATCGGCTCGATCGACGTCGTGGTGTGCTCGACCGGTCTCATCGGGCTCAAGAACGACCGGGGCGACCTCGTCGCGGGTGTCGACGCCTGCGCCGCCGCGCTCTCGACGGAGGGCGGGGGAGACGCCGCAGAGGCGATCATGACCACCGACTCGGTCAGCAAGCAGGTGGTCGTCGAGGGGAGCGGCTGGTCGGTCGGCGGCATGGCCAAGGGTGCCGGGATGCTCGCCCCCCAGCTCGCCACCATGCTCGTCGTACTCACCACCGACGCCAAGATCACCCCCGCCGAGGCCGACCGGGCGCTGCGCGCGGCCACCAGGGTCAGCTTCGACAGGCTCGACTCCGACGGCTGCATGTCGACCAACGACACCGTGACGCTGCTCGCGAGCGGTGCCTCGGGCATCACGCCCACCCTGGAGGACTTCACCGAGGCGCTGACCCGGGCGTGCACCGACCTGGCGATGCAGCTCCTCGCCGACGCCGAGGGGGCCGACCACGAGATCGCTATCACCGTCCTCAACGCCGCCTCCGAGGACGAGGCCGTCGAGGTCGGCCGCTCCATCGCCCGCAGCAACCTGTTCAAGGCCGCGGTGTTCGGCAAGGACCCGAACTGGGGCCGGGTGCTGGCCTCCATCGGCACCACCTCGGCGGCGTTCGACCCCGCCGACCTCGACGTGGCGATGAACGGGGTCTGGGTCTGCCGGGCCTCCGAGCCCGCCGAGTCGCCCGAGCTCGTCGACCTGAGCGCGCGCGAGGTCTCGGTGACGGTCGACCTCAAGGCCGGTGACGCCCGCGCGACGGTGTGGACCAACGACCTCACCCACGCCTACGTCCACGAGAACTCCGCCTACTCGAGCTGAGGACCTGATGACCCACGACTCCATCCTGGACGCCGGGAAGAGCCCTGCCGAGTGGAAGCAGGCCACCGAGAAGGCCGGCACGCTCGCCGAGGCGCTCCCGTGGCTGAAGCGGTACCACGGCAAGACCATCGTGGTGAAGTACGGCGGCAACGCGATGACCGACGACCGGCTCAAGCGGGCCTTCGCCGAGGACATCGTGTTCCTGCGCTACGCGGGCTTCCGCCCGGTCGTCGTGCACGGTGGCGGACCGCAGATCAGCAAGATGCTCGACCGCCTCGAGATCGAGTCGGAGTTCCGCGGGGGGCTGCGGGTGACCACCCCGGAGGCCATGGACGTCGTCCGCATGGTGCTCGTGGGACAGGTCGGCCGCGAGCTCGTCGGCCTCCTGAACCAGCACGGGCCCCTCGCGGTGGGGCTCTCAGGCGAGGACGCCGGGCTGTTCACCGCCAAGGCGACCAGCACGGTCGTGGACGGTGAGGAGGTGGACCTCGGCCTCGTCGGCGAGGTCGAGAAGGTCCGCCCGGAGGCGGTCCGGGACCTGATCGAGGCCGGCCGCATCCCGGTGATCTCCTCGGTCGCCCCGGACGAGAACGGCGTCGTCCACAACGTCAACGCGGACACGGCTGCGGGCGCCCTCGCCGCGGCGCTCGGCGCCGAGAAGCTCCTCGTACTGACCGACGTCGAGGGGCTCTACCGCGACTGGCCCGACAGCGACGACGTGATCGGCCAGATCAGCCCCGAGGCCCTGGCCGAGCTGTTGCCGACCCTGGCCAGCGGCATGGTCCCCAAGATGCAGGCCTGCCTCGACGCGCTCCAGGGCGGTGTGCCGCGCGCGACCGTGGTGGACGGCCGGGAGCCACATGCCGTCCTGCTCGAGATCTTCACCGACGAGGGCGTGGGCACCCAGGTGCTCCCCGGAGTCGAGACGAAGATCCGGACCGCGCTGAGGAAGGCCGAGTGATGAACGAGCAGACGAAGACCACGACCGACGACGTCCAGGAGCGCTACGCGCACGCCCTGATGAACACCTTCGGCAAGCCGAAGCTCGTGCTCACCCGTGGCGAGGGCGCCCGGGTCTGGGACGCGGAGGGCAACGAGTACCTCGACCTGCTCGGCGGCATCGCCGTGAACGCGCTCGGCCATGCGCACCCAGCGCTGGTGTCCGCGGTCACCGGCCAGCTGTCGACGCTGGGCCACGTGTCGAACTTCTTCGCCACCGAGCCGCAGGTCTCGCTCGCCGAGCGGCTGCTGTCCCTCCTCGGCGTCGAGGGACGTGTGTTCTTCGCCAACTCAGGTGCCGAGGCCAACGAGGCGGCGCTGAAGCTCACCCGGCGCACGGGGCGCACGCACGTCGTCGCGGCCGAGGGCGGTTTTCACGGCCGGACCATGGGAGCGCTCGCGCTGACCTCCAAGGCTGCGTACCGCGAGCCGTTCGAGCCCTTGCCGGCGGGCGTGACGTTCGTGCCGTACGGCGACGCCGACGCGCTCGCCGCCGCGGTCACTGACGAGACCGCTGCCGTCGTGCTCGAGCCGATCCAGGGAGAAGCGGGTGTCGTGATGCCCCCCGAGGGATACCTCGAGGCCGCGCGCGAGATCACCAGGGCGCACGGCGCCCTCCTGTGGTTCGACGAGGTGCAGACCGGCATGGGGCGCACCGGGGCGTGGTTCGCCCACAGCGCCAGCGGCGTCAAGCCGGACGTCCTCACCCTCGCCAAGGGCCTTGCCGGAGGCATCCCGATCGGCGCCTGCATAGCGGTGGGGGAGTACGGACAGATGCTCCAGCCCGGCAACCACGGCACGACCTTCGGCGGCAACCCCGTCGCCGCTGCCGCTGCCCTCGCCGTCATCGACACGATCGAGAAGGACGGCCTGCTCGAGCACGTGCAGCGTGTGGGTGCCTCGCTCGCCGAGGGGCTCAAGGACGAACGCGTCACGGAGATCCGGCAGTCCGGGCTGCTCATCGGGCTCGACCTCGCGGCGCCGGTCGCGGCGAAGGTCACCGCCGCGGCGCTCGAGCACGGCTACATCGTCAACGACTGCGCGCCCGACCGGGTCAGGCTCGCGCCGCCCCTCGTGCTCACCGAGCAGCAGGCGGCGTCGTTCGTGGAGACCTGGCCGCGGCTGCTCGACGAGGCCTTCGCCGAGGAGGGGCCATGACCAGGCACTTCCTGCGTGACGACGACCTGGGGCCCGCGGAGCAGGCGGCGGTCCTGGCCCTCGCCGGCCAGCTGAAGGCAGAACCGTTCAGCGCGCGGCCGCTCGAGGGTCCTCGGACCGTGGCGATCCTGTTCGACAAGCCGACCCTGCGCACCCAGGCTTCCTTCACCTCCGGGATCGCGGAGCTCGGTGGCTTCCCCATGGTGATCGACGCCCGCCTCGCCCAGGTCGGCGTGCGGGAGTCCGTGGCGGACACCGCTCGCGTGCTCGGCCGTCAGGCCTCGGCGATCGTGTGGCGGACCTTCCACCAGTCGAGCCTCGAGGAGATGGCCGAGCACGCGGGAGTCCCCGTCGTGAACGCGCTCACGGACTCCTTCCACCCGTGCCAGGTGCTCGCGGACCTGCTCACGGTCGCCGAGCACCACGGCTCCCTCTCGGGGCGACACCTGACCTTCCTCGGTGACGCCGCGTCGAACATGGCGCAGTCCTACCTGCTCGGGTGCGCGACGGCCGGCATGCACGTGACGGTCAGCGGTCCCGAGAGCTTCCAGCCCGACCCCGATGTGCTGGCCCGCGCCAAGGAGTTGGCAGGGACGACGGGGGGCTCGGCGTCGTACGACCCCGACCCGGTCGCCGCGGTCGGGGGAGCCGACGTGGTGGCGACCGACACCTGGGTCTCCATGGGCAAGGAGGGAGAGGCCGGGGAGCGTGACGCACCGTTCCGGTCGTACTCCGTCACCGGCGAGCTCCTGGCCAAGGCATCGTCCGAGGCCGTCGTGCTGCACTGTCTGCCGGCCTACCGCGGCAAGGAGATCGCCGCCGAGGTGATCGACGGTCCGCAGAGTGTGGTGTGGGACGAGGCCGAGAACCGGCTGCACGCACAGAAGGCGCTGCTCACCTGGCTGCTCGAGGAGCGGGAGGTGCCGCGATGACCCACAGCACCCATGGCGCGAGCGGCGTCCCGATGACCAAGAACGCCCGCCAGCAGCGGATCGTCGAGCTCCTCGGCAAGCACCACGTGCGCTCCCAGACCGAGCTCGCCGAGCTCCTTGCCGAGTCCGGGGTCACCGTGACCCAGGCGACCTTGTCGCGTGACCTCGTCGAGCTCGACGCGGTCAAGGTGCGCATCCCCAGTGGCGCCCTGGTGTACGCGGTGCCGGCAGAGGGCGGCGACCGGACCCCGCGCCCGGGTGGCGACAGCGCCGCGGCGGAGGCACGGCTGGCCCGGCTCCTCGCGGAGCTCATGGTCTCGGCCGACTCGTCGGCGAACATGGCGCTCCTGCGAACCCCACCCGGCGCCGCACAGTTCCTCGCCTCCGCCTTCGACAAGGCCGAGCTCGCCGGGATCCTCGGCACCGTCGCCGGGGACGACACCGTCCTGGTGATCAGCCGGGACCCCGCCGGTGGCGCGGCCCTCGTCCAGCGACTGCTGGCACTCGCCAACCACCACTCCGCGCCGGCGCCCTGACCCCTGCGTCCCGCCGGACCCTGACCGCACCCCCACCACCGATAGGAACCAACGTGAGCAAGGTCCTGACCTCTCTGCCCGCCGGCGAACGCGTCGGCATCGCCTTCTCCGGAGGGCTGGACACCTCGGTCGCCGTGGCCTGGATGCGGGAGAAGGGCGCTGTGCCCTGTACCTACACCGCGGACATCGGCCAGTACGACGAGCCGGACATCTCCGGGGTCCCGGACCGCGCCCTGCAGTACGGCGCGGAGCTCTCGCGCGCCATCGACTGCCGGCACGCGCTGGTGGAGGAAGGGTTCGCGGCCATCGCCTGCGGCGCCTTCCACATCCGTTCCGGCGGGCGCGCCTACTTCAACACCACGCCGCTCGGGCGCGCCGTGACGGGCACCATGCTCGTCCGGGCGATGCACGAGGACCGCGTGGACATCTGGGGTGACGGGTCCACGTTCAAGGGCAACGACATCGAGCGGTTCTACCGCTACGGGCTGCTGGCCAACCCCCTGCTGCGCATCTACAAGCCGTGGCTCGACGCGGAGTTCGTCCACGAGCTCGGCGGGCGCAACGAGATGAGCGCCTGGCTGACCGAGCGCGGCCTGCCGTACCGCGACAGCCAGGAGAAGGCCTACTCCACCGACGCCAACATCTGGGGCGCAACACACGAGGCCAAGACCCTCGAGCACCTCGACGTCTCGCTCGAGTCCGTCGAGCCGATCATGGGCGTGAAGTTCTGGGACCCCTCGGTCGAGATCGAGCCCGAGGACGTCACCGTCCGCTTCGAGCAAGGCCGTCCGGTGGCGGTCGACGGCAAGTGGTACGACGACCCGGTCGAGCTGGTCCACGAGGTCAACGCGATCGGCGGGCGCCACGGGCTCGGGATGTCCGACCAGATCGAGAACCGGATCATCGAGGCCAAGTCCCGCGGCATCTACGAGGCGCCCGGCATGGCGCTGCTGTGGATCGCCTACGAGCGCCTGCTCAACGCGGTCCACAACGAGGACACCATCGCGAACTACCACGCCGAGGGCCGTCGACTCGGACGCCTGCTGTACGAGGGCCGCTGGCTGGACCCGCAGGCGCTGATGCTGCGTGAGTCCATCCAGCGCTGGGTCTCCTCGGTCGTCACGGGGGAGGTCACCGTCCGGCTGCGTCGCGGCGAGGACTACACGATCCTCGACACGCAGGGCCAGCGCTTCTCCTACCACCCCGACAAGCTGTCGATGGAGCGCGTCGAGTCCGCCGCCTTCGGTCCCACCGACCGGATCGGCCAGCTCACCATGCGCAACCTCGACATCGCCGACTCGCGCTCCAAGCTCGAGATGTACGCGTTGCAGCCGCAGGACCAGGGGCACGTCCTGGTCGAGCACGGGAACCTGCTGGGCGCCCTCGAGCCGGGCGGCGCCGACCAGATCGCCGAGAACCCCGTCGAGCCCGGGGCACTCGACGACGAGGCCCTGGACCACGCCGCCATGGAGTTCGGCACCGACTGACCCCGACGAATGCCGCGCCGGCTGCGCCTCCGCCCTCTGGCGGCCCTGTCACGAGCAACTGATACGAAGGACGACGTGAGCGAGAACTCGAAGACGATCTCCGGAGCCCTGTGGGGCGGTCGGTTCGCCGGGGGACCCTCGGACGCCCTGGCCGCGCTGTCGAAGTCGACGCACTTCGACTGGCGGCTCGCGCCCTACGACATCGCCGGCTCCAAGGCGCACGCCCGGGTGCTGCACCGGGCTGGCCTGCTCACCGACACCGACCTCGACGGCCTGCTTGCCGGTCTCAACGTCTTGGGGGCGAAGGTGGCCTCCGGGGAGGTTGTAGCGGCCGAGTCCGACGAGGACGTCCACGGTGCGCTCGAGCGGCTGCTGATCGAGGAGGTCGGTGCCGACCTCGGCGGGCGGCTGCGCGCCGGGCGGTCCCGCAACGACCAGGTCGCGACGCTGTTCAAGGTCTTCCTGCGCGACCACGCCCGCGTCGTCACCGGGCAGGTCCTCGACCTCGTCGAGGCCCTCGCAGTCCAGGCGGAGCAGCACCTAGGGGCGCCGATGCCGGGTCGGACCCATCTGCAGCACGCGCAGCCGGTCCTGCTGTCCCACCACCTCCTGGCGCACGCCTGGCCCCTGCTCCGCGACGTCTCGCGGGTGCGGGACTGGGACGCACGCGTGGCGGTGGACTCACCGTACGGTTCGGGAGCGCTGGCCGGGTCGTCGCTGGGCCTCGACCCGCAGCAGGTGGCGCGCGAGCTCGGCTTCACGGACTCCAGCGCGAACTCCATCGACGGCACCGCTGCACGTGACTTCGTGGCGGAGCTGGCGTTCGTCCTGGCGATGATCGGTGTCGACGTGTCCAGGCAGGCCGAGGAGGTGATCGTCTGGGCGACCAAGGAGTTCGGGTTCGTCGAGCTCGACGACGCCTACTCGACCGGCTCCAGCATCATGCCGCAGAAGAAGAACCCCGACATCGCGGAGCTCGCACGCGGCAAGGCGGGCCGGCTGGTCGGCAACCTGACCGGGCTGATGGCCACGCTCAAGGCGCTTCCGCTGGCCTACAACCGCGACCTCCAGGAGGACAAGGAGCCGGTGTTCGACTCCGTCGACACCCTCGAGGTGCTTCTCCCCGCCTTCACCGGCATGGTCGCCACGCTTCGTTTCCAGACCGACCGGATGGCAGCGCTCGCGCCCCAGGGCTTCTCGCTGGCCACCGACGTCGCGGAGTGGCTCGTGCGAGAAGGAGTGCCCTTCCGGGTCGCGCACGAGGTGGCCGGTGCCTGTGTGCGCCGCTGCGAGGAGCTCGGCTGCGACCTCGACGAGCTGACCGACGAGCAGTTCGCCGACATCTCGCCGCACCTGACCCCGGGGGTGCGTGAGGTGCTGTCCGTCGAGGGCTCCATCACGTCACGCTCCGGCCGTGGGGGTACCTCCCTCGACAGGGTCAGCGAGCAGCTCGGCGAGGTCCGGGCCGCCGTGGCCGAGCACCGTGCCTGGCTTGGCTGACCTGCTGGCGGGGCCGGTGCTCGAGGTCGCCCCGACCTTGCTCGGCGCGGTCCTGCGGCACGAGACCGCCCAGGGCGCGGTCGCGGTTCGTCTCACGGAGGTCGAGGCGTACGCCGGGGAGCAGGATCCCGGCTCGCACGCGTACCGCGGTCCAACGAAGCGCAACGAGGTCATGTTCGGCGAGGCCGGACACCTCTACGTCTACTTCACCTACGGCATGCACTACTGCTGCAACGTGGTCGTGGGGGAGGCCGGGCACGCCTCCGCCGTACTCCTGCGGGCCGGAGAGGTGGTGGAGGGGACCGAGCTCGCGAGCGCGCGACGTCGCAACGGCCCGGACCGCGACCTCGCGCGCGGCCCCGCCCGGCTCTGCCAGGCCCTCGGCATCGACCTGCGTCACAACGGGGTCCACCTCGGCGACGGGCCCTTGACGCTCACCCTGCCCGACGCGCCGCACCACCTCGAGGAGGTCCTGACCGGCCCCAGGGTGGGCCTACGTCACGCCGCCGACCAGCCGTGGCGGTTCTGGCTCGCCGACGAGCCCACGGTCTCGGTCTACCGGCCGGCCAAGCGGCTGCCCGCCGAACCGGGCGACCCGGGTCAGCGCAGGCCCTGACCGCTCTAGGCTTGAGGCATGGTCAGCGCGACCAGCCTCATCCTGGGGGGAGACGTCATGACGGGGCGGGGGATCGACCAGATCCTCGCCTCGCCGGGCTCCCCGAGGCTGCGCGAGGAGTACGTCTTCGACGCCCGCTCCTACGTCGACCTCGCCGAGGACGTCAACGGGCCGATCCCCGAGCCGGTCGCGGACGCCTGGCCGTGGGGCGACGCGCTCGCGGCGCTGGACGAGGTCGGCCCCGCCGTACGTGTGATGAACCTCGAGACCAGCGTGACCCGCAGCGAGGAGGTCGCGCCCGGCAAGGGGGTGCACTACCGGATGAGCCCGGCGAACCTCGGCTGCCTGGCGGAGGTCCGGGCCGACGTATGGACCTTGGCCAACAACCATGTCCTTGATCACGGCATGCCGGGGCTCCTCGAGACGCTCGACACCATGCACGCCGCGGGTCTCCGCACCGCAGGGGCCGGTGTGGACGGGGCGCAGGCGTGGTCGCCGGCCGTCGTGCAGGCCGACGGCACCCGCGTGGTGGTGGCTTCCGTCGGTCACGTCTCGAGCGGGGTGCCCGCCTCGTGGGCTGCGACGGCGCGACACCCCGGGGTCGCCCTGCTCCCGGACCTGTCCGAGGGAAGCGCCGAGATGCTCGCGGACGCGACGCTGCGTGGAGGCAGGGATGGGGACCTGCGCGTCGTGTCGGTGCACTGGGGCAGCAACTGGGGCTACGACGTCCCGCGCCAGCACCGGCGCTTCGCCCACCGGCTCGTCGATGAGGGCGTGCACCTCGTGCACGGGCACTCCTCGCACCACCCGAGGCCGATCGAGGTGTACCGAGGACGCCTGGTGCTCTACGGGTGCGGCGACCTGGTCAACGACTACGAGGGCATCCGCGGCTACGAGAGCTTCCGTGACGACCTCCGGCTGCTGTACCTGGCTCGTCTCAGGCCGGGCACGGGCGAGCTCGAGGAGCTGTCGATGCTGCCTTTCCAGGCACGGCAGCTGAGGCTCTGGCGCGCGAACGGCGAGGACACCTCCTGGCTCGCGCGGACCCTGGACGAGACCTGCGACCGGTTCGGCACGCATGTCCGCCTGCGGGACGACCGCGTACTCGTCCTCGACACGACGGGGTGAGGTGCTCGGTCGAACCGGGACCATCGACCCGTGCCCTCCCGCACGCCCGTGCCTAGCGTGGACAGAGCGGGGGGCACTTGGAGGTGAACGACGTGTCCACGACCCAAGCCACGCTCATCGAGGAGAGCGCGCAGAAGACGCGCCTGTGGCTGGACGAGCTCGCCGAAGAGCTGGGCCGGCCGGGCGACCAGAAGTACGCCCTCCGCGTCCTTCGCGGTTTCCTGCACACGCTGAGGGACCGGCTGCCCGTTCCGGAGACCGCTCACCTGGCGGCCCAGCTGCCGGCGTTCCTGCGCGGCCTGTTCTACGAAGGCTGGCGTCCCACGACGCTGCCGATGCGCTACCACGACCTGCAGACGTTCCTGGACAAGGTCGCCGAACACGGGCAGCTCGCGGGAGAGACCGAGGCGGCGTACGGCGCTGAGGCCGCCGCTCGCGTGCTCCGCACCCACGTCGGGGCCGGCGAGCTCGACAAGGTCCGGGCGGTCCTGCCGCACGAGATCGTCGCCCTTCTGAACGGAGCGACCCGAGGAGGCAGGCAGTGATGGCTGACCGCAGACAGACGTTGCCACCCGTGACCGTCGACGTCGTGCAGCGCGGGCCGGTCCCCGACGGCGACGCCGACTACGCACGCTCCAAGGTCGACCACGTCATCGGCTACGCCAACCAGCCGGTCCTCGCGGCACACGTCGTGCTCACCATGGCCCAGGACCCCGCGATGGCGCGGCCCGCTCGAGCCGAGGCGTCGCTCGACGTGAGGGGCACCCAGATCCGGGCCCACGCGCTGGCGTCCCAGATGCCTGGGGCCGTTGACATCCTGGAGGACAAGCTGCGCAAGAACCTGACGCAGTACCAGGAGCGCGAGCGGACCCGCCATCGCTGGATCGGCATCGCGTCCGAGCACGAGTGGCGGCACGGTGATCTGCCGACCTCGCGCGAGGTGTACTTCCCGAGGCCGCCCCAGGAGCGCGAGGTCGTGAGGCGCAAGACCTTCGCCCTGGCCCCGATGACCCCGGACGAGGCCGCCTACGAGATGGGCCTGCTCGGTCACGACTTCTACCTGTTCACCGACAGTCGCTCCGGCAAGGACGCGGTGGTCTACCGCGACGGCACCGGACGGTTCGCGATCCGCGGCGAGGCTGTCGTCGAGGGCGAGAGCGCTCAGCTGGTCGAGATGGTGGGCTCCGCCCCGACCCTCTCGGACAGCGAGGCGAGGACCCGGCTCGAGGTGGGCGGCGAGCCCTTCGTGTTCTACCTCGAGCCCGAGACCGGACGCGGCCGGGTGCTCTACATCCGGTACGACGGACACTACGGGCTGATCACGGCAGCCGCCGACTGAGTCACGTGGACACCGTGCAGGCGAATCCGGTTGTGGGTCCGCCCCGGTGATGAGGCAGGCTTGGACCAGCAACTGCCCCGACGGACCGACCGGTCCGTCGTACTCCGGAGCACGGAAGGCACCCGAGGTGACCACTGACCTGCACGTCCTCGACGAGCTCGAGTGGCGCGGCCTCATCGCGCACTCGACCGATCTCGACGCCCTGCGCGCGGAGCTCTCGGGGGGCATGGTCAAGGTGTACTGCGGGTTCGACCCGACCGCGGCGAGCCTGCACATGGGCAACCTGCTCCAGATCCTCACGCTCAAGCGGTTCCAGGACGCGGGCCACAAGCCCTACGGCCTCGTCGGCGGCGCCACCGGCATGATCGGAGACCCCAAGGAGACCGGCGAGAGGCAGATGAACAGCCTCGACACGGTGAAGCAGTGGAGCGCCAACGTACGCGGGCAGCTCGAGCGCTTCTTGTCCTTCGAGGGCTCGAACGCGGCGTTCGTGGTGAACAACTACGACTGGACCGCAGGCTTGTCGACGATCGAGTTCCTCCGCGACATCGGCAAGCACTTCCCGGTGAACAAGATGCTGGCACGCGAGGTCGTGAAGTCGCGGCTCGAGACCGGGATCAGCTACACAGAGTTCAGCTACGTGCTGCTCCAGTCCATGGACTACCTCAACCTGCACCGCGACTTCGGCGTCACCCTCCAGACCGGTGGCAGCGACCAGTGGGGCAACATCACCGCAGGCGTCGACCTGATCCGCCGCGTCGAGGGCGCCAGGGTCAACGCGCTCGCGACGCCGCTGGTGACCAAGGCAGACGGGACGAAGTTCGGCAAGACGGAGTCGGGGACGGTCTGGCTCGACGCGTCGATGACCTCGCCGTACGCCTTCTACCAGTTCTGGCTCAACACCGACGACCGCGACGTCGTGGACCTGCTGAAGTACTACACGTTCCGTACCCGCGACGAGATCGAGGAGCTCGAGGGACAGACGAAGGAGAAGCCGTTCCTCCGGGCTGCCCAGCGGGCGCTGGCCGATGACGTGACCACCCTGGTCCATGGGCCCGACGAGACGCAGCGGATCAAGGACGCCTCGGCCGCACTGTTCGGCACCGGTGAGCTGACCGAGCTGAGCGTCGAGACGCTCGGAGCGGCCCTGCGTGAAGCCGGCGCCATCCAGGTCAAGCCCGGTGAGGGCATGCCCGGCATCGTGGACCTGTTCGTCGAGACCGGACTGGTCGCCAGCAAGGGCGCGGCCCGACGCACCATCGCCGAAGGCGGCGCGTACCTCAACAACCGGCGCGTCGAGGATCCCGACCTCGTGCCCGGCGCGGAGGACCTGGTCGGCGGGACCTGGCTGGTGCTTCGACGCGGCAAGAAGCACCTGGCCGGCATCGAGGTCGTCGAGGGCTGACGCCACACGCGCGAGGAGGTGCGACGGTGGAGCGCTGGACCGAGCAGCTCGAGGAGCTCGCTCGCCGCTCGCTGCCCGAGGCCGTCCACCGCTACATCCGGCAAGGAGCCCGGGACGGCGTGAGCGCCGCGGAGGCGGTCCAGGCCTGGGACCGATTCAGGTTTCTCCCGGCCGTGCTCCGCGACGTCACCGAGATCGACTGCTCGACCGAGCTCCTGGGCACCGCGGTCCGGTCTCCCTTCGCCATCGCCCCCACGACCATGCAGCGGGCGGCACACCGGGACGGGGAGGCGGCCATGGCGCGGGCTGCGGTCGCGAGCGAGACGCTCATGGTCGTCTCCAGCAACGCGGGAACCACCTTCGAGGAGATCGCAGAGACCGGCGTCGCCTGGTGGCTGCAGGTCTACGTCCCCTCCGACCGGCTCGCCTGCAAGCCCCTGATCGACCGCGCCGTCGACGCCGGGGCATCCGCGGTGGTGCTCACCGCGGACACTCCGGTCGTCGGGACGAGGTACGACGGGGGCAGCGAGACCGTCTGGGACGTCGCGGAGCCCGGGTGGCTGCGCGCCAACTTCCCCGAGGGGTACGGCGACCTCCCGGGCCATGAGAAGGCGGCCGACCTGGGCCCGCACGACATCGACTGGCTGAGGAAGACCACCGGCCTGCCTGTCGTGGTCAAGGGGGTCCTGCGACCGGGCGACGCCAGGCGTTGTGTCGACGCGGGGGCGTCGGCGGTGTGGGTCTCCAACCACGGCGGACGCCAGCTCGACCGGGCCGCTGCCACGGCCGACTGCCTCGCGGCGGTGGTCGACGAGGTCGGCGACGAGGCGGAGGTGTACGTCGACGGGGGAGTGCGCAACGCCCGCCACGGGCTGGCCGCGCTCGCACTCGGCGCGAGGGGCGTCTTCCTCGGACGACCCCCGCTCTACGCGTTGGCAGTCGACGGGGTGGACGGCGTCCTGCGCCTTCTGGACGACCTGACCGAGGAGCTCGCCGAGGTGATGCGACTGGCCGGCTGCAACCACCTCAGTGGTGTGACCGGAGAGCTGCTCTTACCTAGGTGATGGGGACCACCGACCCCGGATTTGCGTTGCTGGCAAGGGAAACGTAGTGTTCTCTCTGTCGCCGGGAGCGGCGGGACGCAAGGCTGAGAGGCCGGGTGGCCGGCTCCGGAGACACTCCCTCAAACTCTCACCTTCTCGGGTGGTGGCTGACGACGCCTCGAGCGTCCCAGCGGCCTTCGAGCCGATGAGCATGCGAGGGGCCGGGGAGCGCCGAAGCCAAGTTGTACGGCACGGCTCGATCCGGTAAGTTTGATCAGGTTGCCCCAGACCGAGGCCGGGAGGCTGAGGGTGGTGTGCGTTTGATCTTTGAGAACTCAACAGTGTGCTAAAAGTCGACGAATTAATTTGTATCGCCAGTCGGCAGGCTGCCGGGGCCTCTTTGGGGGTTTTGGGTGTCTGCTGGTTGTTTGATTCCTTTAGGTTGGATCGGCTCGCGCCTCTTTTTGGGGTGTGGGTCACTTCTGGCCTGGATGGATTCTTCTTAGAGTGTTGATGATTCGCCCCTTTTTTTGTGGGGTGTTGTCGTGATACTTCAACGGAGAGTTTGATCCTGGCTCAGGACGAACGCTGGCGGCGTGCTTAACACATGCAAGTCGAGCGGTAAGGCCCTTTCGGGGGTACACGAGCGGCGAACGGGTGAGTAACACGTGAGCAATCTGCCCTTCACTTCGGGATAACCACCGGAAACGGTGGCTAATACCGGATACGACCATCCCGGGCATCTGGTGGTGGTGGAA
>Ga0208537_1000029_pt1 | contig 21594 bp, 19 predicted proteins | sample MayberrySE_TuleA_FD_185672 | JGI IMG/M metagenome (GOLD analysis project Ga0208537, IMG submission 185672) | Natural and restored wetland microbial communities from the San Francisco Bay, California, USA, that impact long-term carbon... | ecosystem: Environmental > Terrestrial > Soil > Wetlands ...
CGCAGAGCCCGCCGGCCAGCTGGGCGCCGGCCTCCCGAGCCGCAGAGGGCGCCCACGCACCCTGCTCGGTGGTGATGCGCGTCGCCAGCCGGAAGGCGAACCAGTGCGCGAGGAGAAGACCGAGAGACGTGCCGAGAATGACCCAGACGAGTCTCTCGTCCGGTGGCAGCCGGTCCACGGGCACCGCGACGAGCGCGGCCAGCAGGACGAGTGTCAGGTAGAGGGTGCTGGCCAGGAACTCCCGCACGAGCACCCGACGGTGTTCCTCTCCTCCTGCCGCGGGGGCCTGCCGCAGGCCTCCGTCAGGCCGCTGACGTCCACCACCGACGTTCACCGTCACGTGCCCTCGGCGCCGCCGCGCGCATCCTCCCGCCCGCCGCCGGCGGGCGGCCCCTCCACTCCCGGTACGGCCCCGTCCGGCGCAACGGGCTCAGCGTCGTCCGCTCCGCTCTCCTCACCGATGAGCTCGTAGCGCCGGCCGTACGTGTCGATGACCGCCTCGATCGCCGCGACTACCGGGATGGAGACGAGCGCCCCCATCGGACCGAACAGCGAAGCACCCACGACGACCGCGCCGAACGCCACGGCGGGGTGGATGGAGACGGTGCGCGCGGTGACCCGTGGGGAGAACAGGTAGTTCTCGACCTGCTGGTAGACGATGCCGAACACCACGACCCACAAGGCGTCGATCGGTTGCCGGGTCAACGCGATGACGGCCGGCACCGCGATGGCGAGATAGGTGCCGAGCGTAGGGATGAACTGCGAGACCACGCCGGTCCAGATCGCGAGGGGCAGCCAGAAAGGAACGCCGAGCAGCCAGAGGAACACCCCGGTGAAGAATGCTCCGAGGGCGGCGAGCACCAGCCGGGACACCACGTAGCCACCGGTCTTCTCGACAGCGATCTCCCAGACCGTGGAGATCACCCGCTGCTGCCTCGGCGGGAACCAGCCCGACACCCTGGCTCGAAGTGCAGGCCCCTCCGCCGACATGTAGAAGGCGAACAGCAGGACCGTGAAGCCCTGGAAGACCACGCCCACCAGCGAGGACACGATCCCGAACACTCCCGGGGTGAGCTCCCTGACGAGCTGCTCGACCCGGTCCGGCGTGAGCCGCAGCGAGTCGTTGATCTCAGTAGGGTCGAACGACGTGCCGAGGGTCCGGTTCGCCCAGGCGACTGCCTCGCTGACGGTGTTCGGGAGTGCCGCGACGAGCTCCGCCAGCTGGTCGACCAGCAGGGCGCCGAAGACGACGAGGAAGGCCACCATCAGGACGGCCAGGCCGGACAGGACGATGCCGGTTGCCGCGCCACGGCGCATGCCCCGACGCTCCAGCCGGTCCACGAGAGGCTCCAGGCTGATGGCGAACAGCCAGGCGAGGAAGAGCAGCCCCAGGAAACCACGCAGGTCGAGGAACACCCACTCGGCGGCCTGGAGACCGGCGACCGCGATGAGCACGAACACCACGCCGCGCCGCAGCCAGCGCGGCGCCTCCGGCGGCCAGGTTGCCTGCGCGGCGCCGCGCTCCGGAGCCTCCCCTGCCCCCGACTCCCCCGCCGTCGTCACCTCAGGTCTCCTGAGAGCTCGCCGACCCGGTGTGTGACGACATCACGCATCACCGCGTCCGGAAGAGGCTTCGCGAGCTCTGACACATCCATGACGATACGCGCGGAAGCAGCCGCTGATCCGGGAAAAGCGGGAGCCGCATTCCCGGCTCCTAAGGCGAGCCTGCGCCGCCCTCACGGCATCGGTACGTGCCCGGAAAGGGCGGTCTCATGGCCTTCTGTGAGGAAAGAGTCTGTTTGATCCAACGACGACATGGGCACCAACTGTCACGTTTTCCGACCGAGCGGCCCTGGGAAGGGCCGCGGAGGGACTGTTCTTGATGAGCGAGATGAGAGACAGGATCACACCCGCGGAGCTGGAGGCCGAGTGCGGCACCCAGCTCCCTGACAAGGAGGTCGTCTCACTGCTCGACCTCTTCGTCAACATCGACCTGGCGCTCGACCTGGCCGCGCCGATCGACCTCGCTGTCGCGGCAAACGCGAACGTCGCCGCCCCCATCGAGGGGGCTGTCTCCGCCAACCTGCTGTCCTTCGGCAGCGAGTCGCAGGCCCTGAGCACGCAGGCCACGCAGATCACGCAGGGCATCACCGGCGACACCGTGGCTACGGCTCCGCAGTCGGCCAGCATCGACCAGTCCAACGACGTGATCGACGACGGTACGAACGGCACCGACGCGATCACGGCGGAGGACGAGGTCGTCGGTGTCTCCGAGGAGACGCTGGGCGGTACGACGGGCACCCTGGGCGACACGACCGACACGGTGGCCGACACGACCGACACCGTAGGCGACACCGGGGTGGTCACGGACATCAGCGAGGGCGGCCTTCTCGACGACGGTCTGCTGAACGTCAACGTGGATGTCGACCTCGACGCCGACATGGCCGCTCCGATCGCGGGTGCGGTGGCCGCGCAGGCCAACGTCGCGGCTCCGATCGACGCCTCGGTCGCGACGAACATCGCCTCGGTCGACTCGACGGCGACAGCGGTTGCACAGCAGAGCTCCGTGATCACCCAGACGATCGAGGGCAACGCCACCGCCACGGCGGACCAGACGGCTGAGATCACGCAGTAGGTATGCGCCACACGAGCGTCGCGCCTGATCAAGTCAGGGCGGGCGGCGGTGACCGGATCCATGTGCCTGAGCGCGCGGAGGGAGTCCAGCTCCTCGGCGAGATGCAGGGTTCCGGCTACCGCCGTCCGCCCGCGCTCGTGCGCCGTGCGGACGGTCAGACGATCACGCTGACGCCGCTGCTGTACATCACGCTGCGTGCCATCGACGGCCGACGTGGCACCGACATCATCGCCGAGGCCCTGTCGACAGCGGTCAACCGACACGTCACCGCGGACGACGTCGGCTTCCTCATCGACACCAAGCTGCGTCCCCTCGGTCTCGTCGCGGGGCCGGGCGGTGCACAGCCGGTGACCCGCAAGGCCAACCCCCTGCTGGCGTTGCGGCTCAAGTTCGTCATCACGAACCCACGGCTCACCCGTCGGATCACGGAGCCCTTCGCCGGGCTGTTCCGGCCCGCGGTCGCCGTGCCCCTGCTGCTGGCGTTCGTCGCGGTCAGCTGGTGGGTCCTCGTCGACAAGGGGCTTGCCACGGCCGCCCACCAGGCGTTCTACGAGCCCGGGTTCATCCTGGCCGTGTGGGCGATGATCGTGGTGTCCGCGGGGTTCCACGAGTTCGGTCACGCCGCCGCCTGCCGTTACGGCGGGGCGACCCCGGGCGCGATGGGCGCCGGCCTCTACCTCGTCTGGCCGGCCTTCTACACCGAGGTCAGCGACTCCTACCGCCTGGGCCGCGGAGGCCGCCTGCGCGTCGACCTCGGTGGCCTCTACTTCAACGCGATCTTCGCCCTCATGACGTGGGCGGTCTGGTGGGTGCTCCGCTGGGACGCGCTCCTGCTGGTCGTCGTTGCCCAGCACCTCCAGATGATCCGCCAGCTCGCACCGTTCATCAGGGCGGACGGGTATCACATCATCGCCGACCTGACCGGTGTGCCCGACCTCTTCGCCCACATCAAGCCCACCCTGATGAGCGTTCTGCCCGGGCGGTGGCGCAAGACCAGTGGCCTCGCGCTCAAGCCCTGGGCACGTGCGGTCGTCATCCTCTGGGTGGCAACGATCGTCCCGGTTCTGCTGGCTGTCATCGCCCTGGGCGTGCTCCTGCTGCCCCGACTCGCCGCGACGGCTTGGGACAGCATGGGCGTCCAGTGGCAGGCCGCCACGACGTACTGGGGAGAGGGGGACCTCGCCGGCTTCACCGTGCGTGCCCTGTCCTCCCTGCTCGTGGCGCTGCCGGTGGCGGGTCTGGTCTACCTCCTTGCTCGGATCGGCCGTCGTACCGCGGTCGCGGCCTGGCGGGGCACGAAGCAATCGCCCCGCAAGCGCGGCGGCGTGCTGCTGCTCCTCGCAACCGCCCTGGCGGCCGTCGCCTGGGCGTGGTGGCCGGCGGACCAGTACGAACCGATCCACAAGGAGACCGACGGTGCGCTGACAGACATCATCCGGGTCGAGGACCGTCGGATCTTCATCCCGCTCGTTCACGACCGCGAGGTTCTTCGCTCGGCTCCGGTGACCTCCGACCTCGGCACCGCCGCGCCGACCGCGGGGCTGTCGGAGGAGCCGGAGCACCACTCTCCGATGAGCACGGTCGGATCGCCGCTTCTCGGGACAGCAGAGCCGGGAGGTCCGGTCGAGAGCGGAACGAGCCCCGACCTGGACAGTGACCAGTCCACGACACGAGGGACGTGGCCGTTCCCGTTGCCCGAAGCCCCGGCCGAGGGCGACAACCGCGCCATGGCGGTGAACACCACCGACGACTCGGTCGTCACCGACATGGCGGTCTCCTGGGCGCTGGTCACCGCCAGTGAGGTCGAACAGCGGAACGATGCCTGGGCCCTGGCGTCCTGCGAGGACTGCCTGACCCGCGCGGTCGCCTTCCAGGTCCTCCTGCTTCTGGACGGGGCCGACGTCATCACGCCCGTGAACGCCGCGGTCGCAGCGAACTACGAGTGCACCCGCTGCACCACCGAGGCGATCGCCGTGCAGCTGGTCGTCTCGATCACCGGCATGCCGAGCGCGGAGGCCCAGGCACTCATCGACGAGGCCATGAACAGGGTGGCGCGTCTCGAGGCAGATCTCCACACGCTGTCGGCGGACCAGGTGTACTACGTCCTCCAGGCAGGCCAGGCGGAGATCATGCAGATCCTCCGTGACGACGGCGTGATCCCCTCGGCGGAGATCTCGGACGCCGCGATGGCGAGTGAGACAGACACCGACGCCCCGACGGAGGCCGACGAGGCCGCGGCTGCCGGGCCGTCACCTACCCAGTCGCCGACGCCGTCCGAGACGACGACCGAGGAGAGCACGGCCGGCACGACGGACGGCAGCCAGGCGTCGGAGCCGACCGCCGAGGAGCCGTCCTCGGACCCCACGACCCAGCCGACCTCCGACCCGACGTCGGAACCCACCACCGAGAGCAGCGAGCCGAGTCCCGAGCCGACGGCAGAGCCCTCGCCTTAGTCCGAGCATTCTCGGATCCGAGACGCCGGGCAGGCCGGTCCCCTTCACCCCTGCCCGGAAGCCGTGCCAACGTGCATCGAAACGACGGTACGGGGCACTGTCCCGTGGTCTCGAGGGGAAGTCATGAGCACTGACCAGTACGTCGCCGCGGATGAGTCGGTCGCGAGCGAGCAGCCTGTTCCCACCTGGAAGTTCTTCGTCTACAGCCTCATCGGCGCGTTCGTCTTCTTCGTGCCCTTCGAGGTGGCGGGCAAGGACTCGATCGCCTTGGACCACATCGTCACCGCGATCACCACGAACCTCCCAGCTGTCACCCCGTACTACGCGCTGGCGCTCATCGTCGCCGGCGCTGCCTACCCGTTCGTCGCACGAACGTGGCGACGCTCCGCCTTGGACGTGGTCTTCTCCGTCTTCAAGGTGATGGGCCTGGTCGTCGGAGTCATGCTCGTGTTCGACTTCGGTCCCGGCTGGCTCTTCGAGCCCGATCTCGGCCCGTTCCTCTTCGACAAGCTGGTCATCCCCGTCGGACTCCTGGTGCCGATCGGAGCGGTGTTCCTCGCGCTCCTCGTCGGCTACGGCCTCCTGGAGTTCGTCGGCGTACTCCTGCAGCCCGTGATGCGCCCGGTCTGGAGAACCCCGGGCCGCTCGGCCATCGACGCCGTCGCCTCGTTCGTCGGCAGCTACTCGCTCGGGCTGCTGATCACCAACCGGGTCTACCTCGAGGGCAAGTACTCCACCCGGGAGGCGATGGTCATCGCGACCGGCTTCTCCACGGTCTCGGCAACGTTCATGGTCGTCGTCGCCTCCACGCTCGACCTCATGGGTTCCTGGAACGCCTACTTCTGGAGCACCCTGCTCATCACCTTCGCGGTGACCGCGGTGACCGTGCGGATCTGGCCGCTGTCGCGGGTGCCGGAAACCTACTTCGAGGACGTCGAGCCCCAGCCGGAGGCCGACGGTCGCGGCCGACGCCTCTCCCTTGCCTGGCGGGAGGCGCGGCGGACGGTCGCAGCCGCACCGCCCCTCGGCACCAACATCGTCCGCCACCTGCGCGACGGCTTCCTGATGGCGATGGCGATCCTGCCGTCCATCCTCTCCATCGGTCTGCTCGGCCTCGTGCTCGCGACGTACACGCCGGTGTTCGACTGGCTGGGCTACCTCTTCTACCCGGTCACCTGGGCGCTCCAGGTCCCCGACGCGATGCTGGTTGCCAAGGCGTCGGCACTTGGGATCGCCGAGATGTTCCTTCCCGCGCTGCTCGTCGTCGAGGCCGCTCCCGCGGTGAAGTTCATCGTCGCGGTGGTGTGCGTCTCGCAGATCATCTTCTTCTCGGCACTCGTGCCGTGCCTGGTCGCGACCGACATCCCGATGTCGGTGCCGAAGCTGCTGGTGATCTGGTTCGAGAGGGTCGTGCTCACCCTAGTCATCACGACACCCCTCGCCTTCCTGCTGTTCTGAGCACGGCATCGCGGACAGCAGCGCTCAGGCCCTTGCGCGGCCGGCGCGGACCCGCCCGAACGAGCGCGGCCGGTTCGTGATGACCCCGTCGACCCCGAGGCGGAGGGCACGCCTCATCGTGGGAGCGTGGTTGACGGTCCACACGAAGCACGCCATGCCCAGGTCGTGCACCTGGTCGACGTACGCCTTGTCCACCGAGAGGTGGCTGGGGTTCACCTGGTCCGCCCACGTTCCGAGAGCGGGAAGGTTCGCCCTCGCGGGCGTCCCGAGCAGTCCTACCGGGACCGACGCCTCCCGCGTCTTGTGCTCCTTCATCGCCGCGTAGTTGAACGACTGCACCACCAGCTGCCCCGCCTCCGCCGCCCCCAGAGCGCCAGGGACCTCCCGCATCGCCATGACCACGTCGGAGACGATTCCCGGGTACTGCTCCGGCGCCTTGAGCTCGAGCAGGAGTCCGGTGCGGCTCCGACTCACCAACTCCAGCGCCTCGGTGAGCGTGGGAACCGGTTCACCGGCGAGGTCGGGGGACTTCCACGAGCCGGCGTCGAGCCGCTTCAGCTCGTCGAGGGTGAAGTCGCCGACCCTCCAGGGGCCGCGGCCGGGAAAGACCCGCTGTGCGTCGGTGGTGCGGGCCAGCGTGGTGTCGTGCATCAGGACCACCGCGCCGTCCTTCGACCGGTGGACGTCGATCTCGACCATGTCCGCCCCGACCTCGACCGCCCGGCGGATGGCTCCGAGCGTGTTCTCCGGCATCTCCTCGCTCGCCCCCCGGTGCGCGACGTTGAGGGCGTGGCGCCGCTCGCGCGGTCGGTGCTGGGGCGAGATCGGGTCGCTCGACCTCCGCTTGGTTGCGACGGGCAGCGGCAGGCGCACGGTGTTCTCCCCTCGGGCGGAGCATCAGTCGCTGCCGAGACTGTCCATCCCGGGTGAACCGGGCGTTGACTCGACGTGACCGGATCACGGCATCCGGCCCAAGACTGCGTCTCGCCTCCCAGACGTCACGGCGCCGGTACCGCGCCAGATCGGGTCCAAAGCCTCTGGGTTTCCCAGGCTGGGCGCGGTGAGCCTTGGAGCATGGGAGCATCCGCAGCACTCGGTCCGGTCGTCGTAGGCGTCAACGGGACCGAGGGAGGTGGCAGTGACCGAGCCGTGGACTGGGCGGCGGACTACGCTGCGATGACCCACCGGCGGCTCCTCGTGGTGCACGGGACCGGGTTCGTCGGCGTCCGCCCGAAGACCCAGGACCTGCTGGAAGCAGAGCGAACCGCGCTGGAGGCCGGGCGCATGATCGTCGACACCGCCGTGGAGCGCGCGCTGTTGCGGCATCCGCTGCTCTCCGCCCACGGGGTCACGGACGTCGGAGAGCCGACGAGCGTGCTCCAGGAACAGGGACAGAAGGCAGCACTCCTCGTCGTGGGGTCGCGTCGGGACGAGTCCTTCAAGCACCTCTTCGGGTCGGTCAGCCTCGCTGTGACACGTCACGCCGCATGTCCGGTGGTCGTCGTACGTCCCACGGAGCGCGAGGGCCCGTCCCACCTGTCCGACCGGGTCGTGCTGGGTCTGGACGGGACGCCGGCGTCCCGGGACGCCGCCGTCTTCGCGTTCGAGTACGCCGCTGCGAGCAGGCTGCCCCTCGTCATCCTCCACGGATCCTGGGAGCGACTGTCACGGGGTTCGTCGGTCCTCGCGCTGCTGAGCTCCGGCCGGGAACGCGGACTGAGCGAGGAGGAGGAGCTGTCCATCGCCGAGTCCATCGCCGGCCTCCCGGAGAAGTACCCCGAGGTCGAGTTCCACGAGGTGCACCGGACCGCCGACCCCGCCGAGGCGCTCACCGACGCCTCCGAGACCGCCCGGCTCGTGGTGGTCGGAACCCGGAGGCTGAGCGCCGCCAAGGCACTCGTGCTCCGCTCGGTCAGCACCGCGCTCGTCGAGCACGCACACTGTCCGGTGGCCGTCGTACCCACCGAGGAGGCTCACGGACGCTGAGCCGCTCCTGCAGACGGACCGGCCGTCCCGCCTGGTCCTTCCAGGGAGGCCGTGAAGACCGTGCGCTCCCCCGCCAGCGCATGAGAACGAAGGGTCAGCTCGACGTCCACCTCGCTACCGTCGCGGCGTAGGACGGGAACCGTCGTGGGACGGTCCAGAAGCGGGCGCCGGCCGGTGTAGAGGTGCAGGGCGAAGCCCGCGAGATGCGCCTGGCGGTAGCGCGCAGGGATCACGTGGAAGAGTCGCCGCCCGACCAGCTCCGAGGAGTCGTCGTACCCGAGGAGCGCGACTGCGGCCGCGCTGACCGCGACGATCGTGTCGGTGTCGTCGGCGGCGACGACCGCCTGGTCGGCCACCACCAGCTCGCTCAGGTCCCAGGGAGGCGGAGGTGTCAGGATCGGCGCGATGTCCCTCTCGGCCAGCCAGGCCACGGGGGGCTCGCCCCGGCTCTGTCGCTCGACCTCCCGGCAGATCCACCGTCGCAGGCCCTGGAGCTCCGGCTGCGTGGGTGGGGTGAGGAACAACCCGCGGTCGGCGACGACCAGAGCGTCGTCCAGGGCCCGTCCGAGGGCGGCGAAGTGCCCGACCGACCCAAGGGGCACCGGTAGGACGGCGTCGTAGGCGGACCACTCGGGATCGCGCGCCAACGCCAGCATGCGGTCCGGCTGGTCCCCGAGGTCGGGGCTCGGAAGGTGCTCCGACAGCAGCGCGAGCGCGTCACTGGCGGAGGCGTGCACCTGGACCGCCTCCTCCTCGTGCCCGTCGTCCAGGGCAGCCAGCAGGAACTCCCGCAGGAGGGCCGCGGCGTGCTGCTGCCAGGCGGCGTGCAGGAGCAACGGGACGTTGAGCAGGCGCACGTCCACGACGCGCTCGCCGTGGCGCGGTGGCCCTGCCTCCTCCGGGACAGCCTCCGCGTCGGAAGGTCCGGTGTCGCCGATCTCGAACCAGACGACCTTTCCCTGGTCGCCAGGCCCCCTTCGGGAGACGCCCCACTCGTCCGTCAGCTCCTCGACCATGACGAGCCCTCTGCCCGTGCCCGCGCTCGTGCCGTAGCGACGAGAGCGGGGAAGGTGCGGGCTGCCGTCAGCCACCTCGACGCGGACCCTGTCGGGGCACAGCTCGATGCTGACGTCGATGTCGGTGCCTGCGTGCACGACCGCGTTGGTCACCAGCTCGCTCGTGACCAGCTCGGCAGCGTCGGCGATCTCCTGGCCTACGTCGACGAGGGCACGTCGGACCAGCCTGCGTGCCTCGGACACCGAGGACGCCCGTGGCCGCAGCCGCCTGTGCACCCGGTCTCGCCCCACCACCTGCGCCTCCCTGCCGCGAGTGTAACGACATGGTCACGGTCAGCGACCGCGCAACGAAGGAGCGACGACGCTCCGGCGAGCCCACCCCGTGGAACGTCACCTTTCCCCGCCGATAGAACGAGTTCTAGTATCCGCTCATGCGCCACGGGATCGTTCTCTTCACCAGTGACCGGGGCATCACGCCCGCCGACGCCGCCAGGGCCGCCGAGGAGAACGGCTTCGACACCTTCTACGTCCCCGAGCACACGCACATCCCGGTCAAGCGCAATGCCGCCCACCCGGGCACCGGCGACGCTTCTCTTCCCGACGACCGCTACCTGAGGACGCTGGACCCGTGGGTCTCCCTGGCGACCGCCGCCAGCGTGACCTCCAGGATCCGGCTCTCGACGGCGGTCGCGCTGCCGGTGGAGTCCGACCCGATCACCCTCGCCAAGACCATCGCCACGCTCGACCACCTCTCCGGGGGTCGCGTCACGGTCGGCGCGGGTTTCGGCTGGAACACCGACGAGCTCGCCGACCACAACGTGCCGGCCGGGAAGCGGCGCACGGTGCTGCGCGAGTACGTCGAGGCGATGCGGGCGCTCTGGACGCAGGAGGAGGCGTCCTACGCCGGGGACCACGTCTCGTTCGGGGCCGCCTGGGCGTGGCCCAAGCCCGTCCAGCCACACGTCCCGCTGATGATCGGCGCAGGCGGGGGGCCCAAGACCTTCGCGTGGATCGCCGCCCACGCCGACGGCTGGATGACCACCCCGCGCGAGCAGGAAGTCACAGGCAAGGCGCGTGCACTCCACGACGCGTGGACCGAGGCAGGTCGCCCCGGGCGTCCCGAGGTCGCCGTGCTGGCCACCGCCAGGCCGTCCCCCGAGGACATCGCGGCCTGGGAGGGTGCAGGGGTCACGGAGGTGATCTGGGGCCTGCCGGACAAGCCCGCGGAGGAGGTCGTCGCCTTCATCGGGCGACATGCGCGGCGGCTGGGTCTCTGAGCCCTTCGCCTCAGCGGGACGTTCCCCTCGGCTGACAGGGGCGGGGTTCGCCGGCACGCCGGGCCCGAAAAAGCGAGGCGCACTGACGGTGGCTGCGTCTACTCTGGCCCGTGCCGTCGGCTCGTCATCGCACTTCGGGGGAACCTTGCCAAGGACCGTCTCACGCTCCAGGATCATCGTCGCTGTCATGGTCGCGACGCTGCTCGGGGTGGCCACCTACCTCGCCTCGACCGTGGGGATGCGCGCCCTGCGCTCCTCCGAGGGGATGCCGACACAGACGACGGCAGGCAACGTCCCCGAGTTCGTCTACAGCCCACCCGAGACCGTCCCGACCACGGCGGACTACGGCCCCGTCGGACCCGTCTCCGTCGTCTTCGCGGGCTCGCAGGTGCGCACCGGCCTCAGCGGGGAGATGGACAACCCCTGGATCGCGGTGTCGGCCCACACAGGTGAGTACCGCGCACTGTCGGCGCCGCACCGTCCGGAGCCAGGGCGCGACGCCGTCGCGGTGTCACCGGACGGCACGGCGCTGGCCTGGGGTTTCGACGAGGGGGTCGTCCTCTACGACCCGGTCGCCGACGAGGCGCGCGAGCTGACCGGGGTCGGTGCGAACCCGGTGCCCGGTCGGTTCTCACCCGACGGCCGCCACCTGCTGCTCTTCGACGGATCGCTCGTGGTGATGGACGTCGAGGCCGGCGAGACCGTCGCCACCCTCACCGGAGTCGACGAGGCAGCGGCCCGGCAAGCGGTGTGGACACCGGACGGCAGAGCGCTTACCTACGTGTCCGGCGGCCGGCTGGTCACCCACGCGTGGGAGACCGATGAACGCACGTCCACGCAGGCGCCGATCGCGCCCGACGCCAGCTTGTCGTGGCGGCCCACCGGCGGGCAGCTCGCGGCGATGCGCGAGGTGCGCGGCGTCCGGTCGGTCCTGGTCTTCGACGTGACCGAGGGTGAGGCGCTCAGGCTGGCGCGCAGAGTCAGCCCGGATCGCTACGCACAGCAGGAGCTGCTCGGCTACACGAGCGACAACCGTGTGACGGTGACCGCCCTGACGATCGAGACGGGCACCCTCCCGCTCGTGTACACCATGTCCACGGTCGACACCGCGCAGCCGATGCAGGTCATGCAGCTGCCCGGCGGAGGGGTGGACCTCGACACCCTCGAGGTGGCCGCGGAGCCGTTGGCCGCGGGCGGCGCGAGCTTCGACGAGCCGAACTGGCCGGCCAGTGACCTCGCCAAGCTGACCGGGAGCATCCTGGTCACAGTGTTCGTGGTCGGCCTGTACCTCACCAGGCGGCCTCACAAGCAGAGGCGCCGGTTCTGAGCGGCCCGGGTCTCGGGAGGAGGTCAGGATGGCAGCAGGCCAGCTCCCCGTCACCGACCGAACGAGGCACCGGCGGCTGCGCGAGAAGGGACGAGTCGACCGCAGCGACCTCGACGCCGTGCTCGCCACGGGCTTCGTGTGCCACCTCGCATTCGTCCTCGACGGCGTCGCGCGAGCCGTCCCGACGGTCTACGGCTACGACGCCGAACGCGAGACGGTCTACCTCCACGGCTCAGTCGCGAGTCGCAGCCTCGTCGAGTCCCCGGGCCAGACGGTCTGCGTCACCGTCACCCACGTCGATGCCCTCACGCTCGCCCGGTCGGTCTTCGAGCACGGCGTGAACTACCGCTGTGCCATGCTGTACGACGTACCGCGCGTCGTCACCGAGGCCGACGAGAAGCTGCACGGTCTGCGGAGCGTGTCCGAGCAGGCCGCACCCGGGCAGTGGGACTACGCCCGACAGCCCTCCCGCAAGGAGCTCGCGGCGACGACACTCCTCGCGGTGGGTCTTCACGAGGCCTCGGTGAAGATCAGTGACGGCTACCCCGACGACGCCGACGGCCCCGACGGCGACCTCCCGCTCTGGGCGGGGCGTCTCCCGCTGCGCCACGTGTGGGGCACGCCGGAGCCGGATCCAGCTTTGCGGGGGGCGATCCGGGCCCCGGCGCACATCTCCACCCGGGAAGGCACCCTCGCCTCTTCGCTCTGACTCGGTCAGGTTGCGGCACCCCGGGAAGCGCCGCTCGACCTCCTTGATGCTCCGTCGCGGGTGCGAGCCTCGCATGCCACGCGCCCCTGCCGGTGACGCCGCCTCCGGTGCGTGGCCAGGAGATCGGTGGACGATCCTGGACGGTCCTTGCGCGAGGGGTCGAGAGTGAAGGGATGAGACCCCGTCAGGACCGGCTCGCGGCGTTCTCGGCGTTCGCCGCGCTCGCACTGGGCGCGGCCGGCATGGTGTTCGAGCGTGCGGGCCCGACGGTCCTCGCCGCCGAGCCGGAGGAGTTCGCCGGCTGGGCTCGGGCACACCATCGGGCCCTGCTGGGACAGAGCAGTTTCCTCTCCGCCAGCACGGTCCCGATGCTGGTCTTCTTCGTCGGCCTCCGAGCCGAGCTCCGCCTGCGCGGCGGGCGGGCCGATGACGGCCCGGTCGACCTGTCCCTCGTCGTCCTCGGCGCCGGTGCGGCGTGGGTGGTGCTCCAGGTATTCGCCCAGGCAACCCAGGTGTCCATGGCCACGGCGGCCGCGCGTGGGGCGACGGCCGGGACCATCACGGCCCGTGCTGACCTCATGGTCGCGATCCTCGCCGTCGGCAACACGACGGCGGCGGTCGCGTCCCGGGACAGGGCGCTGCCGGGCTGGCTGGCCTGGTTCTCGGCGGCCGCGGGGGTCGTGCACGTCCTTCCCCTCGTCGGTGGGCGTGGCGGAGCGGGCCGGCGCTCGGCCGACGGCGCCTTCGACTATCTGCCCTACCCGGTGTTCGTCGCCTGGCTCGTGAGCATCGCGGTCCACCTGATGCGCAGGCGTGCGGACGCGGTCCCACCGTTCCCCGCCATGCCGATCCGCGTTGTACGAAGCGGCGGCGCCCGGCGATGACCGCGTTCGGGAACCGGAACGAGGGGGACGAATGCATACGGCGCCCGGTCAGGAGTCCGGCCGCCCCAGCTCCTCGAACAGGGTGATCTGCAACCCCGCCGGTGCGGAGAGTCGTGAGTTGAGCGACTGCCACGGGGTGACGGTCGGGGGTGCGATGAGCTCCGCTCCCCCGTCGACCAGCTGCCGTGTCACGCCCTCGGCGTCGGCGACCTCGAACGCGACCCGCATCCGTGGGCTCACCCGACGCCCCACCTCGACCTCGTCGATCATCGCGACCTGGGCGGGGTTGGAGAGCTCGAGGGTGGCTCTTCCGACGTCGAGGATCGTCACCTTCTCACCGTCCCCGCCCTCGACGACGAGCTCCTCCCGCGCCCCCAGCAGGTCACGGTAGAACGCGACCGCTTCGTCGTAGTCGGCTGCCTCGACCACCAGCCGCATCTGGATCACGCGACCTGCCCCGGTCTCCGCCTGGTCATCCATGCTCCGGTTCCTCCTCCAGCAGTGATCGCCGCGAGTATCCCAGCGCACAGCCACGGACGGTGGGTGGTCTGTCACCCATCTCGAACCGGTGTGACCTACGGCCGTGGCCGCGCCGCGGTGCGGGGCGACGACGCCGAGGCTCAGCGGGCACGACCGGTCGGCAGTGGTCGAGACCGGGCTCAAGCCGGTGCGGTCGAGCGCCGAGGTATAGGTGCGCGACCACGGTGACCGGCGCCCTCGGACACGAGACCCGCACCCTGCGGTCTGCGTTCGACCCTCCCTCTCGGGAGCGGACAAGGGAGGTGGGGCCGGTGATGTCCAGGTCAGGGGCTGCGATCGTCACCGCCCTCCTCCTCGCCCTCTTGCCCTCGTGCGCCCCGAGCCGCAGCGCTGCGGAGGCTCCACGGGACCCCGGCGGTGACCTGACGGCGAACGCCGTGCGCGCCTGCCTCGACACACGCCCGTGGGACGACAGCGGCCTGGTGTTCCGGACCACCAGGAAGTCCTCGGACAACTTCGTCGGGGTGGTGATGATGGACCTCACGCAGTCCCCGGTGCGGACGGCGACAGTGGGGATCGCGGTCTACGCCGACGCCGACCTGCTCGACGCCTACGAGGAGCGCGCGCGTCAGGACCCCGGGGACGAGGTGGCCCGCGTCCGGAACGCCGTCGTGGCCTACCACGGCCCGTTCACCGGCAGGCTCGACCTCGGCGAGCGTTGGGTGGAAGGTTGCCTGCGCTGACGCAGCCGACCGCCGCGTCCCGGTGTCACTCCGGGGCTTCGAGCCGCGCTCGTAGGCCGTCGCGCACGGTGGGCCACTCCTCCGCCGTCACCGAGAACATCACGGTGTCACGCAGGGAGCCGTCGGCGCGGCGCTGGTAGCGCCGCAGGGTCCCCTCGTACTTCGCGCCGAGCCGCGCGATGGCCTGCTGCGAGCGCACGTTGCGGACGTCGGTCTTGAGCTGCACCCGACCCGCCCTGAGCACCTCGAAGGCGTGCTCGAGCAGCAGGAGCTTGGTCTCGGGGTTGACCGCACTCGCCCAGACCGCGGTCGCGTAGGCCGTCGAGCCGACCTCGAGGCGGGCGTCGAGGACGGAGACGTCCAGGTACGACGACGTCCCGACGACGCTCCCGGCCGGGACGCCCCGCAACGACCTGCGCAGCCTGACCACCCAGGGCAGGGCGCCCATGGCGAGCGCCCGGCCGAGCTGTTCGACGTACTCCTCGACGCCCTTGGGACGCCTAGCCATGTGGGTCCACACACTTTCGTCGTCGAGCGCCGCGAAGAGGTCGGCGCCGTCGCGGGCGAGATCGACCAGGGAGAGCTCGACGAGCTGCCCGGAGAGCCGGACCTCGGGATCGACCGGCCAGACCATCGCCGGCCACGGCTCGTCGTGCGGGCGGGCGTCCGGGATCGCCTCGAATCGAGTGGTCATGGAAGCACCCTGCCACTCACCACGGCAGCGGGACCGTGCCGACCTCTTTCGTGAGCACGAACGCAGCCGCGCCCGAGGCGGCGGCGAGCAGGCCCGTGAGCACGCTGTGTCGACGGCGCCACCGCCGCCTACGGTTCGGACGGGCGACCGGGAAGGGTTCGAGACGTGCGTCCAGCCGCAGGCCCACGTCGTTGACCTCGGACGTGGAGAGCACCGGCGGCGAGGAGGCCACGATGTGCTCGAGGGTGGTCGGCGAGGTCACGAGGACGTCGTCGACGAGCTCGGCCATCGCGACGTCGTCCACGCGGCAGAGCACGGGGCGAACCCGCTCGCGGTAGCGCTGCGGGAGCAGGGAGGCGACGACACCGGCGGCCGCGTGCGCCCTCTCGAGGTCTCCCGGGCTCACGGCCGGGCCGTCTGCCGCACCGGGCCGCAGGTGAAGGGATGCGACCACATGGATGCCGCTGGGGCTGACCAGCACCCGCTCGATCCTGAGATCGGGCCGCTGGGAGTGCCGGACGTCGCGGAGCTCCCGCTTCCTCCGCCCCGTGAGGTCGCTGTGACGCGTACCGCGCCGGGGTTCCCGAACTGCCCCCAGAGTCATGGCGGCTCCCCTCAGGTCATGCTGATGGCAGAAGCCTAGGTACGCCGGGGGGCGGCCGTCCGCGATATCGCCAAATCGTCACACCAGTCACACGAGCAACACCGCGAGACACTGTCAGAGCTGGGGCATGACCTTCTCGGCGACCAGCTCGAGGTGGTCGAGGTCGCTGAGGTCCAGCACCTGGAGGTAGACACGCTGCGACCCTGCTTCGGCGTACCGGCCGATCTTGTCGACCACCTCGTCGGGAGAGCCGGCGAGACCGTTCTCCCTGAGCTCGACGACCTCTCGGCCGATCGCCTCTGCCCGCCGCGCGACCTGCGCCTCGCCGTCGCCGCAGCACAGCACCAGCGCGTTCGAGCAGGTCAGCGAGGACGGCTCGCGCCCCTCCGCCGTGCACGCGTCACGCACCCGCCCGAACAGCTTCTCGCTCTTCGCGATGCTGTGGAAGGGGACGTTGAACTCGTCGGCGTACCGAGCTGCCAACGCCGGCGTGCGCCTCTTGCCGCTACCGCCGACCAGCACCGGGGGCCGCGGCGGCTGCACCGGCTTCGGCAGCGCCGGCGAGTCCTCGACCCTGTAGTGCGTCCCGTCGAAGGCGAACCGCTCCCCCGTCGGGGTGGCCCACAGTCCGGTGACGATCGCGAGGGACTCCTCGAGCCGCTCGAAACGCTCGCGGACCTTCGGGAACGGGATCCCGTAGGCGGTGTGCTCGGCCTCGAACCAGCCGGCCCCGATGCCGAGCTCGACCCGCCCGCCGCTCATCTGGTCGACCTGCGCGACCGAGATCGCCAAGGGCCCCGGGTACCGGAAGGTCGCCGACGTCATCAGCGTGCCGAGACGGATGGTGTTCGTCTCGCGAGCCAGGCCGGCCAGCGTCACCCACGCGTCGGTGGGACCGGGGAGTCCCTCGGTGCCCATCCCCAGGTAGTGGTCGGAGCGGAAGAACGCCCCGTAACCGAGATCCTCCGCGGTCCGCGCGACGGCGAGAAGGTCGTCGTAGGTGGCACCCTGCTGTGGTTCGGTGAAGATGCGAAGCTCCATGCCCTCAACCCTGCCATGCCCTCGAGGGGGCGACCGCCACCAGAAACGGTGCCCGAATGTTGCAAGCCGAGCGAGGACGCCCGGAGCAAAGGGCGTGGGTCCTCCGAGACGGACGCGCCGGGGAGTCCGGGGACCAACGGCCCCGAGGTCAGGACCTCTGCGCGGTCACACGACCAACCCTGCGCGGTTGACTGCAGGTATGACACCCCGCGACACCCCGCGAGGAACGATCGGAGGGGAGGGTGTCGACGATGTCGGACGACGCGGAGGCAAGATGCCCGATCCGGATCGGCGATCCGTGCTCGCTGTGCCACCCGGGCGCGTCCGATCCACAGAGCTGCGGCTTGGTCTACCTCGTGATGTCGGACCCCGAGCTTCGTGAGGAGCTGCTGCGGCGATGGCAGGTCTGGGAGGAGGAAGAGGCTCGCCGTACGTCGGAGGAGGCCGGCCCTGCGACGCGGCCGGCCGCCCCCACCGAGGCGGCCGACCGAGCGACGAGCGTCAGGCCCGCCCGCTGACCCGGTAGCTGCGTACCAGGGCTCGGCGGATCTGCTTGGGCGTGAACGCGAACTTGACCCAGCGCTCCTGGCTGAACAGACGGGTCTGGTCCGACGACCACGGCGAGCGGCGGTTCAACGACTGCCCGTAGGTCAGGATCGTGTTCGCGGCGACGCCCCGGTCGGTGAAGGCGACGGCCTGGATGTGCGAGGAGCCGTAGCTGACCGGTGAGAGCCTGTCCTTGTTGGCCCCGGGGTCGCGGCTGGCCACTGCGTTTGCGTTCCCGGCGTACCCCTCGCCGCCACCGATCGGGATCGGCGGCGCCCCGTCGTCACCTGCCACCTGCAGCGACCCCCACGCAGCGTCGTGGGCCGCACCTCTCTCCTCGAGGTAGGCGAGCGCGTCCTGCATCGCCTTCACGACCAGCGGGTTCGCCTCGTTCAGGTCCCGCGGCGTGCCTACGGGGTCCGAGGCGTCGAACGGCACCTGCCACAGGCCGGGTGCGGCCTGGGCGCGCTTCCAGAACTCCTGGAAGATGTGGGTGCCGACGCTGTCGATGTCCGACCGGCCGTCCCACTTGGCCAGCACGTCGCAGGCCTCTCCCCCGTTGGCCGCCGCGCAGACGTCCTGCAGGTCGTCACCCTCGCGCGCCACCTCCGCGCCGAACACACGGTTCTCGTGCTCGAAGAGCTTCAGGGTCCGGTGCGACACACGTTTGTTGCGAGCGAGCCCGTCCGTCCCGTCGAGGCGGTCCATGACGTAGCGGTAGACCATGCGGGTCCGCAGGGTGCGCTCACAGGACTCGCAGCCGATGATCCGCGCGAAGCCCTCGAGGCGCTGCTCGGGGTTCGGCAGCCAGTAGCTGTCGTTCGCGTTGATCACCCAGTCCTTGCGGAAGGTGTGCGGGAGGTTCTTCGGTCCGAAGATGCCCGGACGTGACGCGTCCGCGTCGGTGCGCCAGGCGCAGTCGCCTCCCGCCCGGCTGCCGTCGAGACCGGGCAGACCAGCGACCTGGTGCAGCGCGCGGCCGATCGGCGTCATGCACTGCTCGGCCAGGTCGTCCGGGACGTTGGGGACCACCGAGTGGTCTGCGTAGAGCACGTTGCCCGCGCGGTCCGCGGCGATCGTGTTCACCCACGGCATCCCTGAGCCCCGGTCCTGGGCAGCCAGGAGCTGGCGGACGTTGCGAGCCTTCGCCATGTTGTGGAAGGTGTCGATCGTGCGCAGGTGCTCGGCGTTCGCGTCACGGAGCGCGAAGAAGCTCGCCGGCGACCAGTTCATGAGGACCTCGGGGGCGTGCAGGACGTAGCCCTCGTCGGTCCGGTACAGGTCCTCGGTGACCGTCCTCAACGAGCCGCTCTTGGTGCGCGCCTTGAACGTGACCGTCCGCCGCTCGAGCTCCCTCGGCCCGTCCGTGGTCAGGTAGGTGGTCCCGGTGCCGGGGACCGTGGGGTACTCGTACGGGGTGAAGCGGTAGGCCGTGGAGACGGTGTGGCTCCATGCGACGTTGCGGTTGAAGCCGATGTTCACCACCGGCGACCCGATCAGGCTCGCACCGGCGACGTCGTACTCCCCCGGGATGGTCAGGTGGGCCTGTGCGAAGCGGTAGCGCCCACGCCACGGGAAGTGCGGGTTGCCGAGGATCATGCCGCGACCCGTGGTCGTCGACGCCGACCCCACCGCCGTGGCGTTCGACCCGAAGGGCGCGTCCGGGTCCTTGCCGAGCCCCTTCAACAGCTCCTTCTCGGCCGGCAGCCGGTCCGGGACCTCGGCGAAGGCCGGGCTCGACGGCGTGGAGGGGAGGTTCGGGTTGTCGGGGCTCGGCGGAGCGGCGTCGACGATCTGCGGCACGAAGACGCCGGTCGAGGCCAGCATGTTCGCCGCGTAGACGCCGTACCAGAGGTCGAGAGGCGTGGCGGTCGGCCTGATCCACCTCGCGCCTCGGCAGGAGGGGTCCTCGATGCCCTTCGAACCGCCGACCGACCGGAGGTAGTCGTTGATGCCGGCGACGTACCCGCGGACGATCGCCTTCGTCTCGGCGCTCGGCCCGCGCCTGCGGTCACGCAGTAGCTTCTCGACGACCTTGCGGTTGCGGATGTCGGTGAAGAGCGCGTCGGTCTGCCGGTTCGTCGCGTTCAACGTGACCTGGTCGTTGTAGCGCCGGTTCGGGCCCAGGTAGCGGGAGCGCTGACCGCGCCCGGTCAGCAACGTGTCGGCCAACGAGCAGATCGACGTCTCCGCGGTGGCGTGGCCGTGGCCGAAGCCGAGCGACCCGTAGTCCTTGGCGACGACGTGGGGGACGCCGTGCTTCGTGCGCCTGATCGTCGCCTTGTACACCCCGTTCGAGGGCCGCAGCAGGGACTCCGCCGCTGCTGCCTCCTCCGGCGCGGTCACGGCCTGCACGGTCGCGACCGCCGGTAGTAGGGCCAACGAGGCGAGGACCGCGGTGACACGGCGTGAGAATCCCATGAGCTCTCCCGTTCCGAGGGGCAGACGACTACCTCAACGGGAAAGGGTGGAACAAGTTATGGTTCGGTCGCTCGCGCGCGCTCCTGGTACCTCGCCGGACCCACCTCGGTCCTGCGGAGCCGACCGACCCCGTCCGACGCGCTCGGCGCCGTGGCCCACCTGGGTGACGAGGGGGGGCGGCCGCCTGCCTACCGACTGCGGGTGATGGACATCGAGGCGCTCCGACCCCGTGCCGCGTGCCCTGCCACCACGACGCGTGGCCGCCCGACCAGCCGCCGCACCACGGGAAGCCGCTGGGCGCCGTGCCCGGCCGGCTGACCTTCCGGCTCTGGCCGTCGGGGGCCGCGGGGACGACGCCGCGTTTGCGGCCGAATGGTCAGGGGTACCACGGCGCCGTCTAGAGACAGGAGGGACGATGAACACCTCGACCGTGGTGTGGATCGTTGTCGTTGCCATCGCCGTGATCGCGCTGCTCGCGGTCATCGCGATGATGGCGAACAAGAAGAAGCAGGAGCGCAACCGCTCCCAGGCCGCCGAGCTGCGCGAGAAGGCCGCAGAGACGGCGACCGATGTCCAGCGCAAGGAGGCGCTGGCCAAGGAGACAGAGGCCAAGGCCGCCGCCGCACGAGCCGAGGCGGACCGCAAGGCCGCGGAGGCCGAGCGGCTCGAGGCCGACTCGAAGGAGCGCGCGAGTGTCGCGTCGCAGCACCGCGACGAGCACCAGGAGCACCTGCGGAAGGCCGACGAGCTCGACCCGGACGTGAAGCACTCCGCGCCGACGACCTCCCCGGAGGGTGAGCACGCGCCGGACACGACGCAGGGTCACACCGCAGCGTCCAGTGAAGGTCACACCGCGCCGTCGAGCGAGGGTCACACGACCGCATCGAGGGACGGGCACACCGCCACCAACGGCACGCACGCCGACGAGCGGACGCGCAGGATCGAGACGGACGAGACCACGGGCGGCAGCCACCGCGCCTGAGGCCCTGACTCAGATCAGGGGTTCGCACCCAGCGAGGCCGGGTCGGACAGGTCCCAGGACCTGTCCGACCCGGCCGTTGTCTGTGTGCACCACGTCGAGGTCGTCGAGACCAGACCCGAACGCACCGTTCAGCCCGGCCAGACCTCGACCGCCCGCTTCGGGGCGGCATGAGTAGTCAGAGGTAGAGGCCGGTCTGGGTGTCGCCGAGGCGCTCCGCGGCGACCGCGTGGATGTCGCGCTCGCGCATGACGACGTAGGACTCCCCCTGGACCTCGACCTCAGCCTTGTCCTCGGGGTCGAAGAGCACCCGGTCGCCCACCTCGACGGTGCGGACGTGC
>Ga0208537_1000030_pt1 | contig 21302 bp, 16 predicted proteins | sample MayberrySE_TuleA_FD_185672 | JGI IMG/M metagenome (GOLD analysis project Ga0208537, IMG submission 185672) | Natural and restored wetland microbial communities from the San Francisco Bay, California, USA, that impact long-term carbon... | ecosystem: Environmental > Terrestrial > Soil > Wetlands ...
AGTTCCTCGGCCAGATGGACAAGCCCGACGTCGACTTCATCGAGGGCCTCTCGCCGGCGGTCTCCATCGACCAGAAGTCGACGTCGAAGAACCCCCGCTCGACCGTGGGCACCATCACCGAGGTCTACGACTACCTCCGTCTGCTCTACGCCCGCGCGGGCCGCCCGCACTGTCCCAAGTGCGACCGGCCGATCGCCCGCCAGACCCCGCAGCAGATCGTCGACCGGGTCCTCGAGCTCGAGGAGGGCAGCAGGTTCCAGGTCCTCGCCCCGGTGATCCGCGGGCGCAAGGGGGAGTACGTCGAGCTCTTCCGCCAGCTCCAGACCCAGGGGTTCTCGCGCGTCCGCGTCGACGGCGAGACGCACATGCTCACCGACCCGCCGAAGCTGGACAAGCAGCGGAAGCACACGATCGAGGTGGTCGTGGACCGCCTTGCCGTCAAGGAGTCCGCGAAGCGCCGGCTCACCGACTCCGTCGAGACCGCCCTCGGCCTCTCGAGCGGGCTGGTCACCCTGGACTTCGTCGACCTGCCCGAGGACCACGAGCACCGTGAGCGGACGTTCTCCGAGCACCTTGCCTGCCTGTACGACGACCTGTCCTTCGAGGAGCTCGAGCCCCGGTCGTTCTCGTTCAACTCGCCCTTCGGCGCCTGCCCCGACTGCCACGGCCTCGGGACCCGGATGGAGGTCGACCCTGAGCTGGTGATCGCCGACCCGTCGGCGACGCTGGGGGAGGGGGCCATCGGCCCGTGGTCGGGGGCCCACGTGTTCGACTACTTCACCCGGCTGCTCGGGGCGCTCGGCGACGAGCTGGGCTTCGACCTCAACACCGCGTGGGAGGACCTGCCCGCCAAGGCGCGCAGGTCGATCCTCGACGGCCACTCCACGAAGGTGCACGTGCGCCACCGCAACCGTTACGGCCGCGAGCGCTCCTACTACACGTCCTTCGAGGGAGTGCGCCCCTACATCGAGCGCCGGCACCGCGAGGCCGAGTCGGACACGAGCCGGGAGCGCTTCGAGGGGTTCATGCGCGAGGTGCCCTGCCCAACCTGCCGGGGCAGCAGGCTCAAGCCCGTGTCTGTCGCGGTCACCGTCGGCGGCAAGAACATCGCCGAGGTCACCGCGCTGCCGATCAACGAGGCGGCCGAGTTCCTCCGCTCCCTCGAGCTGACCGCCCGTGAGCGCCAGATCGCCGAGCGGGTGCTCAAGGAGATCCTGGAGCGGCTGAACTTCCTGCTCGACGTGGGCCTGGACTACCTCTCCCTCGACCGGCCCTCCGGCTCGCTCTCCGGAGGCGAGGCCCAGCGGATCCGGCTCGCCACGCAGATCGGCGCGGGACTCGTCGGCGTGCTCTACGTGCTGGACGAGCCGTCCATCGGTCTGCACCAGCGCGACAACCACCGGTTGATCGAGACCTTGGTCCGCCTGCGCGACCTCGGCAACACCCTCATCGTGGTCGAGCACGACGAGGACACCATCCGCACGGCGGACTGGGTGGTCGACATCGGGCCCGGCGCCGGCGAGCACGGCGGCCAGGTGGTCGTCTCCGGGACCGTCGAGGAGCTGCTGAACCACCAGGACTCCCAGACGGGCCTGTACCTCTCCCGCCGCAAGGAGATCCCGGTGCCCGAGCTGCGCCGACCGCGCACCCCGGGCCGCGAGCTGAAGGTGGTCGGCGCGAAGGAGCACAACCTCCACAACGTCGACGTCGGCTTCCCGCTCGGGATGTTCGTAGCGGTCACCGGCGTCTCCGGGTCGGGCAAGTCGACGCTGGTCAACGACATCCTGTACACCTCGCTGGCCAAACAGATCTACAACGCACGGACGGTCCCCGGGCGGCACAAGCGCATCGAGGGTCTGGACCACGTCGACAAGGTGATCCACGTCGACCAGTCGCCGATCGGGCGTACGCCCCGGTCGAACCCGGCCACGTACACCGGGGTCTTCGACCATGTCCGCAAGCTCTTCGCGTCGACGCCCGAGGCGAAGATGCGGGGGTACCTCCAGGGCCGGTTCTCCTTCAACGTCAAGGGCGGCCGCTGCGAGGCCTGCTCCGGCGACGGCACCATCAAGATCGAGATGAACTTCCTGCCGGACGTCTACGTCCCGTGCGAGGTCTGCCACGGAGCGCGCTACAACCGCGAGACGCTCGAGGTGCACTACAAGGGCAAGACCATCGCCGAGGTCCTCGACATGCCGATCGAGGAGGCGGTCGACTTCTTCGAGGCGATCCCGGCGATCTCGCGCCACCTGCGCACGCTGGTCGACGTCGGGCTGGGCTACGTCCGTCTCGGCCAGCCGGCGCCCACCCTGTCGGGTGGCGAGGCGCAGCGGGTGAAGCTCGCCGCGGAGCTGCAGAAGCGCTCGACCGGGCGCACCGTCTACGTCCTCGACGAGCCGACCACCGGCCTTCACTTCGAGGACATCCGCAAGCTGCTCCTCGTCCTCGGGCGGCTCGTCGACCAGGGCAACACCGTTCTCGTCATCGAGCACAACCTCGACGTCATCAAGACCGCCGACTGGCTCGTGGACATGGGGCCCGAGGGCGGGAGCAGGGGCGGCATGGTCGTCGCAGAGGGCACGCCCGAGGACGTCGCGGCGAACCCCGACTCCTACACCGGGCAGTTCCTCGCGCCGCTGCTCGAGGGACGCGCCGCGCCGGTCTCCGCGCCCGCGGGCGGCTCGAAGCGGACGGCCAAGAAGAGTGGCGCCGCGAAGAAGACGGCCGCTGCCAAGGCGCCGGCGAGGAAGAGCACCCGAAAAACGGTCAAGCGCGGCTAGCCCCGAGCTCCGAGGACCGAGATAGTGTGAACTTCAACAATGTCGCAGGGAGTCGGAGGACGTGATGGGTGACACGGGTCGAGAGATGAGCCGACGGGTCGTGCTGCGCGGAGCCGCCCTGACCGGGATCGCGACGCCCGTGCTGGTCGCGTGCGGGTCCGACGCGAGCGACACAGGGTCGGAGCCCTCCCCGCAGAGCACGGGCGGTGCCGGCGAGTCCCCGTCCGGTGCGGAGGAGGGGGCGGCCGGTTCCGGCCCGGCGACCGCGACGGTGCCCACCTCCGACGTACCCGTGGGCGGCGGCAAGATCCTCCTTGAGGAGAAGGTCGTCGTGACCCAGCCGGTCGAGGGCGAGTTCATGGCCTTCAGCGCGGTCTGCACCCACCGGGGCTGCACGGTGCAGTCGGTCGCCGAAGGGAAGATCACCTGTCCCTGCCACGGGAGCCAGTTCTCGGCCGAGGACGGCTCGGTCGTCGGCGGCCCGGCGTCGAGTCCCCTCGAGTCGTTCGAGACGGCCGTCGAGGGCGACCAGGTGACGGTGAGCTGACTGTCCGCCCGGCAACGTAGGGTTTGAGGCGTGGCAGACCCGTCGACCTACCGCCCCGCGCCGGGCTCGATTCCCGCCTCGCCAGGGGTCTACCGCTTCCGTGACCAGCACCGCCGCGTGGTCTACGTCGGGAAGGCGAAGAACCTCCGGGCGCGGCTCTCGTCGTACTTCCAGGACCTTGCGAACCTCCATCCGCGCACGCGGACGATGGTGACCAGCGCCGCCTCGGTCGAGTGGACGGTCGTCAACACCGAGGTGGAGGCGCTCCAGCTCGAGTACTCCTGGATCAAGGAGTACGACCCGCGCTTCAACGTCAAGTACCGCGACGACAAGTCCTACCCCTGGCTCGCCGTCACCGTGAACGAGGAGTTCCCGCGCGTGATGGTCGGCCGCGGGGCGAAGAAGAAGGGCGTTCGGTACTTCGGCCCCTACTCCCACGCCTGGGCGATCCGGGAGACCGTGGACCTGCTGCTTCGGGTCTTCCCGATGCGGTCCTGCTCCAACGGCGTGTTCAAGCGCTCCCAGCAGATCGGCAGGCCGTGCCTGCTCGGCTACATCGACAAGTGCGCGGCGCCGTGTGTGGGCGACGTGACCGCAGAGCAGCACCGCGAGATCGTCGAGGACTTCTGCGACTTCATGGCGGGAAACACCACCGGCTTCGTCAAGCGCCTCGAGAAGCAGATGTACGAAGCCTCGGCGGAGATGGACTTCGAGCGGGCGGCGCGGTTGCGCGACGACGTCGGCGCCCTGAAGCGGGCCATGGAGAAGCAGCAGGTCGTGCTCGGCGACGGCACCGACGCCGACGTGATCGCCTTCGCCGACGATCCGCTCGAGGTGGCGGTGCAGATCTTCTACGTAAGAGGCGGCCGCATCCGCGGTCAGCGCGGCTGGGTCGCGGACAAGACCGAGGACGTCGACACCGGCGAGCTCGTCGAGCGCTTTCTGCTCCAGCTGTACGACGGCGAGGCAGGCGACGCCATCCCGCGTGAGGTGCTCGTGCCGGCCCTGCCCGACGACGCGGAGGCGCTCGAGCAGTGGCTCTGCGACCTGCGTGGGGCGCGCGTGTCGGTGCGGGTGCCACAACGCGGCGACAAGAAGGCGCTCCAGGAGACCGTTGCCCGCAACGCGCTCCAGGCCCTCGGGCTGCACAAGACCAAGCGCGCCAGCGACCTGACCACGCGAAACCGGGCGCTGGAGGAGATCCAGCAGGCGCTCGGCCTGCCCACGGCGCCGCTGCGCATCGAGTGCTACGACATCTCCAACCTCCAGGGCACCGAGGTGGTCGGCTCGATGGTGGTGTTCGAGGACGGCCTTGCCCGCAAGGGCGAGTACCGCCGCTTCGTGGTGCGCGGCGTCGAGGGGCAGAACGACGTCGCGTCCATGCACGAGGTGATCACCCGCCGGTTCCGACGCCTCCTCGACGACCGCGCGCAGGAGCCCGACCTCGGCAACGGGCAGGACGACGAGGAGGGGCCGATGCTGATCGACCCCGAGACCGGACGGCCGCGCAAGTTCGCCTACGTTCCCGGCCTCGTCGTGGTGGACGGCGGGCCGCCGCAGGTCGCCGCCGCCCAGCGTGCCCTCGACGAGCTCGGCATCGACGACGTCCCGGTGTGCGGCCTGGCCAAGCGCCTCGAGGAGGTCTGGCTGCCGGGCCAGGAGGACCCGGTGATCCTGCCCCGCACCAGCGAGGGTCTCTACCTGCTCCAGCGGATCCGCGACGAAGCCCACCGCTTCGCGATCACCCACCACCGCTCGCGGCGATCCAAGAGCATGGTGGAGAGCGCTCTCGACGGGGTTCCCGGCCTGGGGGAGGTGCGTCGCAAGACCCTGCTGAGACACTTCGGGTCGTTGAAGAAGCTCCGGGCTGCCACAGTTGACGAGATCGCCGCCGTTCCAGGGTTCGGGCGGCGGACCGCTGAGGCGGTCGTGGCCGCACTCGGCGACGAACAGAGGAGACCGACCGTGTCCGTGAACACCGCCACCGGTGAGATCGAGGAGGGGTGATGACCGCCGTGCCCGAGCAACGTGGTGAGCTCGTCGTGGTCACCGGTATGACCGGGGCGGGGCGGAGCACCGCTGCCAAGGAGCTGGAGGACCTCGGCTTCTTCGTGGTCGACAACCTGCCGCCCCGGCTCGTTCCCGACGTCGTCCGGCTCGTCGACGAGAGCCAGGGTGAGCTCCAGCCCATCGCCGTGGTCGTGGACGTCCGTTCCGGCTCGTTCTTCGGCTCCCTTCAGGAGGTCCTGGCCCAGGGCAAGACCGGCCGGCGCACCACCCTGCTCTTCCTGGAGGCCTCGGACGAGGTGCTCGTGCGGCGCCAGGAGGCGGCACGTCGCCCACACCCGCTGCAGGAGGGCGGCCGGCTGCTCGACGGCCTGCGCCGCGAGCGCGCGGTCATCGCAGCCCTGCGAGGCGACGCCGACGTGGTCATCGACACCTCGAACCTCAACGTCCACCAGCTCACCGACAAGGTGGCCGAGGCGTTCGGCACCGAGCACACGACGTCGTTGAAGGCGACGGTGGTCAGCTTCGGGTTCAAGTACGGCATCCCCGTCGACGCAGACCTCGTGGCAGACATGCGCTTCCTCCCCAACCCCCACTGGGTGCCCGAGCTGCGGCACCTCTCGGGGCGCGACAGCGAGGTGGCCGCCTACGTCAAGGAGAGGCCCGAGGCGAAGGACTTCATCGAGAAGTACCTCGGGCTCATCGAGACCGTCGCCGAGGGCTACCTGCGCGAGGGCAAGCGGTTCATGACGATCGCGGTCGGCTGCACCGGCGGCAAGCACCGCAGCGTTGCGATGACGGAGGAGATCGCGGCCCGCATGCGGGAGCGCGGGCTGGATGCGAGGCCGATGCATCGTGACCTGGGACGTGAGTGAGCAGAGCCTGCCCGACCTCGCGCCGCTGAAGGTGGTGGCGCTCGGTGGCGGGCACGGCCTCTCCGCCTCCCTGGCGGCGCTGCGGCGGGTGGTCGAGCAAGTCACGGCGGTCGTGACGGTGGCCGACAACGGGGGCTCCTCCGGCCGGCTGCGCAAGGAGTTCGGCGTCCTGCCGCCGGGCGACCTGCGCCAGGCGCTCGCCGCCCTGTGCGGCGACGACGACTGGGGCCGCACCTGGGCGAGGGTGCTCCAGCACAGGTTCCAGAGCTCCGGAGTGATGCACGAGCACGCGGTCGGCAACCTCCTGATCGTCGCCCTGTGGGAGCTTCTCGGAGACCACGTGGACGGGCTGGCCTGGGTCGCCCGGCTGCTCGGCGCGCGAGGCACGGTGCTGCCGATGTCGGTGTCCCCCATCGACATCACGGCGACGGTCCGGGGCGCGGACCCGGAGCGGGCCGACGACCTCACCACGGTGCGCGGCCAGGTGGAGGTGGCCTCGACGGCGGGCCAGGTGCTCTCGGTCGACCTGTCACCGGCGAACCCGCCGGCGTGCAAGGAGGCGCTCTCCGCCGTCTCGGAGGCGGACTGGATCGTCCTGGGGCCGGGGTCCTGGTTCACCAGCGTGATCCCGCACCTGCTGGTGCCCGACCTGCGCCAGGCGCTGGTCTCGGCTTCCGCTCGTCGGGCCGTGACGCTGAACCTCGCGCCGCAGAGCGGGGAGACGGAGGGCTACTCGCCCGAGGCCCATCTCGAGGTGCTCGCCTCCCATGCTCCTGAGCTCAAGCTCGACGTTGTCCTCGCCGACGAGGGGACGGTGGGCGATGCCGCCGGCCTGCGTGCGGCGGTGGCGTCCCTCGGCGGCGAGCTCGTGCTGGCCGACGTGGCGGCCGACGACGGGACGCCACGGCACGACCCGGTTAAGTTGGCCAATGCGTATGCGTCGTTCCTGCGCGAGGCATAGGGTGGCGCCGTCCGGTTGACCAGGGCTGTCACGGGGGCTCACCGGGCCCCGCAGGCCTGTCGTCGGGCGACGCGAGTATTCGTGGAAAGGGCCCAGAAGTGGCAGGATCGGACATATGGCGATGACGGCACAGGTCAAGGCAGAGCTGGCCAGCACCACGGTCACCAAGTCGTGCTGTCGAAAGTCCGAGGTCTCGTCGATGCTCCGGTTCGCCGGCGGCCTCCACATCGTCAGCGGCCGCATCGTCGTGGAGGCAGAGCTCGACACCGGCGCGGCGGCTCGGCGGCTGCGCAAGGACATCGCCGAGATCTACGGGCACACCTCCGACGTGGTGATGGTGTCGGGCAACGGCATCCGCAAGGGCAGCAGGTACGTCGTCCGCGTGGTGCGTGACGGTGAGGCGCTGGCACGTCAGACCGGGCTCCTCGACGGGCGGGGCCGCCCGGTGCGCGGCCTGCCGCCCCAGGTGGTCTCCGGGGCGGGGTGTGACGCGGTGGCCGCTTGGCGCGGTGCGTTCCTGGCTCACGGATCTCTCACCGAACCGGGCCGGTCCTCCGCGCTCGAGGTGACCTGTCCCGGACCGGAGGCCGCGCTCGCGCTGGTCGGCGCTGCTCGGCGGCTCGGGATCTCGGCCAAGGCGCGTGAGGTCCGTGGTGTGGACCGGGTGGTCATCCGCGACGGCGACGCCATCGGGGCCCTGCTCACCCGCCTCGGTGCCCACGAGTCCCTGATGGCCTGGGAGGAGCGGCGGATGCGCCGGGAGGTGCGGGCCACCGCCAACCGCCTCGCCAACTTCGACGACGCGAACCTCCGCCGCTCGGCGCGGGCCGCCGTCGCCGCGGGAGCCAGGGTGGAGCGAGCCCTGGAGATCCTCGCAGAGGACGTCCCCGACCACCTGAAGATGGCCGGTGACCTGCGCCTGCAGCACAAGCAGGCCTCGCTCGAGGAGCTCGGCCAGCTCCACCAGCCACCGCTGACCAAGGACGCCATCGCCGGACGCATCCGTCGCCTGCTCGCGATGGCCGACAAGCGTGCCCAGGAGCTCGGCATCCCCGACACCGAGTCCAGCCTCACCCCGGAGATGCTCGCCGAGCAGCAGTGAGATCCCGCCGTCGCAGGGGCGATCCGGGCGTTTCGAGACAGAGGACCTTGGTTACCGACACGTAGGCCGGACGACCTGTTCAGGCGCTCTGAGGCGCGCGGTAGGGTCGGTCGTGGCCGCTCCCGACGGGGGTGGGCCGTCAATCTGACTGCTGACTAAGGGGAGTCGTTTTCCGTGACTGTTCGCGTAGGCATCAACGGCTTCGGCCGCATCGGCCGCAACTTCTTCCGGTCCGTCCTGGCTTCCGGCGCCGACATCGAAGTCGTCGCCGCGAACGACCTCGGCGACGTGAAGACGATGGCGCACCTGCTCAAGTACGACACGATCCTCGGGCGCCTTGCGGACGAGGTCTCGGTGACCGACGAGGGCATCCGCGTCGGCGAGCGCACCCTGAAGATCCTCGCCGAGCGCGACCCGGGCAACCTTCCCTGGAAGGACCTCGGAGTCGACGTGGTCGTCGAGTCCACCGGCTTCTTCACCGACGCGACGAAGGCCAAGGCACACATCGACGCGGGCGCGAAGAAGGTCATCATCTCCGCTCCGGCGAAGAACGAGGACATCACCGTGGTCATGGGGGTCAACCACACCGACTACGACCCGGCCTCGCACCACGTCATCTCCAACGCCTCCTGCACGACGAACTGCCTCGCGCCGATGGCGAAGGCCATCAACGACGAGTTCGGCATCGTCAAGGGCCTGATGACCACGATCCACGCCTACACCGCGGACCAGAACCTCCAGGACGGCCCGCACAAGGACCTTCGTCGCGCCCGCGCGGCCGCGCTCAACATGGTCCCGACCTCCACCGGTGCCGCGAAGGCGATCGGCCTCGTCCTGCCCGAGCTCAAGGGCAAGCTCGACGGCTACGCGATGCGCGTCCCGGTCCCGACCGGCTCCGCCACCGACCTCACCATCGAGGTCACTCGCGAGGTGACCGTCGAGGAGGTAAACGCCGCGGTCAAGAAGGCTGCCGAGAACGGTCCGCTCAAGGGCTTCCTCAAGTACACCGAGGACGCGATCGTCTCCTCCGACATCGTCACCGACCCGAGCTCCTGCATCTTCGACGCCGGCCTGACCAAGGTCTTCGGCAACCAGGTCAAGGTCCTCGGCTGGTACGACAACGAGTGGGGCTACTCCAACCGTCTCGTCGACCTCATCGCCTACGTCGGCGAGAACCTCTGAGGCATGAGGCACATCGACGACCTCGGTGACCTCCGGGGGAAGCGGGTCCTGGTCCGCTCCGACCTCAACGTCCCCCTCGACGGTGACGTGATCACCGACGACGGGCGGATCAGGGCGAGCGTCCCGACGATCTCGAAGCTGGCCGAGAAGGGCGCGCGGGTCGTCGTGACCGCGCACCTCGGCCGGCCCAAGGGTTCCCCGGACCCCAAGTACTCCCTGGCCCCGGTGGCCTACCGCCTCGGCGAGCTGCTTGGCCGCGAGGTCGCCTTCGCCACCGACACGGTGGGCGACAGCGCTCGCGCGACCGTCGACGCGCTCGAGGACGGCGAGGTCGGCGTGCTCGAGAACGTCCGCTTCAACGAGGGGGAGACCAGCAAGGACGACGCGGTGCGGGGCGCCTTCGCCGACCAGCTCGCCGCCCTCGCGGACGTCTTCGTCAGCGACGGCTTCGGTGTCGTGCACCGCAAGCAGGCGTCGGTGTACGACGTGGCCCAACGGCTGCCCCACGCGATGGGCGACCTCGTCGCCGCGGAGATCGACGTCCTCCGCCGACTCACCGAGTCCCCCGAGCGGCCCTACGTGGTCGTGCTCGGCGGCTCCAAGGTCTCCGACAAGCTCGGTGTGATCGACAACCTCCTCGGCAAGGCCGACCGGCTCCTGATCGGCGGCGGGATGGTCTTCACCTTCCTCAAGGCCCAGGGCCACGAGGTCGGCAAGAGCCTCCTCGAGGAGGACCAGGTCGAGACCTGCCGCGAGTACCTCCGCCGCGCCGAGGAGTCCGGGGTGCAGATCTTGCTGCCCACGGACATCCGTGTCGCCGACGAGTTCCCCGGTGACGCGACAGCCACCGCGACCGTCGTACCCGCGGAGGAGATCCCCGCGGACATGATCGGTCTCGACATCGGTCCCGAGTCGGGCAAGGCGTTCGCCGCCGCGCTCGCCGACGCGCGCACCGTGTTCTGGAACGGCCCCATGGGTGTGTTCGAGTTCGGTGCCTTCGCCGGCGGCACGCGTGACGTCGCCGAGGCCCTGACCAAGGTCGACGGGCTCTCTGTGGTCGGCGGGGGTGACTCCGCCGCGGCGGTGCGCACCCTCGGCTTCGACGAGGCGGCCTTCGGGCACATCTCCACCGGTGGCGGTGCGAGCCTCGAGTACCTCGAGGGCAAGGAACTTCCCGGCATCGACGTACTCGCCTGACCCTACGAAACAGACAAGGACGACCGTGGCTGACACGAAGTCGGGGAGCACGCGCGTGCCCCTCATGGCCGGCAACTGGAAGATGAACCTCAACCACCAGGAAGCGGTGGTCCTGGTCCAGAAGCTCGCCTGGACGCTGTCCGACAAGAAGCACGACTACGCCAGGGTGGAGGTGGCGGTGGTCCCGCCCTTCACCGACCTGCGCTCGGTGCAGACCCTCGTGGACGGGGACCGGCTCGAGATCAAGTACGGCGCCCAGGACGTGTCCCGTCACGACAGCGGCGCCTACACCGGCGAGGTCTCGGCCGGCATGCTCGCCAAGCTCGGCTGCTCCTACGTCGTCGTGGGGCACTCCGAGCGCCGTGAGCACCACGCGGAGAGCGACGAGCTGGTGAACGCCAAGGCCAAGAAGGTGATCGAGGCCGGCATGACCCCGATCGTCTGCGTCGGCGAGGGACTCGAGATCCGCAAGGAGGGCCGCCACGTCGAGCACACCCTCGAGCAGGTGGCAGGCTCGCTCGCGGGCCTCACCCCCGAGCAGGTCGCCGAGCTCGTCGTCGCCTACGAGCCGGTGTGGGCGATCGGCACCGGCGAGGTCGCCACTCCCGACGACGCGCAGGAGGTCTGCGCGGCGATCCGCGGCAAGCTGGGCGAGGCGTTCTCGGACGAGGCAGCAGCCAAGGTCCGGATCCTGTACGGCGGCTCGGTCAAGGCCGCGAACGTCGGGGGGATCATGGAGAAGGCCGACGTCGACGGCTGCCTCGTCGGGGGTGCGAGCCTCCAGGCCGACGAGTTCGGCGGCATCTGCCGGTTTTATGACATGCCTGTCATCTGACATCCCCACCGTGAGTTAGGCTTTCCCACCGTGACTACCGTCTTCACCGTTCTGCTGATCCTGACGAGCCTGCTGCTGATCATGCTGGTCCTGCTGCACAAGGGCCGGGGCGGCGGCATGTCCGACATGTTCGGCGGCGGTGTGTCCAGCGGCCTCGGAGGTTCGTCCATCGCCGAGCGCAACCTGGACCGGATCACGATCGGCGCCGGCATCATCTGGTTCGCCTGCGTCGTAGCCCTGGGACTACTGCTCAAGAGCGGCGCCTGACCGGGATCCGCAACGACTCAAGGAGTACTTGGCGTGGCTGGTGGAGGAAGTGCCATTCGTGGCAGCCGGGTCGGCGCAGGACCCATGGGCGAGGCGGAGCGCGGGGAAGCCGCTCCTCGTCAGCGCGTCGTGTACTTCTGCGCGCATGAGCACCAGTCGGTGATCACGTTCGCCGTCGAGGCCCAGATCCCGGACTCCTGGGACTGTCCGCGGTGCGGGCTCCCCGCCAGCCTGGACTCGGACAACCCGCCGCCGCCGCCGAAGATCGAGCCCTACAAGACGCACCTGGCCTACGTGAAGGAGCGCCGCTCCGACAAGGAGGCGGCCGACATCCTCGAAGAGGCGATCCAGACCCTGCGCGAGCGCCGCAAGCGCGGCGAGATCGTCTTCTGAGACGAGGCTCGCAGCCTCAGAGCCTCGAGGCGGCCTCGGCGTCGACCAGCCACAGAGTGCGCTGGCGTCCCTTCGGGCCCGAGGCGGGCACCGCGTCCACGTCGTCGCTGGTGAGCGCGTCGTGCACCGCCTGTGCCTTCGCTGCTCCCGAGGCGACGAACCAGACCTCGTCGGCCCGGCGCAGCAGGCCCATGGTCATCGAGATCCGGATGGGCGGCGGCTTGGGGGAGTCGCGCACCGCCACGACCAGCCCCGAGGCCTGTACTCCCTCGTGGTGCGGAAAGAGCGAGGCGCAGTGCCCGTCGGGTCCCACACCGAGCATGAGTGCGTCGAAGCGCGGTGTCGGCCCGAGGACCCGCCGGAGCTCCTCGGCATAGGCGGCAGCGGCGGCATCGACGTCTTCGCCGTACGCCGCGTCGCTCGCGGGCATCTCGTGCACCCGCGCCGGGTCGACCGGCAGGGATGACAACAGGGCGTCCCGTGCCTGGACGGCGTTGCGCTGCGGGTCGCCGGAAGGCACGAACCGCTCGTCACCGAACCAGACCTCGACCCGGGACCAGTCGACCTCCGCGTGATCGGGAACATCCAGCACCGCGCGGTGGACCGCCTCGGCGATCGTCCCTCCGGTCAGGACGACGGAAGGGACGCGCCCCTCACCCTGGATCCGGACCAGCGTCCGGACCAGCAGCTCGGCGACCGAGACAGCGAGCTCCGCCTTGGTCGGGGAGACCGCGACGTCGCGAGGAGCGGCGGGGCTCATGAGGCCGTCTTCGCGCGCCTCGTGGACCTGGCGCGGCGCGAGGGGCTGTCCGTGCGCGCCATCTTCTTGACAGTGGAGGCGTAGACGTCGTCCGGGTCCAGGTGCCGGAGCTCCTCGGCCAGCAGCTCGTCGATGTCGCGGCGCTTGAGCGCGACGGGACGGTCCGGCTCGCCCGGGACACTCAGGGTGGCGAGCTTGCCGTCCTGGCGGACCAGGGAGATCGGGCCGCCCTTCGTCTCGAGCGAGACCTCGGTGATCCCGGGCCCCTCGGAGGTGGTGCGTTCGACCTTCACGTGCAGCCGGTCCGCGAGCCACGCGGAGAGCAGGTCGGCGCTGGGACTGATCCGCTCAGCCGAGACGGTGGCGGCGGTCACCTTCGCCGGGTGCTGGTCGAGAGCGGCGGCGAGCAGTGCCCGCCAGTGCGTGATCCGGGTCCAGGCCAGGTCGCTGTTCCCCGGCGCGTAGTGGTGGCACTGGGTGAGCATCGCCTTCGCCTTGTTGCGGGGCGTCGCCGCGGTGTCGGTGATGCGGCGCCGGGCGAGCCTGCCGAGCGGGTGCTCGGCGGGCTGGTCGGGCGCTCGCGTGGGCCACCAGACGACGACGGGGGAGTCAGGCAGGAGCAGGGGGACGACCACGGACTCCGGGTGCCTGGTGACCTCGCCGCGCAGCCGGATCATGGCCGTCTCACCGGTCCATCCCGACCCGATGCCGACCTGCGCGTCGACCCGGGCCGCGCCCCGGGCATCGCCGAGGATGATGCCGAGGACCCGGGCGGGGTGCTCCCGTGAGGCGGTCCGCGCGGCCTGCATCGCCGCCTCGGCGTCCTCCTCGTCCACCACGAAGACCAACGTCATGACCATCCCCATCGCGGGGCTGCCGGCACGTCGGCGCGCCCGCACGAACTCGGCCGCGATGGCGCTCGCTGTCGTGCCGGTCATCTCGATCATCTCGGCGTCCCCCTCACGGGCGCCTCCAGGCGCGTCCGTCGCGTGCCAGCATCCGGTCCGCCGTCGGCGGTCCCCAGGTGCCGGCCTCGTAGGTGTCGGGCTTCCCGTGGGCCGCCCAGTACTGCACGATGGGGTCGAGGATCTTCCACGAGAGCTCGACCTCTTCGTGGCGCGGGAAGAGCGGCGGTTCGCCGAGCAGGACGTCGAGGATGAGCCGTTCGTAGGCCTCGGGACTCGTCTCCGTGAAGGAGCCGCCGTAGGCGAAGTCCATCGTGACGTCGCGAATCTCCATGGCGGTGCCGGGCACCTTCGACCCGAACCGCATCGTGACGCCCTCGTCCGGCTGGACCCGGATCACCAGCGCGTTCTGCGTGAGCTCCTCGGTGGAGGTGTCGTGGAACGGCAGGTGCGGTGCGCGCTTGAACACGACCGCCACCTCGGTGACCCGCCGCCCCAGCCGCTTGCCGGCGCGGATGTAGAACGGCACCCCGGCCCAGCGGCGCGACTCGATGTTGAGCGTGATGGCGGCGTAGGTCTCGGTGCGGGAGCTCTTCGGGATGTCCTGCTCCTGCGTGTAGCCCGGCACCTTCACGCCGCCGGCCCAGCCCTCGGTGTACTGGGCCCGGGCCGTGGTCAGGTCCAGGCGGCGCGGGAGCACGACGGACTCGAGCACCTTCTGCTTCTCCACCCGGAGGTTCTTGGCGTCGAAGGAGGTGGGCTCCTCCATCGCCGTGAGCGCCATCAGCTGGAGCAGGTGGTTCTGGATCACGTCGCGTGCGGCGCCGATGCCGTCGTAGTAGCCGGCGCGACCGCCGATCCCGATGTCCTCGGCCATCGTGATCTGCACGTGGTCGACGTAGTTGGCGTTCCAGATCGGCTCGAAGAGGGTGTTGGAGAAGCGCATCGCGAGGATGTTCTGCACCGTCTCCTTGCCGAGGTAGTGGTCGATGCGGAAGACCGACTCGGGTGGGAACACCTCCGAGATGACGGCGTTGAGCTCGCGGGCGGTCTCGAGGTCGGACCCGAACGGCTTCTCCACCACGACCCGTCGCCATGAGTCGCCCTCGGACGTGGCGAGGCCGTGCTCCTTCAGCTGGCCGATCACGTCGGCGAAGAACCGCGGCGGGATGGAGAGGTAGAACGCGTGGTTCCCGCCCGTGCCGCGGGCCTTGTCGAGCTCTTCCACGGTCCGCCGGAGAGCGTCGAAAGCCTCGTCGTCGTTGAAGTCACCCGGAACGAACCGGAACCCCTCGGCGAGCTGGCGCCACACCTCCTCGCGGAACTCGGTGCGTGAGTGCTCGCGCACCGCGTCGTGGACGATCTGCGCGAAGTCCTGGTCGGCCCAGTCGCGGCGGGCGAAGCCGACGAGCGAGAAGCCCGGGGGCAGGAGGCCGCGGTTGGCCAGGTCGTAGACCGCCGGCATCAGCTTCTTGCGGGCGAGGTCGCCCGTGACGCCGAAGATCACGAGGCTGCACGGTCCGGCGATCTTGGGGAGGCGCCGGTCCTGCGGGTCGCGCAGGGGGTTCCTCACCTGAGGGCCTCCGTGAGGCGCTCCAGGCCGTCAGGCCCCTTGACGTGCAGACGCAGCACCGGCCGGCCGTGGTCGGCGAGCACCTGGGCGTCGCCGGCCGCCTGGGCGGACACCAGGGTGCCGAAGCTGAAGTCGCGCCCGGGCACGGGGAGGTCCTCCCGCGGCTCGTCGGTGATCTGGATGAACACGCCCACGGCCGGACCCCCCTTGTGGAACTGGCCGGTCGAGTGGAGGAAGCGGGGGCCCCAGCCGAAGGTCACGGGCCGCCGGGTCCGGACGGCGAGCGTACGGCGGACGTCCTCGAGCTCCGGGAGGGCGGGGCGGTCGAGGTAGGCCATCACGGCTACGTATCCGTGGCTCTCGTCGAGCCCGGACAGCAGCGCCGCGACCGCGGACCTCAAGTCATCTGCACCCTGGAGCCAGGAGGTGTCCCCGGGAGCACGGACCTCCACGGCTCCGTCCGTGATCACCGGTGGCTCCGAGGCAGGCGTCCCCTCGAGGAGGGAGCGGGCGGCCTTCTTGGCGCTCTCGACGTCGGGCTGGTTGAACGGGTCGATGCCGAGGACGTGCCCCGCGACCGCAGTCGCCACCTCCCACAGGAGCAGCTGGGCGCCCAGCGCGCCGCTGACCCACACGTCCGACCCGTCGCCGCCTGCGGGCTCCTCGTCGCGCTCGACGTCGCCGGTCAGCCGGACCACCGTGACGTCCTGCGGGGGCAGGGCGACCTCTGGCGCAGTGGTGTCCGTGACCACGACCGGCAGCAGGCCGGTGCCGTCCTTACCGGTGCTCTCGGCGACGAGCTGCTCGGCCCAGTCGGGGAAGCCGACCAGGCCGGACCCCTCGTCGACGAGGACGATCTTGTCGCGCAGCGGATCGGTGCCGGCGAGCGCGGTGCCGAGCCGCAGTCCGGGGTTGGCCTCGTCGTCCTCGGCGAGCAGGTCCGCAACGGTCTCCGCGTCGTCGAGCAGCGCCTCGATGTCGGCGCCGGCGAGCCCGCTCGGCACCAGGCCGAACGCGGTGAGGGCGGAGTAGCGGCCCCCCACGTTCGGGTCGGCGTTGATCACGCGGAAGCCGGCTTCACGGGACTGCTGGTCCAGGGGACTGCCCGGGTCGGTCACGATCACCATGTGACGGGTCGGGTCCAGGCCGGCCTGGCGGAAGGCGTCCTCGAACGCTCGCCGCTGCGAGTCGGTCTCGACTGTCGAACCGGACTTGCTCGAGACGACCACGACGGTGCTCGCCAACCGGTCCCCGATCGCGGCACGCACCTGGTCCGGGTGCGAGGAGTCCACCACGGTCAGCTCGACGCCCTGCGTCGCGCAGATGACCTCGGGGGCGAGCGACGAGCCGCCCATGCCGCACAGGGCGACGTCGGTGATGCCCTCGTCCTCGAGCTCGCTGCGCAGGGCGTTGACGGCCCCTACGAGCGGCCGGGAGGAGCGGTGCAGTCCGACCCAGCCGAGCCGGACGGCCGCCTCCTCCTGAGCGTCCTCGCCCCACAAGGTGGCGTCCTGCTCGAACAGCCGGCTCGCGAACCGGCCGGCGACCAGCTTCGGCACCCAGCCCGTGATCGCCTCTGCGGCGGCGCCGGTGGCCGCGACCTCCAGCGCATCGCTCACTTGTCCGCGCCCTCCAGGCTGGTCCGGACCGTGTCGACGAGCTCGTCCCAGGACGCGGCGAACTTGTCGACGCCCTCGCGCTCGAGGGTGCGGATCACGTCGTCGTAGTGGATGCCCACGGCCTCGAGCCGGTCCATGACCTGCTGCGCGTCGTCGTACATCGCGGTCACCTGGTCGCCGCGGACCTCGCCGTGGTCCGCGAAGGCGTCCATGGTCTTCTCGGGCATGGTGTTGACGGTGTTCGGCACGACCAGCTCGGTGACGTACATGGTGTCGGAGTACTCCGGGTTCTTCACACCGGTCGAGGCCCACAACGGACGCTGCTCCCTTGCCCCCTGTTCCTTCAGTGCCACGAAGCGGTCGCCGCTGAAGAACTCCTCGAACTCCCGGTAGGCCAGCCTTGCGTTGGCGATGCCCGCCCGGCCCTTCAGGTCGTCCACGCCGTCGGTGCCGAGGGCGTCGAGCCGCTTGTCGACCTCGGTGTCGACGCGGGACACGAAGAAGGAGGCGACCGAGTGGATGTCCGCGAGGCTGATGCCGTTGGCCTGTGCGCGCTCGAGCCCCTCGACATAGGCGTCCATGACTGCCTTGTAGCGCTCGATCCCGAAGATCAGGGTCACGTTGACGTTGATCCCCTCGGCGAGCACCGCGGAGATCGCCGGTGCGCCCTCCGTCGTTGCCGGGATCTTCACCAGGAGGTTCGGCCGGTCGACGGCGCTCCACAGCTTCCTGGCAGCGGCGATCGTGCCGTCGGTGTCGGCAGCCAGACCAGGCGGGACCTCGATGGAGACCCGGCCGTCGACCCCGTCTGTCGCCTTCCACGTGTCGAGCAGGATGTCGCATGCCTGGCGGACGTCGTGCGTCGTCAGCTCGAACACCGTGTCGTCGACGGAGGCGCCCGCGAGCGCGAGCTCGCGCACCTGTGCGTCGTAGCGCTCACCGTTGTCCAGGGCCGCGGCGAAGATCGTGGGGTTCGTGGTGACCCCCACGACCGAGCGGTTCTCGACCAGCTCGACGAGGTTGCCTGTCTCGATCCGCTCACGGGAGAGGTCGTCGAGCCAGATGGAGACCCCCGCCTCCGCCAGTGCCTTGAGTCTTTCCGACATCTCTTCCTCCCAGTTCGCGATTGAGTCTGTAGCAGGTGGCTGTCCCCGTGGGGGTCCCTCTCGAGGGCTACCCGTTGGCGGCGCGGATACTCTCCTCAGCGGCCAGCACCACAGCCTCCGCCGTGATGCCGAACTGCCGGAAGATCGTGGCGTAGTCGGCCGACGCCCCGAAGTGCTCCAACGAGACGATGCGGCCGTGGTCGCCGACTATCTCGCGCCAGCCCTGGGCGACGCCGGCCTCGACGCTGACGCGAGCCTTCACGATCGGCGGGATCACGCTGTCCCGGTAGGACTGGTCCTGCGCGTCGAACCACTCGCGGCACGGCATCGAGACGACCCGGGCGCGGACGCCCTTGTCCGCGAGCGCGGTGCGAGCCTCGACGGCGAGCTGCACCTCCGAGCCGGTCGCGACGAGGACCACGTCCGGCGTGCCGCCCTCCGCGTCGAGGAGGACGTAGCCGCCCCTGCTGACCCCTTCGGTGGTGGCGAAGCCCTCCGTGCCGCGGGGGAACACCGGGACGTTCTGTCGGGTCAGGGCGAGGCCTGCGGGCCGGTCGTTGTGCTCGAGGACCGTCTTCCAGGCGGCCACGGTCTCGTTGGCGTCGGCGGGGCGAACGACGTCGAGGCCGGGAATCGCACGCAGCGCGGCGAGGTGCTCGACCGGCTGGTGGGTCGGGCCGTCCTCGCCGAGGCCGATGGAGTCGTGGGTCCACACGTACGTGACGGGCAGCTGCATGAGCGCCGCGAGACGGACCGCGGGGCGCATGTAGTCGGAGAACACGAGGAACGTGCCGCCGTACACGCGGGTGCCGCCGTGGAGGGCGATCCCGTTCATGATCGCGCCCATGGCGTGCTCGCGGATGCCGAAGTGGAGCACACGGCCGTACTTGTCGCCCGAGAAGTCCTCGGTCGACATCTCCTCGGGGACGAAGGAGGGCTCTCCCTTGGGAGTCGTGTTGTTCGAGTCGGCCAGGTCCGCGGACCCGCCCCAGAGCTCGGGAAGGGCGGGTGCGATCGCCGAGAGCACACCGCCGGAGGCCTTGCGAGTGGCGACCCCCTTCGAGTCGGGCTCGAAGGTGGGGAGGTCGTCGTCCCAGCCGCGGGGGAGGGTGCGGGTCTGCATCCGGTCGAGCAGCGCCTTGCCCTCGGGGTTGGCAGCTGCCCAGGCTTCGAACGTCTCCTGCCACACCGCCTCGGCGACCTTGCCGCGCTCGACGAGCCCGCGGGTGTGGTTGATCACGTCATCGGAGACCTCGAAGGTCCCGGCGGGGTCGAAGCCCAGGATCTTCTTGGTCGCGGCGACCTCGTCCTCGCCGAGTGCGGAGCCGTGCGCGGCGCCGGTGCCCTGGGCGTTGGGGGCGGGCCAGGCGATGACGGTGCGGAGGCAGATCATGCTGGGCTTGTCCGTGACCTCCTCGGCCGCCTCGAGGGCTGCCCAGAGCGCGTTTACGTCCTCGACGTACTCCTTGCCCCCATTGGTCCAGTCCACCGTCTGCACGTGCCAGCCGTAGGCCTCGTAGCGCTTGGCGACGTCCTCGCTGAACGCGATGTCGGTATCGCCCTCGATGGAGATGTCGTTGTCGTCGTAGATCAACGTGAGGTTGCCGAGCTGCTGGTGACCGGCGAGGGAGGACGCCTCCCCGCTCACGCCCTCTTCCAGGTCGCCGTCGCTGCAGATCGCGTAGACGTGGTGGTCGAAGGGGCTCTGCCCCTCCGGGGCGCCGGGGTCGAGGAGGCCGCGCTCGCGGCGGGCGGCCATCGCCATGCCGACGGCGTTCGCCACACCCTGTCCCAGAGGGCCGGTCGTCGTCTCGACGCCGGCGGTGTGTCCCTGCTCGGGGTGCCCGGGGGTCTTGCTGCCCCAGGTACGCAGGGACTGGAGGTCCTCGAGCTCGAGGCCGAACCCACCAAGGTAGAGCTGGGTGTAGAGAGTGATGCTGCTGTGTCCCGCGGACAGAACGAAGCGGTCACGCGCGCTCCACGACGGGTCGGCGGGGTTGTGGCGCATGCGCTTCTGGAAGAGCAGGTAGGCGAGCGGCGCGAGCGCCATCGCGGTGCCGGGGTGCCCGTTGCCGACCTTCTGCACGGAGTCCATGGCGAGGACCCGTGCCGTGTCCACCGCCCGCCGGTCCAGGTCGGTCCATTCCAGGGGGCTACGGGCAGTGCTCACGTGCGGAGTTTCCTCTCGGCTGCTTCAGCGGTCTCCTCACGAGCCTACTAATGGCGCGTGAGGAGATGCACATCGTCCCCGCCTCGCCCGATGACCCCGATCCGGCGGCCTCCCACTAGACTCGTGCCCAGTCTGTGAGGCTTCCCTGCAATCGTTGAACTCGAGGTTTTCGTGACGGCCGTCGATCCCCACGTCTCTGCGCAGACGCCGGAGACGGGCCGCGCAAGGTTCCGTGACGTCGTGGCGGCCTACGTCGGACTGACGAAGCCCCGGGTCATCGAGCTGCTCCTGCTCACCACGGTCCCGGTCATGTTCTTCGCCGCCCGCGGCGTCCCAGAGCTGTGGCTCGTGGTCGCCACCGTCGTGGGCGGGACGCTCTCGGCCGGCAGCGCCAGCGCCCTCAACTGCGTCTACGACCGCGACATCGACGAGCAGATGCGCCGCACGAGGCGTCGCGCCCTGCCGCGTCACATCGTGAGTCCAGGTGCCGCCACCGTCTTCGGCCTCACTCTGGCGGTTGTCTCGACGCTCGTGCTGGGCGTGTTCGTGAACTGGCTCTCGGCTGGCCTCGCTCTCGCGGCCAACGCGTTCTACGTGCTGGTCTACACCATGGTGCTCAAGCGACGCACCACCCAGAACATCGTCTGGGGCGGGCTCGCGGGCTGCTTCCCGGCGCTCATCGGCTGGACGGCGGTGACCAACGAGCTGGCGTGGGCGCCGGTCGTTCTCTTCCTCGTGGTCTTCTTCTGGACGCCGCCGCACACCTGGGCTCTCGCCCTGCGCTACCGCGATGACTACGCCAAGGTCGACGTTCCGATGCTCCCCGTGGTGGCCCCGGCGCGTTCCGTCGCACGCCAGATCGTCCTCTACTCCTACGTGATGGTCGCCACCTCACTTCTGCTGTGGCCGGTGGCCGGGACCGGCTGGTTCTATCCCGCCGCCGCTGCCGTGCTGGGGGTCGCGTTCCTCGTCGAGGCGCATCTCATGCTCGTCCGTGCCGCGGGCAGCGACAACCTCAGCGAC
>Ga0208537_1000031_pt1 | contig 21263 bp, 20 predicted proteins | sample MayberrySE_TuleA_FD_185672 | JGI IMG/M metagenome (GOLD analysis project Ga0208537, IMG submission 185672) | Natural and restored wetland microbial communities from the San Francisco Bay, California, USA, that impact long-term carbon... | ecosystem: Environmental > Terrestrial > Soil > Wetlands ...
GAGCCGCGCGTCGACCGCCGTGAGCAGCATCAGCAGCGATGCCATGGCCGTGTCCATGTGCCAGTACGGCACCGGCCAGCGCGCCTCCGCCCGGTCCGTCCAGCCCTTGTCCTCCTCGGCGTAGCGGCCCACGTAGGCCGCCTTGTTGGACAGCGGGACGACGACGACCGGCGCGGTGCGCATCCCGCGCAGCCAGGAGTCGGGCTCCGCCCCTGCCTCGGGCGGCGTGCACGCCTCCCAGAAGCGCGCCACGTCGTCGGGGGTGTCGAGCAGCAGGAACGCCCAGCCCTGGGTGAACCCGGCGCTCGGGGCGTGGAGCGCGTTCGCGAGGATGCGCTCGACCACCGCTGTGTCCACCGGCTCGGGCGAGTAGTTGCGGACCATCCGGCGCCTGCGCACGACATCTTGGAACTCCATGGAGCAGATCATGTCGCCTTCCCCTGACTTCACGCAGATGTGGCGTGACCTCGAGCCACTGGGCCGGTCCTCGGCGAGCGGCGGGTACTTCCGCCAGCCGTTCACGTCCGCCGAGCGCGAGGCCGCGTCCTGGTTCCTCGAGCAGTGCCGCAACCGGGGCCTCGACGTACAGGCCGACCCGGTCGGGAACGTCGTCGCGTGGTGGGGCCGCCGCCCGGTCGCAGAAGGGCCCAAGGCGGTGCTGACGGGCTCCCACCTCGACTCCGTCCTCGACGGCGGGGCGTACGACGGCCCGCTCGGTGTCGTGTCGGCGCTCGCGGCGATCGACCTGCTCCGCGACCGCGGCTTCACCCCGGCGCGACCGGTCGGTGTGGCGGTGTTCGTCGAGGAGGAGGGCTCGAGGTTCGGGCTGGCCTGTCTCGGCTCGCGCCTCGCGACGGGCGCCCTGCCCTGGGAGCGGGCGGCGCAGCTTCGGGACAAGGACGGTACCCGTCTCGACGAGGCCCTTGCCGGGGCGGGCCTGGAGCCGGACCCCGACCACGTGGTGTGGACGGAGCTGACCCAGCGGATCGGCTGCTTCGTCGAGCTGCATGTCGAGCAGGGGCGCGACCTGGTCGACCGGGACGCCCCCGTCGGCGTCGCGAGCGCGATCTGGCCTCACGGCCGCTACCGCTTCGACTTCGCGGGCGAGGCGAACCATGCCGGCACCACGCGCATGGAGGACCGGCACGACCCGATGCTGACCTACGCGATGACGGTGCTGGCCGCGAACAAGCAGGCCCGGCTCTCCGGTCAGCGCGCGACCTTCGGACGGGTCGACGTACACCCGAACGGCACGAACGCGGTCCCCTCGCGCGTCACGGCGTGGCTCGACGCGCGGGCCGAGTCCGAGGAGCACCTGGCGAAGCTGGTCGCGGCGGTGGAACGGCTCGCGGGCGAGCGGGCTGGGCGGGACGGCACCTCGGTGGTGCTGACGCCGGAGTCGGTCTCGCCGGAGGTCGCCTTCGACGCCGACCTCGCCAAGCGGATCGCCGGCGAGGACGGCTGGCCGATCATCCCGACCATGGCGGGGCACGACGCCGGGATCCTGTCGGCGGCCGGTGTGCCGACGGCGATGCTGTTCGTCCGCAACCCCACCGGCATCTCGCACTCACCGGCCGAGCACGCGGGGACCGGCGACTGCCTCGCCGGCGTCGAGGCGCTGGCCGCGACCCTGGAGAGGCTCGCGTCGTGATCGCGACGTTCTGGCTCGAGCACGCCTGGCTCGGCGCGGGCGAGGTCGTCGACGGGGTGCTGGTCACGGTCGAGGACGAGCGGTTCGCGAGCGTCGAGCTCGGCGTGCCGCGTACCCCGGAAGGGGCGCACCGGCTGGCCGGGCTCACCGTGCCGGGCATGGCGAACTGCCACAGCCACGCCTTCCACCGGGCCCTTCGCGGCCGCACGCAGCGGGAGCGAGGGACCTTCTGGACCTGGCGCGAGCAGATGTACGCGCTCGCCGGGCGGCTCGACCCGGACTCCTACTACGAGCTGGCGCGAGCCACCTACCGGGAGATGCTGGCGAGCGGGTACACCAGCGTCGGCGAGTTCCACTACCTGCACCACGGTCCCGACGGCTCCCCCTACGACAACCCGAACGCCATGGGGCTGGCGGTGATCGAGGCAGCTCGCGACGCGGGGATCAGGATCGCCCTGCTCGACACCTGCTACGTCGCCGCCGGGATCGGCGTGGGCCCCGAGGGTGTGCAGACCCGCTTCAGCGACGGGAACGCCGAGGGGTGGGCGAGCCGGCTCGAGCGGCTGGAGTACTCCGCCGGCGACGACGTGGTGGTCGGCGCCGCTGTCCACTCGGTCCGGGCCGTGCCCCCCGAGCAGATGCGCGTGGTGGCCGCGTGGGCCGAGGATCACGAGGCGCCCCTCCACGTGCACCTCTCCGAGCAGGTGGCGGAGAACGACGCCTGCCTCGCGGCGTACGGCCTCACGCCGACCCGGGTACTCGAGGAGGCGGGAGTCCTCGGCGAGCGGACCAGCGCCGTGCACGCCACCCACCTGACCGAGGGGGACATCGAGGCCCTCGGGCGGACGCGCACCCACGCCTGCTTCTGCCCCACGACGGAGCGGGACCTCGGCGACGGCATCGGACCCTCCCGGCGGCTCCATGCCTCCGGCTCCCCACTCACCCTCGGCTCCGACAGCCACGCCGTCGTCGACGCCTTCGAGGAGATGCGCGCCGTGGAGCTCGACGAGCGCCTCGCGACCCGTGAGCGCGGGCACTGGTCCGCAGAGGAGCTGCTCACCGCGGCGACCGTCACCGGCCACGCCTCCCTCGGCTTCCAGGACGTGGGGAGGATCGAGGTAGGGGCGCACGCCGACCTGGTCACCCTCGACCTTCGGTCCCCGCGGACCGCGGGGACCGGCGCCGGCGCGGAGGCGGCGGTGTTCGCGGCGAGTGCCGCCGACGTGGTCCACGTCGTGCGAGACGGCCAGGTCGTGGCGAACACCGCGGAGCGCCGTGAGATCGGACGCGAGCTGGAGGCCGTCATCGCAGGCCTCTGGAAGGAGGACAGGTGAGCAGTCTCCTGGTCACCGGGATCGGCCAGCTGGTCACGAACGACGCGACGCTCGGCGACGGCTCGGCCCTCGGGGTGCTGGTCGACGCGGCTCTCGTCGTGGAGGACCGTCGGGTGGCGTGGGTGGGTCCGGTCGCCTCGGCGCCCGCGGCGGACACGGCGTACGACGTGAGCGGCCGTGCCGTCGTCCCCGGGTTCGTCGACTCCCACTCCCACCTCGTCTTCGCCGGGGACCGTTCCGAGGAGTTCGCCGCGCGGATGAGTGGCACGCCCTACACCGCGGGCGGCATCCGTACGACGGTCGCGGCGACCCGTGCAGCCTCCGACGAGCAGCTCGCGGCGAACGTCGCACGCCACGTCGGTGAGATGCGGCGCCAGGGCACGACCACCGTCGAGATCAAGAGCGGGTACGGACTGACCGTGGCCGACGAGGCCCGGTCCCTCGCCGTGGCCCGCCAGGCCACCGACGAGACCACCTTCCTCGGCGCCCACGTGGTGCCCCCGGAGTACGCCGACGACCCGGCCGGCTACGTCGACCTGGTCACCGGCCCCATGCTCGAGGCCTGCGCCCCCCACGCGAAGTGGGTCGACGCTTTCTGCGAGAAGGGTGCCTTCGACGAGGACCAGGCACGGGCCGTGCTCGCGGCCGGGTCCACCGTGGGCCTGAGGGGGAGGCTGCACGCGAACCAGCTCGGGCACGGACCGGGCGTGCAGCTGGCCTGTGAGCTCGGGCTGGTCGCGGTCGACCACTGCACGTACCTCTCCGACGCCGACGTCTCGGCGCTGGCCTCGTCCGGGACGGTGGCGACCCTGCTTCCCGGCGTCGAGTTCTCCACCCGGTCGCCGTACCCGGACGCGCGGCGGCTGCTCGACGCCGGTTGCGACGTCGCGATCGCCACCGACTGCAACCCCGGGTCGAGCTACACCTCGTCGATGCCGCTGTGCGTCGCCCTGGCCGTCCGCGAGATGAGGATGACCCCGGCCGAGGCGCTGTGGGCCGCCACCCGCGGAGGCGCGGCCGCGCTGGGCCGGGACGACGTCGGCCACCTCGGCGTGGGGGCCGCCGCGGACCTCGCCGTGCTGGACGCACCGTCGTACGTCCACCTCGCCTATCGCCCCGGCGTCCCCCTGGTCCGCGAGGTCCTCGTCGGCGGGTCGGGCGCCTAAGGCGGCGGGCGGCCTCGGATAAGGAGTCCTCCCGATGTGCCCGGCTACCTCAGACACGCACTCTCGGTGCATCGAACCGAACGATGCACACAGGGAAGTGACCACGATGTTCCAGGCACACGAGCTGTTCATGGGGGCCGAGCTGGACTACCGGCGCGAGCGGGCGGCCGCCGGGCGTCCGAAGCGCCGGTCGCCGCGGCGGCGCCGAGGCAAGGCCGACCGGGCCCGCTCAGCCGCCCAGCGCAACGGCGTCGCCACCGCGTGAGCGGGCCGAGCCGGCACCGCGGGAAACTGTGCTGCGTCTGTCGGCGATACCCCCGATGATGGGGGACGTGCCCACTCATCTCCTCACCACGCTGCTCGTCGGGCGCAACGACGAGCTCGACGAGCTGACCCGCCTGGTGGGGCTGACGCCCGGTGGCGGCACCGGCGTGGTGCTGCTCTCGGGCGATGCCGGCGTCGGCAAGACCCGCCTGCTGACCGAGCTGGGCGAGAAGGCCGAGGAGGCCGGGTGGCGCACCGTCGTGGGCCACTGCCTGGACTTCGGTGACAGCGCTCTGCCGTACCTCCCCTTCACCGAGATCCTCGGTCGCCTCGCCCAGGAGTCGCCGGCCTTCGTGACCGCGCTCTCCGACGACCACCCGGCCGTGCGCCACCTGCTCCCCGGCCAGCGGGTGCTCCTCGGGCAGGGCGGACCGGTCAGCGAGGACGTCGAGCGGACCGAGCTGTTCGAGACCGCCCATGCCGTCTTCGAGCGGCTGGCCGGGTCCGGCCCGCTGCTCGTGGTCCTCGAGGACCTGCACTGGGCGGACCAGTCCACCCGAGACCTGCTCGGGTTCCTGTTCCAGCGCCGCTTCGACGGCCCCGTCAGCGTCGTCGCGTCCTATCGCAGCGACGACCTGCACCGCCGCCACCCCCTACGCACGTCGGTCGCCCAGTGGAGCCGCATCCCAGGCGTGCACCGGCTCCAGCTCGGCCCCCTCAGCGACGTCTCGGTGCGGACCCTGGCCACGGCGATCCAGTCCGGTCACCTCTCCGAGCACGACCTCCAGACGATCGTGAACCGCGCCGAGGGCAACGCCTTCTTCGCCGAGGAGCTCGTCGTCGCCACCGAGCTGGGCGGGAGCCACCTTCCCGACGACCTGGCGAGCCTGCTCATGGTCCGGGTCGACCAGCTCGACGAGAAGGCGCGACAGGTGGTCCGCGCCGCTTCCTGTGCGGGCCGTCAGGTCTCCCACGAGCTGCTGGCCGCGGTGGCCGGCCTCGACGAGAGCACACTCGACCGAGCGCTCCGCGACGCCGTGGACAGCAACGTGCTGGTGCCCTCCGGCGCGAGCTACGCGTTCCGCCACGCACTCCTCGGCGAGGCCGTCTACGACGACCTCCTGCCGGGGGAGCGCGTGCGACTGCACGACGCCTACGCGCAGGCGCTCTCCTCCCACGTCGCGCAGGGCACCGCCGCCGAGCTCGCGCGACATGCGCGCGCCGCGCACGACATGCCCACCGCCGTCCGCGCCAGCATCGAGGCGGGTGACGACGCGATGGCCGTGGGCGGGCCCGACGACGCGGCCAGGCACTACCAGGTCGCCCTGGAGCTCGCGGCCGACCCGGCTCACCGAGGAGACGGGCTCGACGACGTCGACGTCGTGTCGCTGACCACCCGGGCCTGTGACGCGCTGATCGCCTCGGGGGACCCGCACCGGGCGCTCCAGCTCGTCTCGGACCAGCTGCGCGACCTGCCGGTGGATGCCGACCCTCACGACCGGGTGCGCCTGCTCCTCGCGCTCGCGAACGCCGCCCTCGTCGCCGACCTCACCATCGACGCCCTCGACCTGACCACCGAGGCCCTGGGCCTCGTCGGCACCGAGCCAACCCTGCTCCGGGCCAAGCTGCTCAGCGCCCACGCCCACGCGAACGCCGCCCGCCAGCGCGTCGACGAGGCGGCCCGATGGGCCGGGGAAGCCGTCGCGCTCGCCCGGGAGGTGGGCCTTCCGAGGGTCGAGCTCGACGCCGCCACGACGCTCGCGCGGCTCGAGGAGCGGGCCGGCGACCCCGAGGCGGCCCGCGGGACGTTCGAGAAGATCGTGGCCCAGGCCAGGGCCGACGGCGACACCAACGCGGAGCTGCGGGGACTGAACCTCCTCGGTGCCCTCCACTACGAGCTCGGCCACCTCGACGAGTCCCTGGCCGCCTACGACAGTGCCTGGCGGCGAGCCGTGGAGGTGGCCCGCCCCTGGGGTCCCTACGCCTACGACGCCCGTCTCATGGCCGGACTCGTGTCCTACGTGGCGGGTCGATGGGACGAGGCGGCTCGCACGACCGACACCTCGCAAGAGTCCCCACCCGACCTTCCCGCGGCCTCGCTCGCCTCCGTGGCCCTCGGGATCTCCGCCGGCCGGGGAGAGGCCGCGGCGCTCGACGTGCTGCCCCGGATCAGGCCCTGGTGGGGGCGTGACGGCCTGATCGCCATCCTCAGCGGCGCCGCCGCGATCGACCTCTACGGCGACGAGGGCGACCTCGACGGACTGCTCCGGGTCCACGACGACGTGGTGGAGACGGTCACAGGCCTGTGGCAGGTGCCGTCGTTCATGGCACAGGTGCGCCTCGGGGCGCTCGTCCTCGGCCACCTCGCCCAGCACGCCCCCTCCCGGTCCGCCTCGGAGCGGGAGCAGCTGGTCCGTCGCGGCGACGACCTCCTCGCGGTCGGCCGGGAGGTCGTGGACCGGGCCGGGGAGCGCGGTCGGGGGCTCGGGCCGGAGGGCCGGGCCTGGGTGGCGCGCGCCGAGGCCGAGCACGTCCGGCTGCGGTGGCGGAGCGGGATCGCCACGCCCGAGGAGAAGGAGCTCCTCTCGGCCTGGGAGAGGACGGTCGCCGCCTTCGAGGAGTTCGGCCACGTCTTCGAGCTCGCCCGGTCGCGCGCCCGCCTGGCCGCCGTGCTCAGGTCGCTGGGCCGGACCTCGGAGGCCCGCGAGCACGCCGACCCGGCCCGGGAGACGGCGCATCGGCTCGGCGCCGGGCCCCTGCTCGCGGAGCTGCGTGCGATCGGCGGGACGCCACAGCGACAGGAGGCCGGACCGGCCGCGCTGACCCCCCGCGAGCACGAGATCCTGACGCTCGTCGCCCAGGGGCGGTCCAACGGTGAGATCGCGCGCCAGCTCTACATCAGCGCCAAGACCGTGAGCGTCCACGTCTCGAACATCCTGGCCAAGCTGGGGGCGAGCGGGCGGACCGAGGCTGCTGCCCTGGCCCGCCGACGCGGCCTGCTCGACTGATCTGGGCCCCTTTGCGACCTTCCGTCCCCCGGCCCATACCCGTAGTATGCGAACACGTTCTAGCACCCGGGATGTGGTCATGACGGTCACCGACGATCGCTTCGCGAAGATGAAGCCCTACAACGCCGGCTTCGCCCGCAAGATCCCCGCGCGCGAGCTCCCGCCGGGCCCGCGCTGGCCGGCGCTGCTGCAGAGCATGGCGTTGATGCGGTTCCGGCACCGGTTCATCCCCGCGCTGCACCGGCGCTACGGCGACGTCTTCACGATCCGCCTCGTCCCCAAGGCGTCACCGCTCGTGCTGTTCACCAGGCCCGAGCACACCAAGGAGATCTTCGCCGGCGACCCCGAGGTCTTCCACGCCGGCAAGGGCAACGCGATCCTCGGTCCGATCATGGGCGAGCACTCGCTGCTGCTCCAGGACTCGACCGAGCACCGGCGCGCCCGCAAGCTCCTGATGCCCGCCTTCAACGGTGCGGCCCTGCGTCGCTACCAGTCGGTGGTCACCGGCCTGGCGAAGGACGAGGTGGCCCGCTGGCGGCCGGGCACGACCTTCCGCTCCCTCGACCGGATGAACGCCCTCACCCTCGAGGTGATCCTCCAGGTGGTCTTCGGCGTCACCGACGAGGAGCGGCTCGCCGAGCTCCGCCCGCTGGTGAACAAGACCGTCGACATCAACCCCGTGGTTCTCCTCGGCTGGGGCTACCCGTTCCTCCAGAAGTTCGGTCCGTGGAAGGCCACCGTCGACAACCAGCGCGCTCTCGACCGGGTGATGTACGCCGAGATCGGGGAACGCCGCGCCGCGGGCGACCTGCACGAGCGCACCGACGTGCTCTCCCAGCTCCTCGCCGTGGGCGACGGCGAGGACGGCCTGTCCGACGCCGAGCTGCGCGACCAGCTGGTCACCCTGCTCCTCGCCGGCCACGAGACGACGGCGACGGCGCTGTCCTGGTCGCTCTACGAGCTCGGCCTCGACGAGGCCCAGCTCCGCAAGGCACAGCGGGCCGCCGACGAGGGCGACGACGACTACCTCGAAGCGGTGATGAAGGAGGCCATGCGCCTCCACCCGGTGATCCCGATGGTCGTGCGCCACCTCATGGCTCCGGCCACGATCGGAGGGCTGGACCTGCCCAGGGGCACGAACATCGGGCCGTCGATCATCGTCTCCCACAGCCGGGAGGCCAACTTCGAGCAGCCCGAGGTCTTCAGGCCCGAGCGGTTCGTCGACGGCCACGTCGAGGCCAACACCTGGATCCCGTTCGGCGGCGGGGTGCGCCGGTGCATCGGGGCGGGCTTCTCGCTGATGGAGGGCGTGGCCGTGCTCCGCGAGGTTCTCACGGCCTACGACGTGCGGGTCCCCGCCGGGTTCGACGACGAGCCGAAGGTCCGCAACATCACCAGCGTCCCGCGCCGCGGTGCGCGCATCGTCGTGCACCCGCGGTAACGCCGATGAACGACATCGACGTCCTGACCAGGCACGCGCGTGACCTGGTCCACCACGTGCTGCAGTCCGTCGCCCTTGCCCTCTACGCGGCCGCCACGGTGATGCTCCTGGCGATGCTGACGGTCATGGCAGCAACCGGTGACTTCCCCGGACGGTGGTGGGTCGGCGTCGCCGGGGTGCTCGCCGCGGCCGTCGTCATCCACGTGCGGAGCATCGGACTGCCGACAGCTCCCCGTGCGTCCCGGTCCACGAAGACCGACTGAGGCCTTGGCTCAAGTCGGGGGGAAGCGGGAGAGGACCTCCTCCTCGGTGAGGCCGTAGTCGGCGAGCGAGTAGCGGTGGGCCGGCCTGCGGGGCCCGCGCCGCGACTCCTCGTCGATGGCCCGGACCCGCTGCTCGACCTCAGAGGTCCAGGGCAGGTCGAAGGCCCGATAGATGCCCCGGACCGTCCCGACGGGGTCGGCCACGAAGTCGGCGTAACCGACGTCGACGAACTGCGAGGGGTCGTGCCTGCTGCGCTCCTCGGTGAAGCGTGACCACGCCCCGGCGAGCATGTCGAGCTGCGTCCGTCCGATCACCTCTCCCTCGAAGACGGTCGACCAGCCGCGTGTGGCCTCGGCGCTCAGCGAGCAGGCGGACGCGACAGCCACCCGCGGGTCGCGATGGGTCTGGACGACGAGGGCGTCCGGGTAGACGCTCATGATCGCGTCGAGACCCACGAGGTGCGAGGGGTTCTTGAGCACCCAGCGCTTGTCCTGGTCGTTCAGGCCGATCAGCTGGAGGTTCGCCTTGTGCCGCTGGTAGGCGTCGGTCCAGTCCTGCTTCGCCAGCCAGGCGGAGTAGTTCGGGACGTGGGCCAGCGACTCGTAGCCGATCGACTTCCCGGACTGGCGCAGCAGCCGCCAGCACTCCTCGACGGAGGCGGCGTCCATGTAGTGGATGCCCATGAACTCGGGGTTCTCTACGTGGTGCTCCGCGTAGGCGGCCTGGATGCCGCTGAACACCGGGTCCTGCTCCCAGGTGGAGCGCGGCGGTCTCGGCTGGGGGAACTCCGTCAGCCAGAGCTCCGGCCCCTGGTGCGTCGGATCGGCGGTGAGCAGGCGGTGCAGCGCCGTGGTCCCGGTGCGAGGCAGGCCGGTGACGAAGACGGGCCGCTCGATCGCCACCTCGGCATGCTCGGGGCGCTTCTTGAAACCCATCTCGCTGAGCAGTCGCGCGACCAGCGCGCCGCGGACGAAGGAGCGCTGCATGTAGTTGCCGACCCCGGTCAGGCCTGCCTCGTTCGCGTAGTCGTCCAGGAGGATGCGCAGGCCCTCGTGGTACCCGTCGTCGCCGAAGTCGTCGAGCCCGGTCGCCCGGGACGCCGCCTCGTGAAGGTCCTCGAACGTCCCGACGCTTGCTCTCTCGCGCATCCGGGTCTCCTAGTGGTGGTACTCGCCGCAGTTGACGTCGAGGCACTGGCCGGTGATCCCTCGCGACAGGTCGGAGGCGAGGAAGACCACCGCGTCCGCGATCTCCTCCGGCACCGGCAGCCTCCGCAGGTCGCACGTCGCAGCGGTCTCGTCGTACACCTGCTGGTGGGTGATGCCGCGCTCCACGGCGAGATGGTCGAACCACCACTTGAGCGAGTCGGCGTAGATGTAGCCGGGGGCCACGGAGTTCACGCGCACGCCGCGGGGGCCGACCTCCGACGCGAGCGTCTGGGACATCGCGAGCAGGGCGGCCTTGCTCATCTTGTAGGCGCCGTACTCGGGGCTGCTGTGCCGCAGCACCGCGGAGTTGACCGTCACGATCGCGCCCCGGGTCCGCTCCAGTGCCGGCACGAAGACCTTCGACATGCGCAGTGAGCCGAGGACGTTGGTCTCGAACCCGTCGCGGACCACGTCGAAGTCCGCCTGGCTCACCGGCTCGATCGGCGGCATCGCGAAGGCGTTGTTGACCAGCGCGTCCACCCGGCCGTGCGCCTCGAGCGTGCGGTCCAGCAGGTTCTGCGCGGATGCGTCGTCGGTGATGTCGGTGCGCACGAACGTCGCGGTCCCGCCGATCTCCCGGACCGCTGCCGCGACCTTCTCCAGCCGTCGTTCGGTGCGAGCGGCGAGTACGACGGTCGCCCCGGCCCTCGCCGACTGCAGGGCGATCGCCGTCCCCAGGCCGGGCCCTATGCCGGACACGACCACCACCCGATCGTCGAGGAGGCCCATCAGCTGAGCATCCGTCGCGCCACACCGACCTGGCGGGCCTCGATCCGGGCGGTGTACTCCTCCGGCGTGACCCGCTGCTCCCCGAGAGGGGGGACCAGCGCGAAGAGCTCGTCGTGCTTCACCAGGTCCACCCGGGGCCGGTCCGCCGCGGTCAGCTCCCGGGAGAGCCGCTGCCAGCGAAGCATCATCACACCCCGTGAGTGACCGGTGGTCTCGAGCCAGTTCGCGATGCCGGGGTCGCGCTCGCTGACCACGTATCGCAGCATCCCGTCCTCGTCGACGTGTGACTGTGCCGCGGTCAGCGAGGTCTGGTGGTTGACGTAGTCGGTGGAGATGTACCAGGCCGAGCCGATCTGGATGCCCTGGTAGGCGCAGTCGGCTCTCGGCACGGTGACGACGAGCGCCTCGTCCTCGGTGAGGTCGTAGTGCCCGATGCTCGAGAACTGGCTCGACAGCCCGCCCGGGGTCACCTGCGGCGCGGTCAGCGTGTTGACGGGCTCCTTGTAGGTGAACCACTCGGGGAAGGCGAACCACGTCTTGATCCGACCCACGAGCATCTTCGCCGCGACGGCGTACCTCTTCTGCACCCGCTCCGACGACGCGGGGGCGGGCACGGTCCCGAGCGTGTCGACGCGGTGGATCCGAAGCTCGCCGCGGTCCTCGGCGTTCCAGTCGCTGTAGACCTCGCGGACGATCAGGATCGAGGAGTCCGGTGCGAGCACGAAGTAGCCGGCCGGGGGGTCCTCCCGCGCCGGACCGAACCGGAGCTCGAACGTCCCGTCGTCGGCCACGTCGATCGTGCGGTCGTCGAACGCCGCGACGCTGTCGGGTGCCTCCGCCGGCGAGTAGCTGCCGTTCATGACCTGGAACGAGAGGTCGGCGGTCGTGCCGCGCCGTCCGGTGACGACGTACTCGTGCTCGCCGGAGATGTAGGCGTGGAAGTACAGGGCGTCCGGGTTGTCGAGGCCCTGCTTGGAGTACTGGTGCGTGGAGCTGATGAACAGCGGGTGCTCGAGGTCGTAGTCGAACGCGAGCTGGAGCGAGGCCCGGATGCTCCCGGCGAGGTACTCGTAGCCCTCGGCGAGGTCCTGGTCGGTGCGGACGAAGTCGGCTCCCTCGACCAGCCGCTCCGCCTCCGCGACCGCGTCGGTGAAGGGACGGGTCAGCCGGTTTCCCGCGGCGCCCCCGAGCGGATCGGACTCCGGGTCGCGAGTCATGCCCTCACCTTCGCGATCACGGACTCGGCGAACCGCTCGAGGTGCTCGACCTTCTTGGCGAGGGGCTCGGTGTCCGGTCCCATCACGTAGGGAACCCGGAACCCGACGATAACGTCGGTCACGCCCTTGTCCTCCAGGCGCTTGATGCCGTCGGGGGAGTAGGCGTCCATGGAGATGACGTGGATCTCGAACGGCCTGTCCGCGACCCCCTCGGCCGCTCGCAGCTTGGCGAGCCTGTCGAGCAGGAGGTCGAGCTCCTGCGCGTCCCCGCCGGCGTGCATCCAGCCGTCCCCCCGGCGTACGGCGCGCCGCAGCGCCGCGTCGCTGTGCCCGCCCACGAGGATCGGGATCGGCTCGGTGGGAACCGGGGTCATCTTCATCGCGGGGAGGTCGAACACCTCGCCCTGGTACTCGAAGAACCCGCCGGAGGTCAGGCCTCGGACGATGTCGATCGCCTCGTCCATGCGCTTGCCGCGACCCTTCCACGGCACGCCCATGGCGGTGAAGTCCTCCGGCCAAGGGCTCAGTCCCACGCCGAGCCCGAGCCGGTTCCCGGTGAGGAAGGCGATCGAGCTCGCCTGCTTGGCGACGAGCACCGGGGGGCGCACGGGGAGCTTGAGGACGAAGGGCGTGAAGCGGATCCGCTCGGTCACCGCGCCCATCGCCGCGACAAGGGTGAAGGTCTCGATGAACTCCTTGTCCTCGAGGAACTCCCGGTTGCCGTCGTCGGTGTAGGGGTAGGTGGCGTCGGACTCCTTGGGGTAGATCAGCGAGTCGGCGACCGTCATCGAGTCGTAGCCCGCCGCCTCGGCCGCCCGGGCGAGCGGGAGGTAGTGGTCCGCCTGGGTCATGGCCTCGGCGTAGGTGAATCGCATGGGGGAGACTCCCGGCGGTCGGGGACGAGTCGCCCCATACTAGAACCTGTTCCATTTATCGGTCCAGGCTCGGGACGTGGCGTTCGGGTCCACGCGCACCGAGGTCCCCGCTGGGGAGCGGGGACCTCGGCCGATCTCGATCAGTGCGAGTAGTGCTTCACGGGGTGCTTGCCGCCGTGCTTCCCACCGTGGCGTGACCACTTCTTCACGGGGTGCCGACCGTCGTGCTTCCCACCGTGACGCGAGTACTTCGCCTTCTTCCAGTGGGAGCTGTCAGAGTCCTTGGAGTGGTACTTCTTCGTCCACTTCTTCTTGTCCGAGTCGTCCGAGTCGGAGTCCTTGGAGCAGTCCTTCTTCCACTTGGAGTCGGAGTCGTGCGAGTCCTTGGAGTGGTACTTCTTCTTCCACTTCTTCTTGCCGGAGTCGTCCGAGTCCTCGTCGTCGCACCCGTAGCCGTCGTCCTTCTCGCCGTAGTCGTCAGCCTTGCGGAACTTCTGGCTGTCGTTTTTTCCCGAGTCCTCGGTCGCCACGGCGGCTCCGCCGCTGAAGGCCATGACCAGGAGCAGTGCCGCGAAGCCGACGAAGAGCAAGGGAAGACGGCGCGTCAATGAACGGATCATCTGATCCCCCTCGAATATCCCCCCACCGCACACCGATGGGCGGTTGGTTGTGGTTCACGCCGGCTCTGGGATACCGCTCCCAGGGTCATTTCCGACAGCCGAGAAAACGAAGTCTTCAAACGTCCAGCGAAGGGGGCCGGCTCGCGTAGGCGCAATGCAATTCGCTTATCCCCGGTAGCCGCCGGCCGACTCCCCGAACCGGTCACCGACGTGCGTACAAGCGTCATACTTACTCGACGGGGCTGCGCTTGGCGAGTCGCTTGTCGCTCGACCGAGGAGGGGGTTGCACAAAGATGCAGAAGGAGAGCTGGGATCTGGAAGAGGGCGGCGAGATAACCACCGATCTGGTGGCCGTCCGGCTTTTGGGTGGCGGTATTTCCTATGAGGCTTTTCTGGCTTTCGACGAGATCACGTACGGGCCCGTGGTGGTCAAGATGCTCAGGCCCGACCAGGTCGACGACGAGGACAGCCTGCGCGTGCTGCGCCGCGAGCTCGAGGTGCTGACAGCGGTCAACCACCCCGCCCTGGTCCGCTGCCTGCGCTCCGACCTCGAGGGCGAGCGGCCGCACCTGGTCCTCGAGCACGTGGAGGGCCCGCGGCTGTCCTCCCTGATCCGGCGGCACGGCCCGCTCAACGAGCAGCAGTACCTTCCGCTCGCCGTCGAGCTCTCCTCGGCTCTCCACTACCTGGGCCGGCTCGGCTTCGCCCACCTCGACGTCAAGCCGGGGAACATCATCATGGGCGCGCCCGCGAAGCTGATCGACCTGAGTCTGGCGAGGACCGTCGACGAGGCGGCGGAGCTGACCCACCCCGTCGGCACCGACCCCTACATGGCGCCCGAGCAGTGCGACCCCGGAGGTCTGGGCGTGCCGGGCCCCGCCAGCGACGTGTGGGGGATGGGGGTGACCCTGTACGAGGCCATCGAGGGCGGGGTCCCCTTCGACGAGGGTGACTCGGACTCCGACTCGCTGGCCGGGGAGTACCCACAGGTCGAGCAGGAGCCCGGTCCGTTCACCCGGCGGGTCTCCTCCGACGTGGCGGAGGTCGTCCTGGACTGTCTCGCGCCCGACCCCCGCGACCGCCCGCTGCCGAGGGAGGTCGCCGAGCGTCTCGAACCGGCGCTTGCCCGTGCTCCTCGCGGTCGGCTCACCTTCAAGGTGCGTTGAGGGCCGGTGTTGCCCCCTCGCCTACCCTGGGGTGCGTGGCCGCGAACGACGACTCCCCGTGGTACCGGTCCCTCCTTGCCGGGGTCGGTGCGCTGGTCGGCGTGGCTCTCCTCGTCGGGGGCCTGATCAGCCTCGTGGCGCTCGGTGCGGTCAGCATCAGCGGCCTCGGAGACTCGGAGGGTACGCCGAGGGCGGAGCCGAGCCTCTACATCCCGGAGCCCTCCGAGAGCCCGGACGAGGAGGACGACGAGGGCCTGACGCTGGCCGACCTCAACGGGGGTGTCGACCCCAGGGAGTCGCCGAGCGCGAGCCCCGAGGCGCAGCAGTCGAAGTCGCCGAAGCCGGAGAAGAAGAAGCGCAAGCCGCCGAGGTCGGTCATCAGCCTCTCCGCGAGCCCCCTCGAGGTCTCGCGCATGGAGAAGATCTACCTGTCCGGCACCTACCCTCGCGGCGAGGGCGCCTCGTTGCAGGTGCAGCGGTTCTCCGGGCGCTGGACCGACTTCCCCACCTCGGCCTCGGTCAGCGGTGGCACCTTCAGCTCCTACGTCATGACCGGCCAGGCCGGGCCGAACAAGTTCCGGGTCGTGGACCCGGCGAACGGCAAGACGTCGAACGTCGTCACGGTGACCGTGCGCTGACCCCGGCGCCTGTGGGGGTGACCGCGCCTCTACGATCGCGGTCATGCCCCTCCGCAACCAGATCATGGTGTTCAAGGTCGTCGCCGTCGCCGAGGCTCTCTCGTGGGCCGGCCTCCTGCTCGGCATGTACCTCAAGCACGTCGCCGGCACCACCGAGCAAGGCGTGCACGTCTTCGGCCCGATCCACGGCGGCATCTTCATGGCCTACGTCGCGCTCACGCTCCTCCTGGCCCGCGGCCTCCGCTGGACGCCCTGGGCCACCCTCCTCGGCCTCGCCAGCTCGGTGCCGCCCTTCGCCACGGTCGTCTTCGAGCTGTGGGCCTCGCGCACCGGCCGGCTCGACGTACCCTCGGCCGAGACCGCCCGCGAGCCGCAGCCGGTCGGCTGACCGCCACGCGCTCCGAGGAGGGACTGCTGATGCGGAGGCCGAAGGGACTCGACTCACCCCTGGTTCCGAAGGTGCTCAAGTACGGCGCCGCCGCGAACGTCTGGGTCTACCGCCGTACCAACGGACGGGTGATGGGGAGGTGGCGGATCGGGTCGGCCTTCCCCCGCGGGGTGCCGATCTGCCTGCTCAGCCACACCGGTCGCAAGACCGGGCAGGTCCGGACGACGCCCCTGCTCTTCCTGCCCGACGGTGAGCGCGTGGTCGTCGTCGCGTCGCAGGGCGGCCTGCCGGACGACCCGCAGTGGTACCGCAACGTCCGCGTGAACCCCGACGTCACCGTCCAGGTCAGGGGGGAGGTCCGAGCGATGCGCGCCAGGACGGCGGCCGAGGACGAGCGGGCGTCGCTGTGGCCCCGGCTGGTCGGCCTCTACGCCGACTTCGAGGCCTACCAGACCTGGACCGACAGGGTCATCCCCGTCGTCATCTGCGAACCGGTCGCCCAGTGACGCGCGACGTCGCCTCGCGCGGCGCCCGCGACGGCCTGGTCAGGTACGTCCAGCTCGTCCTCGCCTGCGTCGTCCTCGGTGCGGGTGTGGCCCTCCTGCTCGAGGCCGCTCTCGGGTCGGACGGCTACTCCACCCTGGTCAACGGCCTCACCATCGCGACCGGGATGGAGTTCTGGCAGCTCAACATCATCGTCGGCGCGGCCTTCATCGGGCTGGCCTGGGTGCGGGGGACGACGCCGGGCCCGGGCACGGTCGTGCAGTGGTTCCTGGTCGGCTTCGTCATCTCGGGCGTGATGGTCCTGGTGCCCGACGTCTCGGCGACCGGCTGGCGGGTGGCCCTGCTCGTCGTCGCGCTCGTGCTGATCACGGTCGGGGTGGCCGCCTACCTGGCGAGCTCGACAGGGGCCGGCCCCGCCGAGGCGATGGCGATCGCCTGGGACCCCCCGATCCCGTTCCGGTGGAGCTACAACCTCGTCCAGGCAGGAGGCGCCCTGGTCGGCTGGCTGCTCGGCGCCGCGGTCGGGCCGGGCACCGTCCTGATCTTCCTCCTGCTCGGGCCGGCCGTGGACCTGTTCCGGCGGTCCTTCCCGCGGCTCGAGCGCGGAGCGCTGCGGCCCGACGACTGAGCGGCCGTCCGGGTTGACCCGCGTCACACATGCCTGCCGGACGTTCGGGAACAGATGCTGTTCCGGGTGCGTTATCCCCCATGACAGAAGTTGAGTTGAGCGCACTCAAGTTGTTTGACAGACTTTCCTGTCACGGGAGCTCATCGGCTCCCGTCCCCGAGCAGACGAAGAAGCACCTCCCCGCCACGTGGCGGGGACGATCCGTGGAGGTAGGAACATGGCACGCGCGGTCGGCATCGACCTCGGCACGACGAACTCCGTCGTCTCCGTACTCGAAGGTGGCGAGCCCACCGTCATCGCAAACGCAGAGGGTGCCCGGACGACTCCGTCCGTGGTCGCCTTCGCCAAGAACGGCGAGGTGCTCGTCGGTGAGGTGGCCAAGCGCCAGGCTGTCACCAACGTCGACCGCACCATCCGCTCCGTGAAGCGCCACATGGGCACGGACTGGAAGACCAAGATCGACGACAAGGAGTTCACGCCGCAGCAGGTCTCGGCGTTCATCCTCCAGAAGCTCAAGCGCGACGCCGAGTCCTACCTCGGCGAGACGGTCACCGACGCGGTCATCACCGTCCCGGCGTACTTCTCCGACGCCCAGCGCCAGGCCACCAAGGAGGCCGGCGAGATCGCGGGGCTCGACGTCTCGCGCATCGTCAACGAGCCGACCGCGGCCGCGCTGGCCTACGGCCTCGACAAGGAGCACGACCAGACCATCCTGGTCTTCGACCTCGGTGGCGGCACCTTCGACGTCTCCCTGCTCGAGATCGGTGACGGCGTCGTCGAGGTGAAGGCCACCTCCGGTGACAACCACCTCGGTGGCGACGACTGGGACAACCGGATCGTCGAGTGGATGGTCAAGAAGTTCAAGGACAGCAACAACGTCGACCTCGGCGCGGACAAGATCGCCCGCCAGCGTCTGCAGGAGTCCGCCGAGAAGGCGAAGATCGAGCTGTCCGCCTCCAGCGAGACCACGGTCCACCTGCCCTACATCACCCACTCGGAGTCGGGCCCGCTGCACTTCGAGGAGAAGCTGACGCGGTCGGAGTTCCAGAAGATCACCGCCGACCTGCTCGAGCGGACCAAGAAGCCCGTGCAGCAGGTGCTCAAGGACACCGGCCAGGACATCGCGAAGATCGACCACGTGATCATGGTCGGTGGCTCCACCCGTATGCCCGCCGTGACCGAGCAGGTCAAGCAGCTGCTCGGCGGCAAGGAGCCCAACAAGGGCGTGAACCCCGACGAGGTCGTGGCGGTCGGCGCCGCGCTCCAGGCGGGTGTCCTCAAGGGCGAGGTCAAGGACGTGCTGCTCCTCGACGTCACGCCGCTGTCCCTCGGCATCGAGACCAAGGGCGGCGTGATGACCAAGCTCATCGAGCGCAACACGACGATCCCGACCAAGCGGTCCGAGGTGTTCACCACCGCCGACGACAACCAGCCCTCGGTGCAGATCCAGGTCTACCAGGGCGAGCGTCAGATGGCGGCCCAGAACCAGCCGCTCGGCAACTTCGAGCTGACCGGCCTACCGCCGGCGCCTCGTGGCGTGCCCCAGATCGAGGTCACCTTCGACATCGACGCCAACGGGATCGTCCACGTGTCCGCGAAGGACCGAGGCACCGGTCGCGAACAGTCGATGACGATCACCGGTGGCTCGGCGCTGTCCAAGGAAGACATCGACAAGATGATCAAGGACGCCGAGCAGTACGCCGAGGAGGACCGCAGGCGTCGCGAGGCCGTCGAGGCCCGCAACCAGGCCGACAGCCTCGTCTACACCACGGAGAAGTTCCTCTCCGAGAACGGCGACAAGGTCCCGGCCGAGGTCAAGAGCGAGGTCGAGGCCGACGTCGAGGCGCTGAAGAAGGCCCTCGAGGACGAGAGCGCCGAGAAGGAGACGCTCGACGCCGCGGTCGCCAAGCTCGGCGAGTCCAGCCAGAAGATGGGTGCGGCGATGTACGCCGCCGGTGAGTCCGACGCCGCCGCCGCCGGCGGTACGACGGGCACCGGGGACTCCGACGAGGACGTCGTGGACGCCGAGATCGTCGACGAGGACAACGAGGGTGAGAACAAGTGACCTCTGCTGACAACCAGCACGAGAGCACGACTACCGGCACGCAAGACACCGGGACCGAGGGGACCTTCGACGGGGCACAGGACCCGTCGAAGGCCTCCGGGCCCGGAGCCCCGGCCGTGGGCCCGGAAGGGCCGGCCGGTGACGTGGCGGCCGGCTCGGCCGAGACCGGCGGAGCCATGACCGACCAGGAGGGAGGCGAGACGATGAGCGAGACAGAGGCGGAGGCCAGCATGGCCGACGACACCCCGACCGAGCTCGTGGCCGACCTCGCCAAGGCCCAGGAGGACGTCGCGACTCTTACCGGCGACCTCCAGCGGCTCCAGGCGGAGTACGTCAACTACAAGCGCCGGGTGGACAGGGACCGCGACCTGGTCAAGCAGAACGCCACCTTCGCGGTGCTCTCCGCGCTGCTGCCGGTGCTCGACGACATCGACCGGGCCCGGGAGCACGGCGAGGTGGAGGGCGGCTTCAAGGCGGTGGCCGACTCGCTCGAGCGCATCGTCACGAGCCTTGGCCTCGAGAAGTTCGGCAAGTCGGGCGACGAGTTCGACCCGAACCTCCACGAGGCCCTGATGCACTCGCACTCGCCGGACGTGACCACGACGACCTGCCAGGACATCGTGCACGCCGGCTACCGCATCGGGGACCGCGTCGTCCGCCCCGCGCGGGTCACCGTGGTCGACCCCGAGCCCGGGGCGCCGGCAGCCGCCGATGAAGAGAACGACAACCGGTAACGACGACAGGACCCGGAGGAGGTGCGCGCATGACCAATGCCGACTGGGCGACCAAGGACTTCTACAAGGTTCTCGGCGTCTCCAAGGACGCATCCGCGGACGACATCAAGAAGGCGTACCGCAAGCTTGCGCGCACCCACCACCCGGACTCCAAGCCCGGCGACAAGGTCGCCGAGGAGCGTTTCAAGCAGATCGCCGAGGCCTACGACGTGATCGGCGACCCGGAGAAGCGCAAGCAGTACGACGAGCTGCGCACCTACGGCGGCTTCGGTCCGTTCACGACCGGCCGCCCCGGCGGCGGCACGGGCGGCGGGCAGCCCTTCGACATGGGTGACTTCCTCGGCGGCCAGGCCGGCGGCGGGTTCGGCGACCTCTTCGGCACCGTGTTCGGCGGTGGCCGGACCCGGCAGCAGGCGCCCCGCCGCGGCGCCGATGTCGAGACCGACGCGACGATCAGCTTCTCGGACTCGATCGAGGGCGTGACCGTCTCGCTGAGGCTCTCCTCCGACGCCCCCTGCCCCGACTGCAACGGCACGGGCGCCCGTGCGGGAACCGTCCCGCGGGTGTGCCCGGAGTGCGAGGGCGTGGGCATGCACGCCGCGTCCGTGGGCGGGGCCTTCACCATGAACGAGACCTGCCCCGCCTGCCGCGGTCGTGGCCTCGTGGTCGACGACCCGTGCCCCTCCTGCCATGGCTCGGGCCGTGGCCAGTCGTCTCGCACGATCCAGGCGCGCATCCCTGCCGGGGTCAAGGACGGACAGCGGATCCGCCTGCGCGGCAAGGGTGCCAGCGGCGAGCGTGGCGGGCCGCAGGGCGATCTCTACGTCAACGTCAAGGTCTCACCGCACCCGGTGTTCGGGCGCAAGGGCGACAACCTCACCGTCAACGTCCCGATCAGCTTCGACGAGGCGGCTCTCGGCGCCGAGATCAAGGTCCCGACGCTCGGCGGTGCGCCCGTGACCGTGAAGATCCCGCCGGGCACGCCCAACGGTCGCACGTTCCGTGTGCGCGGCAAGGGCGTGCAGCGCAAGGACGGGCACCGCGGCGACCTGCTCGTCACCGTCGAGGTGCACGTGCCCGCCGTGCTCGACGAGAAGGCCAAGGAGGCCGTCCGGGCCTACCGCGAGGCGACCGCTGGGAGTGACCTGCGCGGGAACCTGCTTGCCGGAGGTGCCCGATGACGACGCCCCAGCGTCCTGGGCAGCGCGCCGCCCGGAGCGTGACCCGCCGAGCCTCCCCGCGCGCGGCCCGGGTCGAGGCCCCGGGTCCGGACGTCCCGGTCTACGTCATCTCGGTCGCAGCCGAGCTGACCGGCCTGCACCCGCAGACCCTGCGCGCCTACGACCGGATGGGCCTCGTGAGC
>Ga0208537_1000032_pt1 | contig 21037 bp, 21 predicted proteins | sample MayberrySE_TuleA_FD_185672 | JGI IMG/M metagenome (GOLD analysis project Ga0208537, IMG submission 185672) | Natural and restored wetland microbial communities from the San Francisco Bay, California, USA, that impact long-term carbon... | ecosystem: Environmental > Terrestrial > Soil > Wetlands ...
AAGGGTCACGCTCCCTCCGCGGTCGTGCGACGCGGGCTTTTCATGGCGGGTGCTGACGAGGCCGGCACATCTTGCGGATGGGGCATGCCGCGATGTGTCCGTTGCGACTGCGCAACAGGCGCGATGCGGTCTGCGCCGCATGGCGCCGGAGGGAGCATCCGGGTAGCCTCCTAAGCATGTCGCCGGCGGATTCCCGGGGGGCCAGGGGGCAGGGTGCCGCTGCCGTGCTGGATCCCGAGTCGGCGGAGTGGGTCCAGATGCTGACCGGTACCGGATCCCGGCGAGAGGTGGCGCTGGTACGGCTGCATGAGATGTTGGTGCGTATCGCGCTGGGGGAGGTACGACGTCGCGGCCCGCAACTGCGGATCGCCGGTCCGGAGCTCGATGACCTGGCCTATCAGGCCGCTGGGGACGCGCTGATTGCTATCACCGGCAAGATCGGCCAGTTCCGAGGCGAGAGCCTGTTCACGACCTGGGCTTATAAGTTCGTGATCCTCAACGTGTCGGCCAAGATCGGGCGGCACTTCTGGCGAAACCCCACCGTTCCGCTGGCCGCCGAAGAGTGGGATCGGCTGCCGGACCGGTTCGGGTTCGACCCCGCCCGGGAGGCGGAGTGGCGGGATCTGCTGGCCGCGCTGCAGCGGGTGGTGAACGAGCAGCTGACCCCGCGGCAGCGCCGGGTCTTCGTTGCGATCGTGCTCAACGATGTCCCGCTGGATACTCTGGTCATCGAGCTCGCTTCGAACCGCAACGCGATCTACAAGACCCTGTTCGACGCCCGGCGTAAGTTGCGGGCCGCTCTTGTCACTAACGGGTATCTACCCGATGAGCTATCGAGGCGCTGATGGACGGCTGGTCAGAGCTCGACAACCTCCTGCGGACGGACCCGCGCGACGTGGGCTGTGCCGAGGCGCTTGAGATGCTGCACGTCTACGCGGAGCTGTCCGCCGCAGGGGGGCCCGTCGAGCAGCGGTACCCGGGGATCGCCGCGCACCTGCGTGCCTGCGGTCCGTGTGGCCAGGATTTCGAGGGGCTCCTGGCCGCAGTACGCAGAGGATCGAAGTGACGAACTTCCACCGCTCTGCCAGGTGGTCGGCAACGTCGGGGGTTCCTCGGTCTGCGACGTCCAGCGCAGGCCACGGGCTGCCGGGGTCACTTTTGCGCAGCTGGGGCCGTGCCGCGCAGCCCGAGGAGGTCCGCCAGGGGCCGGGAGGTCGCCTGGTTGTGGCCGGTTGAGGTACGGAAAAACTCTGGCCGGCCGGAGCTGCTGTGGAGGCGTTCGCGAGCGGTGAGCCGGTGAGTGCCTGGACGCAGATGTTGAAGGCGCTGTCGCCTAGTGCGCGTCTGTTGCCTGGGCGCGGGTGGAAGCCTGCGGGCACGCCGGGGCTGTACCGGAGCACATCGGGGGAGAAACGCCTCGCTGACGTGGCCGGCGTGCGCGCCCGGGTCGTCGGAGCCGGCCGGTCTGCGACAGGGCGCCGCGGCCCGCGCAGGTCAGGATCTGTGGCTGGTGCGCACAACCAGCCGGCGTTTGTCTGGCCGAGGCGCCTGCTCACGGCTAGCTCCTATGGCCGCTTGCCCAATCGGCGCTGGCCGATGGCCCGCTCAGGCGGACCTGATGACCACCTGAGGACCATGACTGGATCCGTGACCGAGACGCGGCGGGACACCTCGAACGTCTGCGGAGACATGAAACGCATGGTGGGAAGCGACTGGAGATCAGCGACGTTGAGGGAGACCGGGGGAGAGGGTTGAGACGCCCGTTTGGGTGCTCATAACCCAGAGGTCGCAGGTTCATATCCTGCCCCCGCTACCAAATTTCAGGCTCGGTTCCCTCTGGGGAACCGAGCCTGGAAGCTTTCTAACTTGACTCGGTCATCACAAAGTCAGCCTTTTCTGACCAACCCATGCGGTGAGCCTCGGTGAGGCGTCCGGCCGGTGGGCACGGCTGGCGCGGTCGCCGCTACGACAGGGCCATGACCACCATGATGAGCCCTGCCTTGCCGGGCACCGCCTCCACCCTTGTTCGACCAATCCACCCCGTCGGCATCATGCCGCAGGGGTTGACCGACACCGATGGCGAACGGATCGCCGCCGCCATCGCTGCGGCACGCACCGAGTCGACCCGCCGTGTCTACGCCGGGGTCTGGAGTCGCTGGGAGCGCTGGTGTGCCAGCCGCGGCGTCGCGGTCCTCCCGAGTGACCCGCTCGCGGTCTGCGCCTACCTCACCGAACAAGCCGCCGACGGCCGCGCGATGGGCACCCTCGACCTCATCTGCACGGTGATCCGCCATGTCCACCGCATGTGCGACCTACACAATCCCACCGACGCCCTAGCGGTCCACCAGGTACGCCGTGGCCTGCGCCGCACCTACGGCTCCGCGCCCCGGCGCCTGGCCCGACCCCTGTCGGTCGAGGAGATCCGCCAGATCATCGACGGCATCGACCGCGCCACCCCGATCGGCATCCGCGACGCCGCGATGATCCTGCTCGGCTACGTCTCCGCGCTGCGGCGCTCCGAGCTCGTCGCCCTCACCCTCGGTGACATCGAGGACAAACCCGCCGGCCTGATGCTCCACATCCGACGGTCCAAGACCGACCCCGAAGGCCACGGCGCGGTGGTCGGCGTCGCCCACGGACAGCGCGCCGCCACCGACCCCGTCGCAGCGCTCAACGCCTGGCGCGACATCCGAGGCGCAGCCCCCGGTCCGGTGTTCACCCGCATCTGGGGGAGCACCATCAGCCTGCAACCGCTCACCGGACACGTCCCCGCCCGGATGCTCCGCGCCCGAGCCGAAGCCGCCGGACTCGACGGCACAAGGATCACCGCCCACTCGATGCGCGCCGGCCACGCCACCACCGCCGCACTCGCCGGCGTCTCCCTTGACCGCATCGCCGCCCAGACTCGACACAAGGACATCGGCGTCCTCGTCAACCGCTACATCCGCCCCGTCCTGGCACTCGAGAACACCTCCAGCAAGGACCTCGGCCTCTGATCTTCTGGCGCTGGTGGCTTCAGCGTCTGGCGCTGAGTCCCTCGGAAGCGCCGTATCGGCAGAGTCGTCCGCCCTGGTGTGCCAAGGTGAGGGGGAGCCTGCACTAGTGGGCCGGGATCGAGTGACCTCTTGATGCGGAGCAGTTCGCCCTCCGTCGTTGCGGCATTCGTCGGCCGCGAGCACGAGCGCGGCAAGGTGGCCGATCTGGTCGCGGGGACCCGGGTGGTGACGCTCGTGGGCTCGGGCGGCTGCGGCAAGACCCGACTTGCAGCGGAGGTCGTGCGGGACCTCGCCGCGCGGTTCCCAGATGGCGTCTGCTGGGTGGATCTGCAAGGGGTGAGCGAGCCCGCCATGGTCGCGCAGGCCCTCGGGGCGGTCGTGGGCGTTCACGAACATCCGGGGCAGCGTCTCGCTGAAACGCTGAGTGAGCAGCTCGACCAGCGGCACCTGCTGATCGTGCTCGACAACTGCGAACACCTGGTCGCCGCCTGTGCGGACCTGGTGGCCCTCTTGACGTCCCGGTGTCCGCAGGTGCACCTGCTGGCCACCAGCCGGGTGCCGCTGGTCGTGGAGGGCGAGGCGTCCTTCGAGGTGGCGCCGCTACCGGTGCCCGACCCCGGTGCCCGCTCCGTCGCCGCGATCGCTTCGGCCGCAGCGGTGCGGCTGTTCGAGATCCGGGCCCGGCAGGTGAACACGGACTTCCGCATCGCGGAGGAGAACGCCCAGGCGGTGGCCGAGATCTGTCGACGCCTGGACGGGATCCCGCTGGCGATCGAGCTGGCGGCAGCGCGGGTGCGGGTGCTCGCACCGGGTCAGATCGCAGCTGCCCTGACCGACCGGTTCGCGCTGTTGACGGGCGGCCCGCGCGGGGTGCCGGCACGTCAGCGCACACTGGAGGCGTCGCTGGACTGGAGCTTCGACCTGCTCGACGAGGCGCACCAGGTGGCCCTGGCCAGGCTGTCCGTCTTCGCAGGATCGTTCGAGATGGACGCGGCCCAAGCGGTGGTCGGACCCGACGGCGTCGGCGGCGCATCCGCGCTGGACCTGGTCGCCGGGCTGGTCGATCAGTCGATGGTTCAGGTCATCGAGCGCCAGGGGAGTGCGCGCTACCGGCTGCTGGAATCGGTCCGGGTCTATGCGGGACAGCAACTCGCGGACGTGGAGCCGGATCGAGTGCGTGACCGCCATCTGGCGTTCCACGTCGGGCTGGCTGCGCAGGCGCAGGTGGGTCTCAATGGCGCTCGGCCGGAGCCGTGGATGGAACGACTCAACACCGAGCTGGACGACCTGCGGGCCGCGATGGACTGGGCTGCGGAGTCCCACGACCTGCGCGCGCTGGTGGGGATGACGGCGGGCATCCTCCGGTTCTGGTTCGACCGCACCATGTCCGCGGAGGTGCACCGACGGCTCCATGACGCCAGCAGCGAGGCCGGCGCACCCGAGGACGACCGGGCGCGGGCACTGCTCACGGCGGCGAACCTGGCCTTTGCGGCCAACGATCTGACGAGCGCCTACCGGTCGGCGCGGTCTTCGGTGGTTGCGGCACGCACCAGCGAGGTGGAGGGCGCGTTGGCCCTCGGCTTGGGGATGCGGGCGCTGTTCGGAGCGATGTCCGGGCGAGTCACCGGTGCGGACGTCGACTCCGACCTGGAGGAGTCCGTTCGACTGGTGCACCAGTGCGAGGACCCGCCGACCCGTGCCCAGATTCTGGCCTATGCCGGTGCCGCCGGGCTTCAGCTGCGGTCCCTCGATGCCGGATGCGACCTGTTCGAGGAGGCGGTCACGGTGTGCGAGTCGCACGATCTCGCCTTCCAGCTGCCCGCCGCCCATGCCGGTCATGCAATGTGGTCGGCGTTCTCCGGGCGCCTGGACAGGACCCGCGACCACGCGAGCCGTAGCGTCGAGCTCAGCCGGGCGGCGGGTCGTCCAGGGTGGGAGTCCACTGGGCTCGTCGGGCTCGCAGCCGTGGCCACTCTCCAGGGCGACCACCCAGAGGCTTTGGAGCGGCTTGACGAGGCTCGGGCCCTGCTCCGGGCGCACGGGCTCGAAGCGACCCTGTCCGGGGTGTGGGTGCGTCAGTGGGTGGCGCTCTCCGCGTACGCACGCGGCGATGCGAAGACCGCGCGTGCTACGGCCGCCGAGATCGTGCGGCTCAGCGAGGCCAGCGGCAACCGGTGGGATGCGACGATCGGTGAGTATCTCCTGGGCATGCTCGCCCTGGGCGAGGGACGCCGCGACGAAGCCCGGTTGCGGCTGGAGACCTGCCGAGGCGACGCGGCCGCAGCACACAGCCCCTGGTCGCTGGGCCGATCCCTGCTCGGCCTCGCGGAGCTGGCAGCCGACGACGAGAGCGTGGACGTCGCGTGGGAGCTAGCCCACGACGCGTTGCAGGTCCTCCACGACTACGACGATCGGGTGGGGAGCGCCGCTGCGTTGGAGCAGATCGCGTCGCTGTCCGTCGCCGAACCTAGCCGTGCCCTTCGCCTGCTCGGGGCGGCGCAGCAGTGGCGCACCAACGCTGGTGTGGTGCCCTTCCCCCCGGAGGCCGACCGGTTCGAGCGGGTGCGCGACAGGGCGCGATCCGCGCTGGCCCCCGACGCTGCCACCGCGAGCTGGGACGCGGGCAACGGTCTGACACTGGACGAGGCCGTCGCCTACGCCCGGAGAGGGCGGGGCGAACGGCAGCGCCCGACCAGCGGCTGGGACTCACTGACCCCCGTCGAGCGCGACGTAGTCCGGCTGGTCGCAGCCGGCCGCCCGAACGCCGAGATCGGTCGGCGCCTCTTCATCTCCGTCAACACGGTCAAGAAGCACCTCTCCCACGTCTACGCGAAGGTCGACGTCGAAGGGCGCGCCGACCTCGCTGCCCAGGCCGCCCGCCGCGAGCCGTAGGTACCCGACCTCCGGCGAGGAGTACCCGGCCGGGTGACGTTCTCCGGCGTCCCCCACGTCAGGTTGGAGACATCACCTCACCAGCTGCCGGGAGGCACCCCATGACTGACCACCGCACCCACTACGTGACCACCAGCGACGGAGTCACCATCGGCGGGACCGTACACGGCCACGGCCCGGCGCTGGTGTTCCTGCAAGGACTCATCGGCGACGGCGACCTCGACTGGACCCGCGTGGTCGAGCACCTGGCCGACCGGTTCACCTGCCATCTGCCCAGCATGCGGGGCCGCGGCCTGAGCGGGGACTCCCCGAACCTCGGCACCGGTCGGGTCGCCACCGACTACGTCACCTACGTCGAAAGCATCGGGGAACCTGTCGGGCTGACGGGCTGGTCGGGCGGCGCCACCCAGGCCCTCGCCGTCGCCGCGCACTCCGACGTCGTCGCCGCCGTGGCCCCATTCGAGCCGGTGGCGGCGAGCACCTTCAACGAGCAGACCCGGGGGATCGTCGGCGCTGCGCTGGGCGGCACCGGCCAGCTCGCAGCGGAGGGCAGGCTGGCCGAGGCGGTCCGCGCGTTCGCCGGATTTCCCTTCACGGAGCAGGAGCTGGCCGCTGCCGATGACTACTTCGAGGACGCAGCCCGCTACGTCCCGACCCTGCTCAACCATTTCCAGCAAATGTTCGCGGAGGAGGCGCCTCAGGTCGCTGACGATCCAGAGGCGCTGGGCAGCATAGGTGTCCCGGTGCTCGTCCTGACCGGATCCGATACCAAGGCCCTCTTCACGACCAGCGCACAGCATGTGGTCGGCCACGTGCCCGACGCTCGGATCCAGCAGATTCCCGGTGCCGGGCATGCCGCCCCGCTGACCCACCCCGAGGCGCTCGCCGGAGCACTCGCCGACTTCTTCACCTCGGTGCGCCAGCCGGCCTGACCCCGTCGTACGACAACTGAACGACCAGAATTGAGGAGAATCATGGAAGGCGACACCATGGCGAGCTTCCGGGAATCCATCGAGATCTCCGCGCCGCCGCACGAGGTCTGGCAGCTGATCACCGACATCACCCGGCACCCGGAGTTCGCCGGGCCGAAGAGCATCACCAAGGCCATCGACTTCGACGGCCCGCTCGCGGTCGGTGTCCGATGGGAGGCCCACGAGAAGTTCGGGCCGAACCAGTTCGACGCACCGTCGGAGGTCACTGCGATCGAGGAGGGGAGGCTGCTCGAGTGGGTCTCCTACCCGCCGGCCAAGTCGGAGGACCATCGGGGAAAGGGTGGCATCTGCCGCTGGGGCTACCAGCTGACACCGACAACGACCGGGACCAGACTCGACCACTACATGACCACCATCGAGGCTCGCAAAGGTATGGGGATGGTGAAGGTGCTCTACAAGGTCATGGGGCTGCCAGCCCGGTTCACCGCCGGCGGACGGACCTCCCTGGAGAACATCCGCGCCGCGGCCGAGCAACTCGGAAGTGACCCTCATGCCTGAGCGCCACCTCACCGTGCAACGGCAGATGTCCGCGGCGACCGAGGCCGTCTGGGCGCTTTACGCCGACTACCCGAACCTCGCCGCACACTGGAGCGGGCTGCGGGCCACGAGCGCCGTCGGCGACCAGACCAGTGGGGTGGGTGCTCGTCGCCTGGTCAAGCTGAAGCCGTTCGGCAGCATGACCGAAACCGTCACCGCGTGGGAGGTGGGTCGCAGGCTCGATGCGGAGAACCTGCCGAGTGCGTCCCTGCCGTTCCAGCGTGCCCGGGCCTCGCTCACGCTCGAGCCCAATGACAACGGGACGCTGGCGACGTTCGAGTGCCGCTATCTGCCCCGGGTCGGCCTCGGCCGGCTCATCGGCCCGCTGATCGACAAGATGTTGACGAGGACCTGCGCCGACATGCTGGGCGCTACCGACCAGGCCGCGCTCGCGGCCGGATAGCCGGCGCCGCCACCTGCTGCGAGTCTGTGGAGATGAGCCGTGCGTTGGTCGCAGTGCCCGGAGCCGAGCTGGAAGTCCTCGACGAAGTCGCCGCGTTCGAGGGCCTAGGCTGACGTGATGATCCAGACCGTCCGGTTCTGCTCCTCCGCGGATGGCACCCGGATTGCGTACGGCGCCCACGGCAACGGTCCGCCGCTGGTGCGGGTGGCCACCTGGCTGACGCACCTCGAGTACGACTGGGAGAGCCCGCTCTGGCGGCACTGGCTCACCACCCTGGCCGACGGACGCACGCTCGTCCGTTACGACCAGCGCGGTTGCGGCCTGTCGGAGCGCGACGTCACCCGGTTCTCGATCGACACCCGGGTGGAGGACCTTGAGGCCGTAGTCGACGCGGCGGGGCTTGACCGGTTCGCACTGCTGGGCCTCTCCAACGCCGCTCCGGTCGCGGTTGCCTATGCCGCCCGGCACCCAGACCGGGTCAGCCATCTCGTTCTCTGTGGCGGATTCGCTCAGGGACGCCTCGCGCAGGACCGTTCACCTCAGGCGCGTGCCGAGGTGGAGGCATTCGCGTCGCTGATCCGGGAGGGCTGGGGCGGAGCGAACCCCGCCTTCCGCCGATTCTTCACCGCACTGTTCGTCCCGGACGCGACGCACGAGCAGATGACGTGGCTCGACGAGATGCAGCGCATCTCCCTGTCGGCGGAGACCGCGGCGCTGATCCGGATCGCCCGGGACGAGGTCGACGTGGCCGGTCTGCACGACCGGGTCGGCACCCCCACGCTGGTCATGCACGCGAAGGACGACGCCGCGGTCCCGTTCGAACAGGGCCTGATGCTGGCGTCCTCCATCGCCGATTCCCAGTTCGTACCGTTGGCGAGCCGGAACCACATCCTGCTCGCGGACGAGCCGGCGTGGCCGGCCTTCATCCGTGAGCTCAACACCTTCGTTCCGACCCGGCCGAATGCTGCGGCCACCGAGGAGCTGTTGACGCAACGGGAGCTCGAGATCCTGCGTTGCGTGGCGGACGGGATGACCAACCAGGCGATTGCCGAGGCGCTGTTCCTCAGCGTGCGCACCGTCGAGCGCCACCTGGGCAACATGTACATCAAGCTCGGACTGCGGGGTCGTTCCGGCAGGGCCGCGATCGCCGCCCGTGCCGCGGCGTTGCTCACAGACCTCCAGTGATCAGCCCTGGGGCCGGGCAGCCACTCCACGGTTGGGCGCCAGCGAACGGATGGATCGTCTTGAAACGTGCATGTGCCGCCGCTGCCTGGATCAGCAGTTTCCTTTCACCGCAGCGCACGCCATCAAAGGATACGTACCTAATCTTTGATGGCGTGCGATCCATGCAAGGAAACCTCTCCGGCCGGACCCGTCGAGGATGCGGTTTTCGCAGCTCTGGCGGGTCACCGCCATCGCGGGCGTGCATGCCTCCCGGACCTGCGTAGCTGCACGGACGCGGGGGAGGACTCCGCGAACCTAACGTCGAATTCATCGACGATCTGAGGAGTTCGCCATGGCATCTGTCCAGGAATCCGTGAACACGCGACGGAGGCCCGCGCTGCGCGCCGCCGCCGGAGCGGGTCTGACCGCCGCCGCAATGTCGCTGGCGTTCGCATCGCCGGCTGCGGCAGGCCAGCCGAACAACCAGGCCTGCCTCGGACACGACATCAGCGGCTACGCCCAGACGGGCGCTGGGTTCGGCGCCTTCGTCGCTGGGCTGGCGAAGGGAACCGGTGCCGCCGACGAGATCCAGGCGCACCTCGCCGGCAACGTCCCCGATGCCGTCAGCCCCAACAGCTGCAACGACTGAGGGTGGACGAGATGACTGAGACCACGACCCGACGTACTCCCGCGGTGAGGACGCTCCGTGCGCTGGGCTACGGAGCCGGCGCAGGGGTGATCGCCTCGATGGCGATGGCGATGTACGCCATGGTGGCCTCGCTGGTGCAGGGAACCGGGGTGTTCACGCCACCGCACCACACTGCCTCATTGATCGCATCAGACGACGCGATGAATGCCTCGGTCGGGGCCGCTGCGTCAGGCAGCAACTTCCACCTCGTCTTCGGCGCGGTGCTGCTGGGCTCGATGATCCACATGGCGGTGGGGGCGGGGTACGGCGCGCTCTACGGGCCGATCGCCGCCAGGTTCGACATCCGCGGTGCCGCGGCGGCGGCGGTCGGGATTGCCTACGGTGGCGCGGTGGCGGTGGCGAGTGCCTTCGTCGGCCTGCCGGTCGCGGCCGCGATCCTCGGTTCCGGGGACCAGATCGCCTCCATGGCCGAGACCGTGGGGTGGGGCACTTTCCTAGTCGAGCACTTGATCTTCGGACTCGTCCTGGGAGCGCTGCTCGGTGCGAGGCGGGCCAGTACAGCAATCCACGCCTGAAACGAGCAGGTCACCGCGGAGCGCTTCGGGTTCGCCTGCGCCGGGCATCCGTTTCGCCTACGGTGAAAGGACGGAGCGACTGTTCCGATCGGTGGCTTCGCCTGTCGCTCCCGATGACGACGGAAAGGGAAACCGATGCCGGTCTTCATGGTGGAGCGTCAGTTCGCGGACCAACTGGAGGCAGCACCCGGCGCCTTCGACGGGATCAACCGAGTCAACGACGACTCCGGTGTGCGCTGGCTCAGCTCGTTCCTGTCCGCGGACAAGCGCAAGACGTTCTGCCTCTACGAGGCCGACGACATCGAGGCGATCCGGACCGCGGCGGTGCGCGCCGGCATCCCGGCCGACGCAATCATGGAACTGTCCGGCACCATCGCGCCGGACGGCACCTTCGCGCCGCTGTAGCGCTCCCCGATCGGGGCTACAGCAATCCGTGCTCAGTGGCGAAGACCGCTGCCTTGGTGCGATTGGATGCGTCGGTCTTGATCAGGATGCTGCGCACGTGGTTGGCCGCCGTGTTGGCACTTATGAATAGGCGTTCGCCGATCTCCCGGTTGGACAGGCCCTCGGCGACCAGGCGGAGTACGTCGACTTCCCGCTCGGTCAGGCCGCTGGGCAGCGTCGGCGGCAGTTCCTGCGGTGCAGCGTCGGTGTCAAGTCTGCTAAGGACGCGGCGGTGGCCGATTCGCCGGGCCAAGGCTCTCGCTTCTTCGACGAGCCGTATGGCTGGCGGGCCGGTCGCCTCCGGGTGTCTGGTCCGGTGCCAACTCCAGGCGGCGAGGGTCTCCGCCTGGTGGGTGACGGCGCCCATCTGCCGGTCCATGGCGAGGGCACGCTCGAAGTGCTGGTCGGCGTCGGGAGCGCCCAGCAGTGAGTCGAGCATGGCCAGATACCGGTCGGCGCTTCCGAAGACTGCGGCGTTCGCGCCGGCCAGCAGGTTGGCGCCGGCGTACTCGGCCAGCAGGGGTCGCAGCTGCGCGGCCGCGGCCGTGTCGTCCAGGCCGACGGCGGCCTCCGTCGCGAAGGCCAGCACGCCCGCCCACTGGGCGCCGGCGCGGTACTCGTCGAAGTGTTCGCGCAGGTGGGTGAGCAGTCGGGCAGCCGGCTGCCACAACTCGAGTTCGGTGTAGAGCGCCAGCAGGCCTGGCAGCCAGTGCTCGGCCAGGCTCTCGTCTCCCGTCACCAGCGGCCCGATCTCGTCCAGACCTCCGGCCACCCGCCGCAGCATGAACTGCTGGACTCCCCACGCGCCTTCGGTCCCTCCGTCGAACTCGTCGCGGAACTGGTCGTCGAGCCAGTCGACGATGCGTCCAGCTCCCGCGAAGTCGCCGGCCGCGAACCGGTGCGCGTAGCGACAGCACCCGGCGACGTAACGGAAGAAGGGCTGACCACCGGAGAGGGCGAGCTCGGTCAGGTCACGCTGGGCACTGGTCCACACAGGCTGATTGCCCACGGTGTAGGCGAAGCCGCCGCGGTGGAAGGCGGCCATCCCGGCGAAACCACCGTCGCCGATCCGCGCCCCGATCTCCTGGAGCTCCAGGGCACGGGCCAGCAGTTCGGGGGCGAGATCCGGGGTCAGGCCCTGCCACAAGGTCGCGCCGAGCGCATGGGCGACCAGCGCTTCATCTCCCGTCCTGCGAGCCCGCAGCAATGCCTCCTCACCGATCGTGCGGGACCGTCGGAGGTCACCGGTGAACGCCGCCGCGCGGCCCATGCTGGCGCGGGCTCGTATGCGCAGCGAGTCGTCGTCGTCCAGCCCGGCGGCAGCCAAGGCCTCGGCGAGCAGCGCCAGCGAACGCTCTCCGCTGTGCGAGGGACGCCACGAGGCATCCTCGTGGCCAATGGCGGCCAGCAACCTGACCCGGGCGTCCTCGTCGGTGCAGAGCTCTTCGTAGATGCGACGGGCTGCCGGAAAGTCGCCACCGTGCATGTGGCACCTCGCAGCGGCCAAGAGCAGCTCGACCCTGGTCGGGCCCTGGTGCACATGGAGCTGCGTTGCCCGCTCGTACAGCGCCGCGGCCTCGCGGTGAGCGATGCCGCGCTCGGCCTGCTGAGCCGCGAGGACGAGATAGTGGATCGCCTTGTCCGCGTGCCCGAGCGCACGCGCCTGCCCGTAGTGGTGGGCCAGCTGGGCCACCAGCGCCGGGTCGTCCTCACCGGCGTGCAACTCCAGTGCCTTGGCGACTCGCGCGTGTGCCGCCGCGCGGCAGGTGGAGGACATCCGGTCGAGCACGGCCTGCCGGGCCAGCGCGTGCGCGAACCGGTAGCGGCCATCGTCGGCGTCCGCGACCAGGAGACCCGCGCCTTCGCAGAAGTCGATCCCCTCGAGGACGACGCTCGCCTCGAGGTCGCAGGCCTCGGTGAGGACCGAGGGGTCGACGATGTCGCCGGCGACGGCTGCAATCTCGATGACCTGGGCGTGGTCGGGAGGGAACCCGGCCAGCCGACGGCCGAGCGCATCCTGCACCGACTGCGGCGCCTGGGCTGTGGCGCACCGCATCGCCGCGAGCCCTCCGTGGCCTGCCAGGTCGTGCCAATACTCCTGGAGGAAGAACGGGTTGCCGCCGGTCTGGTCCCGCAACAGGGGCGCCGCTGACCGGGCCGAGACGCGTGAGACCCCGGCCGCACGAACGAGGTACTCCGCCACATCCTCGGTCTCGAGTCCGACCAGGTCGATGCGCGCCACACCGTCGAGCCGATGCAGGTCTGCCAGCGCGAAGGTGACCGCGTCGGTGCGGTCAGGGGCGGTGGTCCGTCGGGTGGCCAACACCAGCAACTGCTCCCCGGCGGTGGACTCGACCAGGTGCGCGAGCATCGCCAGGGTCGGTTCCGGGGCCCAGTGCAGATCCTCCAGAACCAGTGCGAGCGGTCGCTGCTCGGCCGCGGCGACCAGGACGCGCAACACCGCGTCGAACAGCGCTGGCCGCGACTGGCTCTCGCCAGAGGTCGGGCTCGCGGTGCCTGGCCAATGCAACGCCGCCTTGGCACTCAAGCGCAGGAGCGGGGCTGCCGCCTCGGACGGAATGCTGCGCAGGACCTCCGGATCCACCTGGTCGAGGGCTTGTTCGAGGATGGCGACAAATGGCCGGTAGGGGATGTCGAGGTCCTCTCGGCATGCACCCGAAAGCACGGTGACGCCGTACCGGCGCAGCGCGGCCGCGGCCTCAGCCACCAGGCGGGTCTTGCCGACGCCCGGCTCCCCGCCGATGAAGACGATCTGTCGCCTGTTGTCCTCCACCGCTGCCCAGACCGCCTCGAGGCGCTCGATCTCCGGGCGCCGCCCAACAAACGGAGTACCGCTGCGACCGGGCACCGTAGCGGGGCTCTTGGGAGCAGGTTCGACCACCTCTCGACACTAGCCCGGTCCGGGCCCCGCGGAGATAGTCAGATCTGAACCCCTCGTCACGAAACTGGGCGCAGCTTCGACCAGATCAGGTCAGGTGTCGGCCCGGTGGTTCTCCGTAGCGTCGCAGGTAACCACCCCGATGCGAGGAGTCCGTCATGGCAACACCGATCAAGGATCTGCCCGTCGAAGTCGCGCAGGGCGGCCTGGAGACCAGGTACGTCGAGCTCGGTGACATGGCGATCCGCCACGCACGGGTCCCGGCCGGCACCGACTTCACCCCGGTCTTGAAGGGGCTGCCCGACGATCGTTGCCCCAGCCCGCACTGGGGAGTCGTGCTCGAAGGCTCCCTCCGGCTCGAGCACGCGGACGGATCATCCGAGACCGCGTCTGCCGGCGAGGTCTACTACTGGCCCGCCGGTCACACCGCCACCTCGACCGAAGGCGCGGTCTTCATCGGGATCGGCCCGGTCGCTCCGATGCGCGAGTTCCATGAGCACGCCCTGCGCGTCTTCGGCTGACCCCTCGTTCTGTCTCGCCCCACACCTCATTCAGGAGAAGCTATGAACGGCACACCAGCACTGAGCATCCTCGAAGCAGCCCGCGGTCAGGTGATCACGGCCGACACGCCCGAGTACGACGAGGCGCGGGCCGTCTACAACGGCATGATCGACCGGCGCCCCCTGGCGATCGTGCTGGCGGTCGACGTCACCGACGTCCGCATCGCGGTCAACGCGGCCCGGGAGAGTGGGCTGCCGCTCGCGATCAGGGACGGCGCCCACAGTGTGCCCGGCTTCGGCACCGTCGATGACGGGATCGTGCTGGATCTGTGCCGGATGAAGGGCATCCGGATCGATCCGGGGAACCGGGTCGGTCGGGTCCAGGGGGGCTGCGACTGGGGCGACTTCGACCACGCCGCGCACGGCTTCGGGTTGGCCACCACCGGCGGGATCATCTCCACCACCGGCGTTGCCGGCCTGACCCTGGGCGGCGGCATCGGCTACCTGTCCCGCGCTCACGGTCTATCCATCGACAACCTGCGCTCCGCCGACGTGGTGCTCGCCGACGGCAGTTTCGTGACCGCCTCCGAGACCTCGCACCCGGACCTGTTCTGGGCGCTGCGCGGCGGTGGCGGCAACTTCGGTGTGGTGACCGAGATGGAGTTCGACCTGCACCCGGTCGACACCATCTACGGCGGCCCGATGTTCTTCGAGCTCGACGACGCCGAGGCGCTCCTCACCACTTACCGCGACTGGATCGCCGCAGCACCCCGCGCAATGGGTGCCTTCCCGGGGTTCCAGATCGCCCCGCCGCTGCCCTTCATCCCCGAGGACCGGGTCGGTGAGCCGTTCCTGCTGATCGTCACCTGCTTCAACGGAAGCGATGAGGACGCTGAAGCGCTGCTCGGTCAGCTCCGCGCGGTCAGCACTCCCGTGGCCGAGCATGTCGGCCGGATGCCCTACCCGGCCCTCAACAGTGCGTTCGACGGGCTCCTCCCCGCCGGGCTCCAGCACTACTGGAAGGCCGCCTTCCTGCCCGAGCTCACCGACGGCGCGGTCGCCGCTCACCTCACCCACGGACCCAGGGTGCCGGCGATGGAGTCGACGATGCACCTCTACTCGATCGATGGCGCTGTCCACGACGTGGCGGTGGACGCAACCGCGTTCGCCCACCGCAACGTCAACTTCTCGCCGGTGGTCGCCGGCATGTGGCCTGACCCGGCCGACAACGAGGCCAACATCGCCTGGGTGCGCGGCTACCACGCGGCCCTCGAGCCGCACACCAGCGACGGCGGCTACATCAACTTCATGGCCGGTGACGACCAGGGCCGGATCCGCGCCAACTACGGCCCCAACTACGACCGGCTGGCGCAGGTTAAGAAGACCTACGACCCCGGCAACCTGTTCCGGATCAACCAGAACATCGCTCCAGCGGAGTAGGTCGATGACCGTCGACAAGCAGACGCCGCAGTGGCTCACCGGCGACGAGGGCTGGGGGCGGCGGGCCATCGACTTCGCCTCACTCCTCGAACCCGCCGCCTGTCGCGAGTAGGTCGCGATGCACCACCACCTCGAGGTCCGCGAGGGTGACCGGTTGCTCGACATCGCCTGCGGGTCGGGCTTGGCGATAGAGCTTGCCGCGGTCCGGGGGCCGTGGTAGCCGGGATGGACGCATCCCCACGCTTGATCGCGATCGCCCGGGACCGGGTGCCGGACGCTGACGTGCGGGTGGGCGACATGGCCGCGCTGCCGTGGGACGACGACTCGTTCGATGTGGTGACCAGCTTCCGGGGGATGTGGGGGACCACTCGGGAGGCCTTGGCTGAGGCTTCCCGAGTGTTGCGTCCGGGCGGCCGGATCTCGGTTACGAGCTGGGGACATCTCAAGGTCTCACCGGGCGCGTGGGCGCTCGCTCCGTTCGTGCTGGCGCCCGAGGAGAAGGTCGACGCCCAAGCCCGGATGGTTTCGATCGGCCGCCCCGGGGTCGGCGAAGAACTGCTCGCTGAGGCCGGCTTCGTCGGCGCACGACGCCGCGCGGTGCCGTTCGCCTGGGAGTTCCCCGACCCGGAGACCTATGCCCGGATGCTGGCCTCGACCGGTCCGGCGTACGAGGCGATCCAGGCCGTCGGTGAGAAGGAGTTCCACCGCCACTGCGTGGAGTTGGCAACTCAACGTGTCCGCGAGGGGCTGCCGCTGCGTGCTGAGATCGCCTGCGTCGGTTTCACAGCTCAGGTCCCCGAGGCAACCGCAAAAAGATCCGTTGCTGGCGCGCCGACCGCTACCCGGGACGGTGAGTGGGGTGCTCAGGCATCAGGGGAGCCGGAATAGACACGTCATCACAACGTCCAGCAAGTCCGAGCGGCGGGCCGCGGTCGAGGTGGTTGCGGAGTATCACGAGGCTCGCTTGGCCGAGCTCGTCCAACGGGTAGGCGACGGCGTTGACCGCCTCCGTACCGGCGAGCTCGTTGCCTTCGAGGCCGACCAGGTCATCTTTCAGTACAGCCGTGCTGCGAAGGAGTTGTGGAAGTTCTGCAACCTCTCCGACGCCGAGCTCAGCGCAGGGTTGGTCCGTGACGGCGCAGCCGTCGACTGGTGGGAGCGGGGTGCGCCGAGGCACCGATGATCTCGGTGTCAGTGAGCACACCTCCTACGGACAACGCCGTAGACCAATCTTCACCGTTCATGCAGTGGACCCACACTCCTGCTCGGCAGCTGCGAGAGAAGCCCAGTTTGGCGTGTGCTCCCAGAGCTGGGGCAGACCGGACTGCGGAGGGACCCCTCGTTGTGCGATGGCCGTGATGTGTTGGGGGATCTCCACATGGCTTCCTACAGCTTGCCCACGACGTGGGCGAGCACTTGGGACATCTGGTCGTGAGGGCTGAACTCGACCATCGTGACCGCTTCCTCGACGACAATGGTGTGACCTGAAGGCCAGTAGTAGATCTCGCCTGGGCCCACGGCCTCTTCAGTGCCGTCCTCGTAGTTCACGCGGATTCGGCCTTCGATGAGGAACCCCCAGTGCGGGCATTGACAATGATCCCGCTCCAGACCCTCGAGCAGCGGCCCGAAGTCCAGGCCGGTCGGATACTGCATGTACGCGCTGGTCATCCCACCCCAGCCCGTCCCCCGAATCATCTCGCCGGTGGCCTCGTGGGCGATCGGAAGGTCTTCGACTTTGCTCTTCATCTTCGTCGTCTCCTTGCGGCTCTACAGCCGTCGTGGTGTCTTTGGCCCAACTCGGTAAGGCGCTTGGCGTTCCGTGGCGGACGCGGCGTCCTTCTCGGTCCTCTCTCCTCTCAGCTCGACCAGCGGACTCGGTGGCCGCTGTGCCAGGTATCGAGGAGGTCTCGGTTGCCTACGACCTCGATCGTGGAATCGTCGCCTCGGTTCCACAGGGCCAGGTACAGGTCCGATGCCGGGCCGGTGAGAGTCACGTCGGCGGGATGCTCTCCTCCGGTGGTGGTGATTCCATTCGGGGCCATCGTGACGTGCCACCGGGCGTCGGTGTCGTTCGTGTGGACCGCCATCGTTGCGGGGTTGTCGATCGGGAACCTGCTACCTCGGGGAGCGAAGGCGCCGAGCAGCTCGTCGATTCCGTCGGCGGCGAACTCGGGATCGAGGCTCGTCTCGGTATGGCCGACGTGTTCGGCGTCGAAGCGGTGGACCGCGGTCTCGTGGGCTTGGCGTCTGGCCCACATCGCAAGCGGGGAGGGTGCGGGCAGGAACGTCCGGCACTCGAGGTCGGTTGGAGCTGACGTGAGCTCACGAACCAGGTTGGCGTTCGTCTCGAGGTACCAGTCGATCAACTCGTCGTCGCTGGGCCAGAAGACAGCGAGATCGGGCCAGTAGGCCGACAACTCGGAGAGGTCATCGACCCACATCTTCGCGGCGCGGTTGGACACCTGCGCAGCAGCCCAGAGGTGAATTTCTGCGAGGTGGCGGACGAGGTCACGCATATCCCACCCGGGACAGGAAGAGACAGGCGTATCAAGATCGGTGCGGCGAGCGGCGCCGGCGAAGAGCTGAGCTTCCAGCTGGAGAGCGGCGATGTGCCGGTCGATTTCCATGTCGTTCTCCCATCCTCAGGCCTTCGGTGGCCGTTGAGGGATCGTGAGGGTCGAACCGGACTACTGCAACATGCACTAATGTATACTGCATGTTGCAGTAGAGTCAAGGTATGTCGCCAAGATTGACCCCGTCCTCCTATGCGGTCCTTGCCCTCCTGCACCTCAAACCCTGGACCGGCTACGAACTCACCCGCCAAGCCCAACGAAGCCTTCGCTACGCCTGGCCCAAGTCGGAGCGACTCCTCTACTCCGAACCCAAGAAGCTCGTCGAACTCGGATACGCCACGGTCCACCAAGAGGACAGCGGAAACCGAACCCGCAACGTGTACACAATCACCAGAGAAGGCCGCCGCGCCCTCAACGAGTGGACGACCACCCGGACCGAGCCGCCCCGTTTCGAGGTAGAGGCCTTGTTGAGGCTCCTCTTCGCCGACCACGGCTCACGCGAAGACGTTCTCAGAGCCCTTGACGAGTTCGAAGACGACATCGGCGCTCACCACCAGGCCATTGTCGATCTCATGGGCTCCTACCTCGACGGCGGCCACCACCCGTTCCCACAACGGACACACCTCTCCGTGCTCTTCGCCACCTTCCAAATCGACATGTTCAAGACCATCGAACGGTGGATCGAGTTCGCGCGAACAGAGATCGATGAATGGCCAACCACCCAAGACTTGGGAATGACACCACGGACCGAGGCCCTCACACGCCTCCTCGCGCAAGATCACTCACCACTGAACCCATAGCTGCGCCCAAGGACGCGAGCTTGTACGTCGACAGCTACGGCACCGTCACGCCGGCAGGTCCGGAGCGGTACCTCGACTGTGTTGCGGCACCCGATGGCCCGGCCGTGACCGCGGCCCGGGGACTGTCGTGGCTCGCGGACGCCGAAGACAAGGCGACGAGCGGATCATCTCCAACCAACTGCCCGAGTACCTCGCAGACGTCCAACCGTGGCGCAGTGCCGAACTAGCCAAGACCCGTGAACTCGTCAGCAAGCGCGCCTTGAGGGTGAGCGCGACCGTCCTATCCTCTACGCTGCTGTCGCAGCCGAGCGGGAGCGGGCTGGCGAGAAGGCCAAGGAGTCCTCGGACAGTCTCAATCGCAAGGCTGTCGAACTCGACCACCGGCTCCGGATACGACTGGAACTGATTGCGCAGCAGGTGCTCATGTCCACAAAGCCGCCACACATCCTGACCGCGGCACTAGTGCTGCCGGTCGGGCTGGTGGAAGGCGACCTGCCGGCCAGCGCGCCGATGCATGCCAGGGAGACCAAGGAAGTGGGCGCCCCGCAGCCAACTTCGATGAGGTGGTAAGCACGCAAGGTCATGTACGAGACCGACGTCCAGGGAAGATGGATATGAGCAACGCGCCGATCTACCTGGACTACAACGCCACCACCCCGGTCGCGGACGAGGTCACCGGGGCGATGTGGCCCTACCTGACCACCCACTTCGGAAACCCTTCCAGCGACCATCCGTACGGGCGGGCCGCCAAGACCGGAGTCGAAGCCGCGCGAGAGCAGGTCGCAGCCCTGGTCGGCGCCCACCCGGACGAGATCGTGTTCACCTCCGGGGGCACCGAGTCGAACAATCTGGCCATCCGCGGCTCCGCCGCTGCCTTCGAGTCCGGACGCGAGCACGTCGTCACCAGCGCCGTTGAGCACCCCGCCACCACCGAACCCATCCGCCTGCTAACCGCCACCGGGTGGGAAGTGACCACCCTGGCGGTAAACGGCGCCGGTCGGATCGACCCGAGCGCCTGCAGCGCCGAGCGCTCCCCGGTTGGGCTGGGCACGCTCATCCTGGCCCAGAACGAGGTGGGGACCATCCAGCCGATCGCCGAGCTGGCCGAGTCCCTGCAAGCCCGCGGTGCGGTGGTCCACACCGATGCCGCGCAGGCCGTGGGCAAGATCCCCGTCGACGTCGACGACCTGGGCGTGGACCTGCTGTCGATCGCCGGGCACAAGTGCTACGCCCCCAAGGGCATTGGCGCCCTCTACATCCGCCGCGGCACCCTCATCAACCCGGTCGTGGTCGGCGCCGGCCAGGAGCACGCCATCCGGCCCGGGACCGAGAACGTGGCCAGCGTTGTCGGCCTGGGCGCAGCGTGCGCCCTTGCCGCGGTGAACCTGGCCGCTCAGGCCGAGCGGATCGGCAACCTGCGCGACCAACTCTGGGCCCAGCTCGCTGCGATGATCCCCGGCATCATCCGACTCGGCGACACGGAGCACGTGCTGCCGAACACACTGAGCATCTCCGTCCCCGGCACCTGTGGTCTTGACGTCCTGGCCGCCTGCCCCGCGATCGCCGCCTCCACCGGATCGGCCTGCCACACAGGGGAGATCGAGCCTTCGGCCGTGCTGGTTGCGATGGGCGTGAACCCCGAGACGGCCGCTGGGGCGATCCGGCTGTCCCTGGGTCGGCACACCACCTCCGACCAGATCACCGCTTCGGCCACCGCCATCTCCGCCGCAGCCGCCATGCTGACCGCCTGATCGAACCGTGTCGCGCCCAGCCGCAGTTGGATTCGACACGTCATCGAAATGTCATCGGAAACGACGGGCAAACGTCCCGAGACGTTCCGATACACTTGGCGGCGTCCGATGGGGAATCTCCTCAAGAACCCGAGGTTTTCCAAGGGGACCCCGAGAGTTGCAGTAGACCGGGACAGGCCTCCGATCACGACCAGAGGTCGCAGGTTCAAATCCTGCCCCCGCTACCAATCTGGCCCGGGATTCAGCGCGAATCCCGGGCCAGAAAGCATTTGAGACTTGAACCTCCCTCCGGAAACCCTCCTTTCGGGAGGTAAGTCGCGGCCCCGGCCGCCGTTCGCACGGGTCTGGGGGAGCCGTCGCCGAGATTGGCGGATGACGACTCCGCTCACCACCCCCGCCGAACCACCGCTGCCGCGCGCACG
>Ga0208537_1000033_pt1 | contig 21032 bp, 20 predicted proteins | sample MayberrySE_TuleA_FD_185672 | JGI IMG/M metagenome (GOLD analysis project Ga0208537, IMG submission 185672) | Natural and restored wetland microbial communities from the San Francisco Bay, California, USA, that impact long-term carbon... | ecosystem: Environmental > Terrestrial > Soil > Wetlands ...
GACGGCTTCCAGAAAAACCAATGCAGAGAAAGCGCTGCATGCGTTAGGGTCGCCGAATGACCGACAAGAAGGTTCGACAGGTCGAGGATCCCTCCTCGCTGAAGGCGCTGGCGCATCCCCTCCGAGTTCGCCTGTTGGCGACCCTTCGCGAGGTGGGACCGGCAACCGCGACGGAGCTGGCGAGGCGACTCGGCACGGACACGGGCTCGACGAGCTACCACCTGCGCGTCCTGGCGCGCCACGGCTTCGTGACCGATGCACCGGCCGAGGAGTCCGCTGCTCGGCGGCACCCTCGTGAGCGCCGCTGGACGGCGGTGCACCAGCGCAGCTCGTGGAGCAACACGGCGTTCGCCGACAGTGCCGCGGGGCGTGAGGCGTCCGGGCTCATGCGCCGCCGCCAGGTGGAGGTCCTGATCGAGGACGTGAACCGCTTCGAGCAGGTGCTCCAGGACCTCGACCCGTCCTGGGTCGAGGTCTCGGGCATCGGCGACCTGCTGGTGCGGCTGGCGCCGGAGTCGCTGAGCAGGCTCTGGGAACGCTTCTACGCCCACCTCGACGAGCTGGTGGCCGCAGACGCCGACAACCCGGACGCACATCAGGTCTCGGTCGTCGTGGCCGGCTTCCCCCGCGTAGAGGAGACATGAGGGGGACTGCGGCCGAGACAGCCGCCTTCGCCGACATCACGCGCCGCTACGCCGTCCTGTCCTTCCTGCAGTGGCTCCCAGTCGGGCTCACCATGGTTCCGCTGGTCCTCCTGCTCCTCGAGCGGGGGTTCACCCTGGCCGAGGTCGCTGTCGTGGTAGGTGCCACGTACTCGGTGACGGTGGCGGTCCTGGAGCTGCCCACCGGCGGGCTCGCCGACCTGGTCGGTCGCCGGCCTGTCCTCGTTGGGTCGGCACTCGCGCATGCCGTCGGTCTGGTGCTCCTCGGGCTCGCCACCAGTCTTGCGCTGGTGGCCGTCTCCGCAGGGTTGCGGGGTCTCGCCCGGGCGCTCTCCACCGGTCCGCTCGAAGCCTGGTACGTCGACACGGTGCAGGCCGTGAGGCCGATCGATGGCGGCGATCAGTCACACCTCACCACCGGACTCGCGAGGGGGGAGATAGCAGCATCCGGGGCCCTCGCCGCCGGGACCCTGGCCGGCGGCGCTCTCCCGCTCCTCGGACATGGCCTGGCCCTGCCGTTCCCGGGCCTCGCGATCCCCGTCCTCCTGGCCGGCGTCGTCGAGGTGCTGCGCCTGATCCTGTTGCTTCGGCTTCCCGACGTCCCCCGTCGACGGGGGACGGCAATGGCGGTGCTTCGCACGGTGCCCGGCACCGTCGCATCCGGCCTGAGACTGGCCGGAAGGGACCGCATCGTCCTGCGCCTGCTGCTCGTCGGCGCGACCGCGGGCGTTGCACTGGCCGTCCTCGAGCTGGTCACGCCCGCATGGCTCGACGTGCTCGTCGGCGATCGTTCCGCGCTCCTCTACGCCGTCCTGGTCACGGTCGGTTTCGGGGCTGACGCCCTGGGCGCCATGCTCGCGCCGGTGGCACGGCGGCGGCTGGGGACACCGGCACGCGCCTCCGCGGCAACCACAGCAGTGGCCCTGGCAGCGGTTGCCGGGCTGGCCGGGGCGAGCCTTCTCGACGGAGCGACGGCGTTGGTGGCCGCCGGTGTTGCCTACGTGGGGGTCTTCATCGGGCTCGGCGCTGCCGGGCCTCCGCTGGGCGAGCTGCTGCACGGACAGGTGACCAGCGAGCAGCGGGCGACGATGCTGTCGGTGCAGTCGCTGATGTTCCAAGTGGCGGGAGCCTCGGGCGCGGTTCTCGCCGGGGCGCTCACTACCCGATACGGGCCCTATGTCGGTTTCGTGGTCGCGGCCATCAGCCTCGGGGTTGCCACGGTCCTGCTGCTCAGGATGCAGGTCTCCACCGGGGGACGACATCCCGACGCAGCGAGGTCCGCAGTCATGCAATGACTCCGATGTGTCTGGCAGAACGGCTCGGGCCGCTGAAGACTCGGGCTCATGGATGAGCAGAACGCCGCACTCGACCGAGCCCATCGCCGTGCACTGGAGTGGCTGTCCTCGCTGGGCGACAGACCTGTGCCGCCCCAGGCATCGATCGAGGAGGTGACGCAGGCGCTAGGAACGACGTTGCCCGAGAACCCGACCAGCGCGGCCGAGGTGGTGGACCTGCTCGCGGAGGCCTGCGACCCGGGGCTCACCGCCATACCGTCAGGACGGTTCTTCGGGTTCGTCATGGGTGGGACCCATCCCGCTGCACTCGCCGCAGACTGGCTGGTCACCGCCTGGGACCAGAACAGCGGCCTGCGCCTGGTCACGCCTGCACACAGCGCTGTCGAGGACGTCGCCGGTGCCTGGCTCCTCGACCTCCTCGGCCTGCCTTCGGAGAGCGCCGTCGGGTTCGTCACGGGCGGCACGATGGCCAACTTCACGGGTCTTGCCGCCGGCCGGGACTCGGTGCTGCGTCGAGCGGGCTGGGACGTGGCACAGCAGGGCCTCAACGGCGGCCCCCGAGTCAGGGTCCTCGTCGGAGCAGAGCGCCACGACACCGTGGACCTAGCGCTCAGGTATCTGGGTCTCGGGGCCCCCGAGCAGGTGGCCGCCGACGATCAGGGCCGGTTGCGTGCGGACGCGCTGCGGTCGGCGCTCGAGGGAGGCGGTGACGAGCCGACCATCGTCGTGCTCCAGGCCGGGAACGTGCACTCCGGAGGGTTCGACCCGTTCGCTGAGGCGATCGCCGCGGCACACGACCATGGCGCGTGGGTTCACGTGGACGGAGCCTTCGGCCTGTGGGCGGGCGCGTCGCCGTCGTACCGGCACCTCGTCGCGGGAGTCGAGGACGCGGACTCCTGGAGCACCGACGCGCACAAGACGCTGAACGTGCCCTACGACTGCGGCATCGCCATCGTGCGTGATGCGGCGACGCTCCGTGCGGCGATGGGCATGCACGGTGCGTACCTGATCCACGACGAGATGGGGGAGCCCTTCGACAAGGTGCCCGAGATCTCCCGTCGGGGACGGGCCTTCACGGTGTGGGCGGTCCTGCGCTCCCTGGGCCGGTCAGGCGTGACCGACCTGGTGGACCGGCTCTGCCGGCATGCCACCGCCCTCGCAGACGGCCTCCGGGCCATGCCCGGAGCGACCGTGCTCAACGACGTCGACTTCACCCAGGTGTGCGTCTCGTTCGGGGACGACGAACGGACGAAGGAGGTCGTACGCCGCGTCCTCGAGGACGGCACCGCCTGGATGAGCGGCTCGACCTGGCACGACCGAAGCGTCCTGCGGATCTCGGTGAGCAACTGGTCGACCACCGACGAGGACGTCGAACGCAGCCTCGACGCCGTGGGCAGGGTCGTCGCCTCCCTCGCCCAGCCCGTCTGAGGTTGGCCCAGATCGGGATCCGGACGGCTGCACCCGTCTGGGATGTCGCGGTCACCCGTGGGGGAGACCCGGTCCCCGGTTTCGGCCCACCGGGACCGCCGTCCGTCGTATGGTCGGCCCGTCTCCGCCGAGCCGGGAGGCCGTAGATGACCGAGTGGGCCGCGAGGATCCTCGTCGTCCAGCCCGATCGCGAGATCCGGGCGGACCTGGCGCGAGAGCTCGCTGCCCGCTACGGCCCCGACAGCGTGGTCACCGCGGCCACGTCGGCCGAGGCCCTGGCGCTGCTGGAGCAGGACCGTCCGGCGGGTCCGGCCGTGGCGGTGGTCGAGCTGCGGCTCGACGAGGGGTCGGGTACCACGCTGCTCGAGGCGGTCCGGGCCCGATTCCCCGATGTCGGAAGGGTCCTGATGGGCGCGGCCTACGTCAACCGGCCCGAGCAACACGACGAAAGTGAGCTCATGGTCCGGGCGCTCGACACCGGAGCGGCGCAGGCCCTCGTGACCCGCCCCTGGACACCCGCCACCGACAGGCTCTTCCCGGTGCTCGACGACCAGCTCGAAGACTGGGTGATCCGGCAGGAGCGGAGCGTCCAGACGATCACCATCGTCTCCGAGGAGTCCTCCGCCCGGGGCCACGAGCTGCGCGACGTCCTGGCCCGCAACGCAATGGCGCACGAGTGGTTCGACTCCGCCTCCGCCCGGGGCCGCGCTTTGGCCCGGCAGGTGGGCGCGGCGTCCGACAGGCCGCTCGTGCTGCTGCACAATGGCGCGGTCCTCGTCGACCCCACGAACCGCGAGGTCGCCGACGCGCTGGGCGTCGCGACCCGCGCGCCCAAGGAGGTCTGGGACCTCGTCATCGTCGGCGCAGGCCCGGCGGGCCTGGCCGCGGCGGTCTACGGTGCGTCCGAGGGCCTGGCGACCCTGGGCGTCGAGGCGGAGGCCTTCGGCGGCCAGGCGGGCACGAGCTCACGCATCGAGAACTACTTGGGCTTCCCGTCCGGGATCAGCGGTGGATCGCTGATGCAGCGCGCGGGGCTGCAAGCAGGACGGCTGGGCGCAAGGGCGCTGATCCCGCATCGAGTCGTGGCGATCGAGCACGACGGGGATCTCCTGAGGCTGACCCTCGAGGACCGGCAGCAGGTGCGCGCACCCGCCGTCGTGCTCGCGACGGGGGTTCAGTACCGCCGGCTCCCGGCGACCGACGTCGACAGGTACGTAGGCGCCGGCGTCTACTACGGGTCACCGACCGTGGAGCTGAGCAGGGTCGTCGGAGGAGAGGTCTTCGTGGTCGGGGCGGGCAACTCCGCTGGACAGGCCGCGGTCCGGCTGGCCGAGAACGCCGCGTCGGTGACGATGGTGGTGCGGGGAGCATCGGTTGAGGCCAGCATGTCCCACTACCTGGTCGAGCAGATCAGGCAGCGCGGGAACATCCGCGTCGAGACGGAGACCGAGGTGCTCGCGTGCCGCGGGGACGCCGGGCTCGAGGAGGTCGTCCTCACCCGCTCCGGCGTACGACGGTCAAGGCGCGCCGACGCGCTCTTCGTGATGATCGGAGCCGTGCCGAACACCGACTGGCTGCCCCGGGACATCGCCCGCGACGAGCGAGGCTTCGTGCTGACCGGCCCCGACCTCGCGAGGCACGGGCTCGGCGCGCAGACCTGGTCCCTCGAGCGGCAGCCGTTCCCCTTCGAGACGAGCCTTCCCCACGTCTTCGCGGTCGGCGACGTGCGGCACGGCTCGATCAAGCGAGTGGCCTCGGCCGTGGGGGAGGGGTCGGCCGTCGTGTCGTTCGTGCATGAGACCCGCCGGGAGGGTCACCCCGTGCTGTGACCCGTACGACGACACCGGCGATGCCGGAAACCGTCAAAGGCGCACCGTCATGCGAGAGCATGGAGGAGCTGCGACTCGCTCACGGAGGGATGCCCATGTCGAACCCCAGCCCCAGGCCGCACTCACCCGCGCCCCAGACCGAGGAGCACCTGCATCTCGCCGACCGCTACATCGCGCACAACTACTACCCGTTGCCTGTCGTCGTCGCCGAGGCCGAGGGCGCGTGGGTGACCGACGTCGACGGGCGTCGCTACCTCGACTGTCTCGCCGGCTACTCGGCCCTCAACTTCGGACACCGACACCCGGCCCTGCTCCAGGCCGCGCGCGACCAGCTCGACCGGCTCACCCTCACCAGCCGGGCGTTCCACAACGATCAGCTCGGGCCCTTCTGCCGAGACCTGGCCGCGCTCGCCGGGATGGAGATGGTGCTGCCGATGAACACCGGCGCCGAGGCCGTGGAGACCTCGATCAAGGTCGCGCGGAAGTGGGGCTACGACCTGAAGGGGGTCCAGGCAAACCACGCGAACATCGTCGTTGCCGCCAACAACTTCCACGGCCGTACCACGACGATCGTGAGCTTCTCGACCGACCCTCTCGCGCGTGAGGGCTTTGGCCCGTTCACGCCAGGTTTCAGGGTCGTTCCCTACGGCGACGCGGATGCGCTCCGGGAGGCGATCGACGAGGAGACAGTCGCCGTCCTGATCGAGCCGGTCCAGGGCGAGGCCGGGGTCATCGTCCCGCCCGACGGGTATCTCTCGGCGATCCGTGAGATCTGCACCGAGCTGAACGTCCTCTTCATCGCCGACGAGATCCAGTCCGGGCTCGGACGCACCGGCACGACCTTCGCGTGCGACATCGAGGGCGTGGTGCCCGACGTCTACGTCCTGGGCAAGGCACTGGGGGGAGGGATCGTGCCGGTCTCGGCCGTCGTTTCCTCGCACGAGATCCTGGGCGTGCTCCACCCGGGCAACCACGGGTCCACCTTCGGAGGGAACCCGCTGGCCGCTGCGGTCGGCCATGCCGTGGTCAGGATGCTCGAGACGGGCGAGATGCAGGAGCGTGCACGCGAGCTCGCCGGGCCTCTCGAGGCGGGTCTGCGCAAGCTGGTCGGCCAAGGCGTCGTCGAGGTGCGCACACGTGGCCTGTGGGCCGGCATCGACGTCGAGCCGGCGTTGATGAGCGGTCGCGAGCTGTGCGAACGGATGCTCGCCAAGGGCGTCCTGGTCAAGGACACCCACGGCTCGTCAATCCGACTGGCGCCCCCGCTGGTCTCCACTCACGAGGACCTCGAGTGGATGACCGAGCAGCTGGGCAAGGTGCTCACCGAACGCTGAGCGACGCCGGCGTCACGCGGGCCTGGGCACGGCGGCGAACTCGGACAGCGTGAACCACCCGGGTACGGCGCGCCGCATCGTCTCAGGACCCTGCACCTCGACGGCACGGGCCCGCAGTGCCTCCGACCAGCTGATGTCGCCCCGCCAGATCTCGACCATGCTGCGCAGACCGCCGGTCACCGTCACGGCCACGTCGTAGCCGGGGTCCGCGTCGCAGACGTCGGCCTCACCCCGGGTGATCACGAGCCACCAGTCGCGGAGGTCGGAAGGTACGTCGGGGAACCGGAAGCGGACGACCGTCCGACCGTCCGGGACGGCCTCCTGGTCGATGTGGCGGTGCATGTCCCACAGCAGCAGCTTCGGGTCGAGGTCGTCGTCGCCGATCTCCCCGATCCACCGGACGCCCCACGCCCCCAGTGCCTCGACGACAGGCCGGAGCTCCTGACCCGCCTGCGTCAGGACGTAGCGCACCTCGTTGCCCTCGGTCTGCCGCTCGACCACGCCCGCGCGGGACAGCTGGTGCAGACGTCTGGACAGGAGGGTGGGTGACATCCGTGGCAGGCCGCGCCGCAGCTCGTTGAAGTGCTGGCTTCCGCTGACGAGCTCACGGACGACGAGCAAGGTCCAGCGCTCGTCGAGCAGCTCCATGGCCTTGGCGACGGGACAGAACTGGTGGTACCTCGACCCCATCCACCGAGATTAGATCCACTCGACCGGGGGAGCCAGTACAGATCTCGTACTAGGTGGCGCCCACTCGAGCTCCTAGCGTCGTTCCAGACGAAGGAGAGCGGCATCGAGCCGCCCTGGAACCAGATGGAGGGAGCACGAGATGACCGTGCAGATCGACCCGGCCGCTGACCGGGCCCTGAAGGACAAGCACCGCAGCATGTGGGCGCTGGGGGACTACCCGGCGGTGGCCGCCCAGATCATCCCGGAGCTCGGCGAAGTGCTGGTGCGCGCCGCGGGTGTCGCACCAGGTCAGCGGGTGCTGGACGTGGCGGCCGGCTCCGGCAACGCCGCCGTTCCCGCAGCGCTCGCCGGAGCGAGCGTCGTGGCGTCCGACCTGACTCCGCAGCTGTTGGAGACGGGCAGGGCACTGGCCGGTCGGCGGGGTGCCGATGTCCGGTGGGACGAGGCAGATGCCGAGGCCCTGCCGTATGTCGAAGGGGAGTTCGACACGGTCCTGTCCTGCGTCGGGGTCATGTTCGCTCCGCACCACCAGAGCGCCGCCGACGAGCTGGTCCGGGTCTCCAGGCCGGGAGGGACGATCGGCCTCCTCAGCTGGACGCCCGAAGGCTTCATCGGCGAGATGTTCAAGGTGATGAAGCCCTACGCGGCGCCGCCACCGCCGGGGGTGCAGCCGCCCCCGTTGTGGGGCGACGAGGACCACGTCCGTGCACTGCTCGGCGACCGGGTCGCCGACGTCGAGGCGCGGCGGCAGACGGTCAGGGTCGACAGGTTCGCCACACCCGAAAACTTCCGGGACTACTTCAAGACGAACTACGGACCGACCGTCGCCGCCTACCGGTTCATCGCGGACGACCCCGAGAAGGTCGCCGGGCTCGACCGTGACCTCGCGGACCTCGCCCGACGCCATGACCTCGGCACGGGGACGACGGTGATGGACTGGGAGTACCTGTTGCTCACCGCACGCAAGCGGGGTTGAGCCGCCGCACGGCTCACCTCCTCGAGGGTGCCTCGCGCAGGTCGGAGACGAGCATCGCCCCTGCTGCGGCCGCGTCCCGGTTCCGGCTGAACGGGCCGCGGACGCCGGCCGCGTCGGCAAGCATGATGTGCTCCCACCGCCTCGGGAGAGCGAGCGCGGGGTGGTGGGCGAACTCGTCGAGCACGACCCGCAACGCGCGGTAGCCCGAGGCGGTGTCTCGGTAGGCGGCCCTGACCGCCTCCTGCGCCTCGCCCGACGGGGCGGCCTCGACGTACTCCGCCACCCTGTCCGAGAGCGCCGCGTGCCACCGGTGCTGCAGCTCCAAGAGCGTCTGGATCCTCTCCTGGCCGATGTCGCCGTGTGCTGCCATGGCAGTCCCTCTGCTCCTGGGTCCTTGGGGCACCAGACTCACCCGGCGCCACGGGGCCCAGCAATGACGTCTTCGGGCCGTCTGTCGTCGTCGCCCCGTCGCCAAGTCGTCCGGTCCTGCCCGTGACCCCGCGGCCGGCGTTCGGGTGATGGCCGCATGACCCGTTCGGGTGGTTCTGGAATCCGGTCCCCGAAACGCCGACAGTCTGCGCGTGTTCGTCCGTCCCAGATGGTGACCTTGGCTGAACCAGCTCACACACGGGGAGACAGACGGTGATCAGCAAGAAGACCGGCAGCACGGGACGCGGGAAGCCCGCCCAGGGTGCCGTCCGCCGACCCGCCTCGGCCGGCAAGTGCCGCTGCGGCCAGGACCTCGACGTCTGCTCCCGGGCGCACTGCCCACGTTGTGGGAGCACACTCCGCGCGGACTGACCACCTAGGGCGTCGTGGCGTCGGGTCGGCAAGGCCGGCGGGCGTTCCAGGCCTCCTGCTCGTCGAGCGTCTGAGCCTCGAGCAGACCCCGCGTGAGCAGCTCGAGACCTTTGCGGTGCTCGCGCAGCGTGCAGGTTCGAGGGCTTTGTCCGCGCGGTCCTCGGGCAGCAGGGAGTGCGACGCGCGCACGATCTCGGCCATCAGCGGCGAGCCGGCGGCAATCCGATCGCCCGGATCCCCAGGCGTGCGTCGCCCGCGCTGTTCCTCAGGCGCCGGCGGCTAAGGTACGTCTCGTCGGGAGTGACGGGGAAGCACAAGGAGAGTCGTGAGCGAGCAGGGCGCGGTGGCGGGGGAGAGCACCCGCGTCCTCACCATCCCCAACATCATCAGCATCGTCCGCCTCGCCGGCGTGCCGCTTTTCCTGTGGTTGGTGCTGGGGCCGGAGGAAGACGGCTGGGCGCTCGGGGTCCTCATGCTCTCAGGGGTCACCGACTGGCTCGACGGGTACCTCGCCCGGCGACTGAACCAGACCTCCAAGCTCGGCCAGATCCTCGACCCGGTAGCAGACCGGCTCTACATCCTCGCTGTCGTGATCGGTCTGGCCTGGCGCGACATCATCCCCTGGTGGCTTGCCGTTCTGCTGCCCGCGCGTGACCTGCTGCTGTGGGGACTCGTGCCGTTCCTGCGCACTCGTGGCTACCACGCTCTCCCCGTCCACTTCCTCGGCAAGGCAGCCACCGCGAACCTCCTCTACGCCTTCCCGCTCCTCCTGCTCGGTGACGGTGACGGGGTCGTGGCCATGCTCGCCAACGTCTTCGGCTGGGCCTTCGCGATCTGGGGAACCGGGCTGTACTGGTGGGCCGGCCTTCTCTACGCGTGGCAGGTCCGCAAGCTCCTCGCCGACCGGGACCGAAGGGCGCCTACGGTCCATGTCCGCTGAGACCCGCCCCGAGACGACTCAGGAGGAGCTGCCTCCCCAGGTCCACATGCCGCTGCTGGACTACGTGATCGCCAACTCTCTCGACGGCGACTACGCCCAGGCCGCCGAGAGAGCCGAGGCCGCCGACGGGGGAGAGGCGCCGAAGATCAAACCCGGCATCGCCGCCCTCGTGGTGATGGGGCTCTTCGGCGTCCTCGTGACGACCGCGGCCATCCAGACCGCGCGCAACGCCGGAGACGAGTCCGCCGGAAAGGAGTCGCTCGTCAACCAGATCCAGGCCCGCAGCGCCCAGGTCGAAGCCCGACGTGAGCGCGCCGCCAACCTTCGCGAGGAGAACGAGTCGCTCCAGTCCCTCTTCCTGGAGACGACCAGCCAGGGACGTGCCCTCTCCGCCCGACTCGACCGGCTCGGTGCCGTCACGGGCGCACTTCCGGTGACCGGCCCGGGCGTGAAGGTCGTCGTCGACGACGCCCCGGACGGAACCAGCGAGAAGCAGCGGGTCTTCGACAAGGACCTCCAGAAGCTCGTGAACGCGTTGTGGGCCTCGGGTGCGGAGGCGATCTCCATCAACGAGCAGCGGTTGAGCAACCTCAGCGCGATCCGGCTCGCGGGGTCGGCCATCACCGTGAACTACGTGTCGCTCTCCGGCCCCTACACTGTCCTGGCCGTGGGCGACCCCGATACGATGCCCGCGCGGTTCGTCGAGACCAAGCACGGCCGGGACTGGCTGGACCTCCAGGCTTTCTACGGACTGCAGTTCGAGATGACGGCCGAGGACTCCATGACCTTGCCGGCTGCCCCGTCTCGACGGCTGAACCTCATCCACGCCACCCAGGGGGACACCCAATGATCGCAGGTCTCGGGCTGCTGGTCGGGATCATCGTCGGCCTGATGCTCCAGCCGGAGGTGCCGCTCTGGCTCGAGCCTTACCTCCCGATCGCTGTGGTGGCGGCGCTCGACGCAGTCTTCGGCGCTCTGCGTGCGTTCCTCGACGGCATCTTCGACGACAAGGTCTTCGTGGTGTCCTTCATCAGCAACGTGCTGATCGCGGCTCTGATCGTCTACCTCGGCGACAAGCTCGGTGTCGGCGGTCAGCTCTCCACCGGTGTCATCGTCGTCCTCGGTATCCGGATCTTCTCGAACGTCGCCGCGATCCGGCGGCACATCTTCCACGCGTGAGGAGGGAGACATGAGCAGCTCGCCCGGCCGCGACCGCCTCGTCGCCTCCCTGAAGAGCCCTCGCTCGCGGGGCCAGATCACCGCTGCCCTACTGCTTGCGGTCGTCGGCTTCGCGAGCGTGGTGCAGGTGCAGTCCCAGGAGCGCGACAACGACTACGAGAGCATGCGCGAGGAGGACCTCGTGCAGCTTCTCAACTCCCTGGCGGGCGCCTCGCAGCGTGCCGAGAACGAGATCGCGCAGCTCGAGCAGACCCGCAGCTCCCTCCGCAGCGACACCGACAGCCGGAGGGCGGCCCTCGAGCAGGCTCGCGAGAGGGCGACGGTCCTCGGCATCCTGGCGGGAACGCTCCCCGCTGTCGGTCAGGGCATCGTCGTGACCGTCGAGGACCCCGAGGAGCAAGTCGGCATCGACCAGATGCTCAACGGCATCGAGGAGCTGCGGGACTCGGGCGCCGAGGCCATCGAGATCAACAACACCGTGCGCGTGGTCGCCCAGACCGCTCTGGTGGACGGTGAGGGCGGCATCGTCGTCGACGGCACCCAGCTCGCGCCGCCGTACACCCTCGAGGTGATCGGCGAACCGCACACGTTGGAACGGGCGCTGAACATCTACGGCGGTTTCGTCGCCACCATCGAGCGCCCGCCCATCGGCGGTGAGGTCGCGATCGAGGAGTCCCAGAACATCGAGATCTCGACACTCGCCGAGCCACGCCAGCCGGAGTACGCCGAGCCGGCCGAACCCGAGTAGCCTGCACCCGTCCGCACCGGCGGAGCCGACCTACCGACGAGGAGTGCCGTGTACCCAGACGACCTCAAGTACAGCAGCGAACACGAGTGGGTGCGCAGCCCCGGCGAGACGGAGGGCTCGGTCCGGATCGGCATCACGCACTACGCCCAGGACGCGCTCGGCGACATCGTCTACGTCTCCCTGCCCGAGGTGGGGGCGGAGATCTCCGCGGGGGACACCGTCGGTGAGCTGGAGTCGACGAAGTCCGTCAGCGACATCTACGCACCCGTGGGCGGGAAGGTCTCCGCCCGCAACGAGGCCATCGACAGCACGCCCGAGCTTGTCAACTCCGACCCGTACGGCGAGGGCTGGCTCTTCGAGGTCACCGGCTTCGAGGAGGGCCAGATCGACGCGCTCATGGACGCCGCGGCCTACCAGGGGACGCTGGACACCTGACGCTCGCCGAAACCGGGAGATTCGTCCTTGATCGCAACTACGTGACTGATAGGTTCGAGGAACCATCAACCTCGACTAGCCGTTGAGGGTTGGTCAACTGCCAACGGGAGGCTGAGCATGCCGTTCTGCACCGAGTGCGGACACCGCAACCCTGACGACGCACGCTTCTGCTCTCAGTGCGGGAAGCGGCTCGTGAGCGAGGAGGAGACCGCGGCGTCCTCGCCCACTGACCGGGAGACGCCTGGTGAGACCACCGCGACCATCACGTTCGGTGCTCCCGGGAAGCCGGAGGGTGCGGAGGAGCGCGCAGCGCTGAACGAGTCCGACGCCGCCGCGGTCGACGCACTGCCCTCCGGCAGCGCGTTGCTCGTGGTGCAGCGGGGCCCGAGCGCAGGCAGCCGGTTCCTCCTCGACACCGACCTCGTCGGCGCCGGGCGCCATCCGGAGAGCGAGATCTTCCTCGACGACGTGACAGTCTCCCGCCGGCACGCCGAGTTCCGCCGGGGCCCGGACGGCTACCGCGTGGCGGACGTCGGCAGCCTCAACGGCACCTACGTCAACCGCGACCGCATCGACGAGGTCGAGCTCCAGAACGGTGACGAGGTCCAGATCGGCAAGTACCGCCTGGTGTACTTCGCCAGCCACGCAGGAGCGGGCAAGCCGCAGTGAGGCAGGCGGCGTCGTCGCGGTCCCGGATGAGCATCGGGGAGGTGCTCTCCCTGCTCAGGGCCGACTTCCCCGAGATCAGCATCTCCAAGATCCGCTTCCTGGAGGCAGAGGGCCTGATCGAGCCCGAGAGGACGCCGTCCGGCTACCGGAAGTTCTCCCACCGCGACGTCGAGCGCCTGCGCTACGTGCTCACCAGCCAGCGCGAGCACTACCTGCCGCTCAAGGTGATCAAGGAGCACCTCGATGCCATCGACCGGGGCCTCGAACCACCCTCGGCCAGCGGTGGCGGGCCGCAGGTGCCGCGCGTGGTCCTCGCCGGCGACGGCCATCCGGGCGCCGAGAGCTTCACCCCGGACTCCTCCGAGCTCCGGCTGTCGCGCGCCGAGCTGCTCACCGGCGCCGAGATCGACGAGACCTTCCTCGAGCAGCTCGAGACGTTCGGCCTCGTGAAGGCACGCTCGGGCACGAACCACTTCGACGGCGACGCCCTGGTGATCGCCAAGACCGCGGGGGAGCTGGCCGCCTTCGGGTTGGAGCCTCGACACCTGCGGGCGTTCAAGACGGCCGCCGACCGTGAGGTCGGGCTGGTCGAGCAGGTCGTGTCCCCTATGCGCCGCGGCCGGGACGCCGGGGCCAAGGCCCGAGCCGAGGACACGATCGCGCAGATGGCCGCGCTGTCGGTCCGACTGCACGCCACCTTGGTCAAGAGTGGACTGCGCTCATCTCGCTGAAACCCTTGCGCGTAGCCCGAATCAGGACTTGTTCTCGGGAGTAGTGTTGTGGTGTGCGAGAAGTCGACGTCATCGGTGTCCGGGTCGAGATGCCCTCGAACCAGCCCATCGTCCTGCTCCGCGAGGTAGCCGGCGACCGCTACCTGCCGATCTGGATCGGGGCGGTCGAGGCCACCGCGATCGCGTTCGCGCAGCAGGGTGTGGTCCCGCCGCGCCCGCTGACCCACGACCTGATGAAGGACCTCATCACGGCCACCGGCAACGACCTCGTCGAGGTGCGGATCACCGAGATGCGTGACGGCGTCTTCTACGCCGTCCTCGTCCTCGAGTCCGGCGTCGAGGTGAGCGCCCGGCCCTCCGACTCCATCGCACTCGCCCTGCGCACCGGCACGAAGATCGTGTGCGACGAGGAGGTCCTCGCGGAGGCCGGCCTCTCGGTCCCCGAGGAGCAGGAGGACGAGGTGGAGAAGTTCCGCGAGTTCCTCGACCACGTCTCACCGGAGGACTTCGAGAGCAAGTGAACGAGGGCGGTCACCAACCCTGAACCTCAACCTCTAGTTGAGACTTGCGACACGCCGGGTCGAGGGCGTGCGTTGTCGTTGACCCGACCCCTGCCCGGCCCTACCGTGGGAAGTGTCTTCGTTGTAACTCCACCGTTGTGCTCCACCCGGGCACGCCGGCTTCCCCGTCGGAGTTGCAGGCAAAACGGAGCGGACGACGGAGGTTCACGTGACGAGGAACGGCGACGAGGCTGCCAAGACCGCCGACGACAGCGCTGCCCAGCAGGCTGCCGCGACGGCGGGCGCGCAGGGCCTGCTGTTCGACGACGACGTCTCGCCTCTTCCGCAGGACGCCGGCTACCGGGGGCCCACCGCCTGCAACGCAGCGGGCATCACCTACCGACAGCTCGACTACTGGGCTCGCACAGGTCTGGTCGAGCCGAGCGTCCGCGGCGCGTCGGGGTCCGGGACCCAGCGGCTCTACTCCTTCCGCGACATCCTGCTGCTGAAGGTCATCAAGCGCCTTCTCGACGCAGGCATCTCCCTCCAGCAGATCCGCACCGCCGTCCACCACCTGCGTGCCCGTGGCACCGACGACCTCACCCGCGTCACGCTCATGAGCGACGGCGCCAGCGTCTACGAGTGCACCAGCTCCGACGAGGTCATCGACCTCCTCCAAGGTGGCCAGGGCGTCTTCGGCATCGCCATCGGCGGTGTCTGGCGTGAGATCGAGGGTTCGCTCGCCGAGCTTCCGAGCGAGCGGGCCATCAGCGACGACGACAGCACGGCGGACGAGCTCGCCGCCCGCCGCCGTGCCCGCGAGGTCGGCTGACCATCTTTCCTCGGCAGACCCGGCGTCGCTCTCATGGCGCCGGGTTCGTCGTCTCGGCTGGTAGCGTGTGGGTGCTGACGAAACCGCACGGGAGAGTCTCCGTCGGCCCGGTGGATCAAGGGTCGTAGCGGAGCGCCGAAGGGGCAAACCTCCCCGGAACCTCTCAGGCGCCAGGACCGAGCGGACGAGGCAACTCTGGAAGTCCGCGGCACCGCCGCGGTCCGACAGAGGGGGAGGCGACCCTGTTCGATCCTGTCACCGGGAGCCTCTGTGTCCGACCAGCCCACACTGTCCCAGCTCGACGCACTCACCCGCTTCGCCGACCGGCACATCGGACCCGGGGAAGAGGAGCAGCGGGCGATGCTCGAGGCCCTCGGCTTCCCCTCGCTCGACGCGCTCATGGAGGCAGCCGTCCCTCGCGGCATCCGCACTCCTGCAGGCCTCGACCTGCCACCGGCAGCCGGAGAGGAAGAGGCAGCACGCCTCGCGCGTGAGACCGCAGGCCGCAACAACCCGCTCGAGGCCATGATCGGGCTCGGCTACCACGGCACGGTCACGCCGGCCGTCGTACGCCGCAACGTGCTCGAGGACCCTAGCTGGTACACCGCCTACACGCCGTACCAGCCGGAGATCTCGCAGGGTCGCCTCGAGGCCCTCCTGAACTTCCAGACCATGGTCGGCGACCTGACAGGCCTGCCCACCGCCAACGCCTCGCTGCTCGACGAGGGCACCGCCGCCGCCGAGGCCATGACGCTGGTCCGACGGGCGAACCGCAATGCCTCGGGGCGGTTCGTGGTCGACGCCGACGCCCTCCCACAGACGATCGAGGTCGTCCGCACGCGCGCGTCCGCCATGGCCATCGAGGTCGAGGTGGCGGACCTGACCGAAGGGCTGCCGGACGGGGAGATCAGCGGCGTCCTGGTCCAGTACCCCGGCGCCGGCGGCCGGGTCCTCGACCCCCGCCCGGTCATCGAGGCCGTCCACGAGCGCGGCGGGATGGCTGTGGTCGCGGCCGACCTGCTCGCCCTGACGCTGCTGGAGTCACCCGGCTCGATGGGCGCCGACGTCGTGGTGGGGTCCTCGCAGCGGTTCGGGGTGCCGCTGTTCTACGGCGGTCCGCACGCGGGCTTCATGTCGGTCCGTGCCGGCATCGAGCGGCACCTTCCCGGCCGCCTGGTCGGGGTCTCGGTCGACGCCGAGGGCAGGCCCGCCTACCGGCTCGCCCTCCAGACACGCGAGCAGCACATCCGCCGCGACAAGGCGACCTCCAACATCTGCACCGCTCAGGTGCTCCTCGCGGTCGCGGCTTCCATGTACGCCGTCTACCACGGCCCCGACGGGCTCCGCGACATCGCCCGGCGGGCGCACCGGTATGCCGCGGTCCTGGCGCAGGCGCTGCGAGAGGCCGGCGTCGAGACCATCCACGACCAGCTCTTCGACACCGTGCTGGCGCGGGTCCCCGGGCGGGCGGAAGCGGTCGTGTCCACCGCGCGCGAGGCGGGGGTCCACCTGCGCCTCGTGGACGAGGACCACGTGGGGATCTCCACCTCGGAGACCACCAACAGGGGGCATCTCGAGGCGGTTCTCGCGTCCTTCGGCGTCTCCGACCTCGACCTCGACGCCGTGGACGGTCGCACCGGCGACGCGCTGCCCGAGAGCCTGCGCCGGACGACCGAGTTCCTCACCCACCAGGTCTTCAACTCCCACCGCTCGGAGACCTCGATGCTGAGGTACCTGCGCCGCCTCTCCGCGCGCGACTTCGCGCTCGACCGGGGGATGATCCCGCTCGGCTCCTGCACCATGAAGCTCAACGCCACCACGGAGATGGAGCCGATCAGCCTGCCCGGGTTCGCGCACCTGCACCCCTTCGCGCCCGCGGAGGACGCCGCCGGGTACCACGCGATGATCGAGGAGCTCGAGGGCTGGCTGGCGGAGGTCACCGGTTACGACCGGGTCTCGATCCAGCCGAACGCCGGTTCGCAGGGCGAGCTCGCGGGGCTCCTCGCCATCCGCGCCTACCACGTCGCCCGCGGCGAAGCAGGCCGTGACGTCTGCCTGATCCCGTCCTCGGCACACGGCACGAACGCCGCGTCCGCGGTGATGGCCGGCATGAGCGTGGTCGTGGTCAAGGCCGCCGATGACGGGTCGGTCGACCTCGAGGATCTCGCCGCGCAGTGCGAGAAGCACCGGGACGACCTCGCCGCGATCATGGTGACCTACCCCTCGACGCACGGCGCGTTCGAGGACGGGATCACCGAGCTCTGCCGCATCGTCCACGAGCACGGCGGCCAGGTGTACGTCGACGGCGCGAACCTCAACGCGCTTCTCGGGTACGCCAAGCCCGGGGCCTTCGGCGGCGACGTCTCGCACCTCAACCTGCACAAGACCTTCTGCATCCCCCACGGCGGCGGCGGACCGGGCGTGGGGCCGGTGGCGGTGCGCGAGCATCTCGCGCCGTACCTACCGAGCCACCCGATGCACCCGCAGGACGACCGCCGCGAGGGCATCGGTCCGATCAGTGCGGCGCCGTACGGCTCGGCGGGCATCCTGCCGATCTCGTGGACCTACGTCCGGATGATGGGCGGCGAAGGTCTGGCCCGGGCGACCGCCGTCGCGGTGCTCTCGGCCAACTACATCGCCCACCGGCTGTCCGACCACTACCCGGTGCTCTACCGCGGTCACAACGACCTGGTCGCGCACGAGTGCATCCTCGACCTGCGGCCGCTGACCAAGGCCACCGGTGTGAGCGTCGACGACGTGGCCAAGCGTCTGGTGGACTACGGCTTCCACGCGCCCACGATGAGCTTCCCCGTCGCCGGCACCTTGATGGTGGAGCCGACAGAGAGCGAGGACCTCGCGGAGGTCGACCGGTTCTGTGACGCGATGATCGCGATCAGGGCCGAGGCCGACCGCGTCGCCGCGGGGGAGTGGAGCGCGGAGGAGTCGCCGCTGCGCGGTGCTCCCCACACCGCTGCGGCCCTCGCCGGCTCGTGGGAGCGCGGGTACAGCCGGGCGGAGGCGGCTTTCCCGGCCGGACCGGACCCCGACAAGTACTGGCCTCCGGTCGCCCGGATCGACCAGGCCTACGGTGACCGCAACCTGGTCTGCAGCTGCCCGTCACCGGAGGCCTTCGCCTAGATGTCGACAGTGACCGACCTGACCGGGCGCCGGCTCCAGGCCGTGGTCGCCGCGGAGCAGGCCACCGCCCGCATGCCGTCCCTCGTCGCGGGCGTCGTCCGCGACGGAGATCTCGTCTGGTCGGGACACCACGGCGACCACTCGGGATCTGCGCCGCCCACCCGGGACACGCAGTACCGGATCGGCTCGATCACCAAGACCATGACGGCCGTTCTCGTGATGCAGCTGCGTGACGAGGGCCGGCTCGACCTCGGCGACCGTCTCGACAGGCACCTCCCGGACGTCGGGTACGGCGACCGCACGGTCCGGCAGCTGCTCTCGCACTCCTCGGGGATGCAGTCCGAGCCGGCCGGCCCGTGGTGGGAGCGCAGCCCGGGAGTGGCGTACGAAGACCTCGCGGCCGCCGTGGACGACTCGGCGGCGCCGTTCCCAGCAGGTGCCACCTTCCACTACACCAACCTCGCGTTCGGGCTGCTGGGCGAGATGGTGGCGCGGATGCGTGGCGAGAGCTGGCGGGAGCAGGTGGAGCGGCGGATCCTGGCGCCTCTCGGCATGGACCGCACGAGCTACCTGCCGATGCCGCCCGCGGCCACCGGCTACAGCGTCCACCACTTCGCGGGAACCCTCACCGAGGAGCCGGCACATGACACCGGGGCGATGGCTGCCGCCGGCCAGCTGTGGAGCACCGTCGAGGACCTCGCCTCGTACGCTCGCTTCCTCGTCCAGGGCCATCCCGACGTCCTGGCGGCCGCCACCCTGGGCGAGATGTGCACGCCACAGTCCGGGTCGCTCGCGGGCGGGCTGAGCGGCGGTCAAGGTCTCGGCCTGCGTCTGGTCCCGGGCGGCTCCGGCACCCTGGCCGGTCACACCGGCTCCATGCCCGGCTTCCTGGCAGGTCTGCTCGTCGACCGGGTTCGCCGGACCGCGGCGATGTGTCTCGCCAACGGCACGGCCGGACTGCGTTGCGAGGGACTGCCCCTGGACCTGCTCGCAGAGCTCGAGCGCTCCGAGCCCACCGTCGTACCCGCCTGGGAGCCGACGGCGCAGCTTCCCGACGGGGTGCGGGACGTTCTCGGAGTCTGGCACTGGGGCAACACCGCCTTCTCGTTCTCCTTCGAGGACGGCGAGGTCGTGGTGGCCTCGCTCGGCACGGGAGTCGTCGCGCACCGGTTCCGGCCGTGCGAGGACGGGACCTTCCTCGGGACCGCCGGCTACCACCACGGCGAGACGCTGCAGGTGTTCCGGGACCGCGACGGACACGTCTCCCACCTGGTCTGCGCGACATTCGTCTACACGCGCGTGCCCTACGACCCGCACGCGCCGATCCCGGGCTGAGCGCCTGCTCCCGAGTGACCGCGGGGTAATGACCTCATGAGGTCATGCCTCCGCGCGGGGTCCCCGGCGTAGCGTCGCCGGAAGCGGGGGTCATCGACCGCGGGAGGCTCAGCCATGTTCTGGACGAAGCCGGGGGACGAGGACTACGACGAGCGGCGCGCGCTGTTCAACGTGATGGTCGACAAGCGCCCGCGCCTGATCGCGGCGTGCGAAACTCCCTCGGACGTGAGGTCAGCGCTGGACCGTGCGCGTACCGACGACCTCGAGGTCGCGGTCCGGGCAGGAGGCCATTCGGTCGCGGGCATGTCGACGAACGACGACGGCCTGGTGATCGACGTGCGCCCGATGAAGTCGATCGAGGTCGACCCGGCGGCTCGGCGGGTCCGTGTCGGCGCCGGGGTGACCTGGGGCGAGTTCGACCGGGCCACCCAGGTGCACGGCCTGGCGACGACGGGGGGCCGGGTCTCCACCACGGGAGTAGCCGGCTTGACGCTGGGTGGCGGGTCGGGCTGGCTCGAGCGCAGCTACGGACTCGCGTGCGACAACCTGTCGGCCGTGGAACTGGTCACCGCTGACGGGCACGAGGTCCGTGCCGATGCCGAGCATCACCCCGACCTGTTCTGGGCCCTGCACGGTGGGGGAGGGAACTTCGGGGTCGTGACGACGCTGGAGTTCCGCCTGCATCCAGTCGGACCCATTGTCCAAGCGGGCCTGCTCGCGTGGCCGGCGGCCAGGGCCACCGAGGCCGCCCGCGCGTTTCGGGACTGGGCCGAGGCAGCGCCGGACGCCTTGGGTCCGGGACTCATCCTCCTCACCGGACCGCCGGAGGATTTCATCCCCGAACACCTCCAGGGGGAGCCCCTCGCCTGCGTGGCTGCGATGTGGGACGGTGACCCGGACGAGGGCGCCGACTACCTCGCCGCAATGCGCAGTCTCGACCCGGCGCTCGACCTCGTCTCGCCGATGCCGTACGCGGACTTCCAGTGCATGATCGACGACGAACCGGGCAACCGGCACTACTGGAGTGCCGACTACCACGACGAGCTCACCGACGACGCTCTCGAAGCCTTCGTCGACGATGGGCTGAATGCTCCCTCCGAGCTCACCCAGCAACTGGCGCTGCCGTGGGGTGGAGCACTCGCGCGGATCCAGGAGGACGCGACGCCGATGACCCATCGCGACGCAGCATGGGTGACCCACCCGTTCGCGGTCTGGCAGGACCCTCTCGAGGACCAGGCCAACATCGAGTGGGTGCGGCAGTTCCGCAGGGACATCGCCCCCTACGCCAACGGCGGGACCTACCTGAACTTCATCGGAGACGAGGGCGATGCTCGTGTCCGCGAAGCCTACGGAGCCGCGAAGTACGAACGGCTACGTGAGATCAAGGCGGCCTACGACCCGCACAACGTGTTCCGCGGCAACCAGAACATCCCTCCGGCGGACGCGTCAGTTGGCCTGGCTGACACTGGACATGTTGAAGTCCGGCACACGTAACGCCGGCATCGCCGTG